>Ga0207701_10002307_pt1 | contig 19838 bp, 17 predicted proteins | sample KBSSwiSSwithPhiX_FD_184294 | JGI IMG/M metagenome (GOLD analysis project Ga0207701, IMG submission 184294) | Switchgrass rhizosphere bulk soil microbial communities from Kellogg Biological Station, Michigan, USA, with PhiX - S5 (SPAdes) (version 2) | ecosystem: Environmental > Terrestrial >... | reverse complement strand
CCCTCGCGAATATCTACCAGCGAAGGACTATCGACCGACAATCCCGATGCACTCTGCGAGGCCTCTATCGCACCAAGGGCGGCACGATTCTTCATATCTTGGCCCTGGGCCGCTACCTCGCCGGCCTGCTGTGAATATTCCGCATTCTGTGCTGCTATCTGCGCATTGTTGCGTGCGACTTGTGCGGTATAATTGGCAGCGGCCGCAGCTGATTTTCCTTCTTGTATTTTGCCGACAGCACCCATAATCCCGCTTACGGCAGTCATGCCAAGCATAAGTTCTGGACCCATGCTATCCTCCTATAACAAACACTAGCCGCTCACCGTTAGGGAATATCTTAGCGCCGAGCCAAACCAACCATTTAATAGAGTGGTAGTAATCTATCTCGATCTCTCCATAAATCGTGGAATATCTTTCTCGCAGCATCCATATGACATCTCTACTGTATCTAAGGAAAAGCATCCGATGTTTATCTACCAGTACAGTTCCTAGCATCCAAATGTATACCCGATTGTCGAGAAGCTGTACATGGCTCGTTCCCCACATAACAACTATCTGATTATTTACAGTGCCCACTATCGGATTAACACTGCGCATAAGAGCTTCAGTAATCACTGAGACAGGATCGCCACTATGTGACAAATTCAATATATCGCGCCGGCGCAGAAGCGGAACAATCTCTATAGCGTCATCGAGCGTTGCCCGCCGAAAGACTACATGACTTCGCCCTGTGCTATCTCGGGAATGATCGCCAACACCGTTGCTGGATACGGAGCGTCCTGTTCTATGCACACCCAGCCTCCTATCCCAAATGTTTGATCCAGCCATATACGCTGGTCGCCGCTATAAAGACCGTCTGCTCTATAGGGTGTGTACACGTTGTCATCTGTTGACGACGTTCCTTCTACCCAAAGCGTAACATTAGCGAGATCCGGGCCATACTTGAGTCCTTTAGTGTTATGCACTCTAATGGAAGCCGCAGCTATCTTCTTTCGCTTGCCTTGAATTGTACCCTCTCCAGGCGATTCGATATAAAGCGGCTGCAGCTGTGCCTGATAGCCTAGACCTACGAGCACTCGAGTCCCTGCCGTTGTCAGCGTTATCGATCCTCCTATGACCCTATATGGTTGTGACGCGACACCATCCACAACTGCCCATACATCAAGCCCTTCGAGATGATCGAGTCCACTGATTACCGATGTTGGGCTGGCAAACGTCTCTCCGAGGGCACAATCGAGTTGCCATGCGTCGGATGCGCGATCCAGGTGTTGTTGGGCCTGCCGCTCGATGCAGCGCTGACCGTTGCGCCACACCGAGAAATATACTGCGTTGACGGTGCCCTCCTGGATGGTACAGATACTCTCGACCACTCCCTGTGTGTCATGCCGCGCCCATCCAGCTACTTCTTGTGCTTTCAGATAAGTTAGTGACGCAAACTGTCCATTATCAAAAACCGTCCACACAATTTTATTTGGGCTGTCAGCATAAGCCCAATCAACGACGCGATTCGCACTGAACAGATGATTGCTCAGCACACCCAAATCGTTGCCGGCATAGATGTTGGCATAGAAGTTGTAAGTGAGATCGCGAACCGTTCCCTCGCGCTGCACATACAAAACCTCTTTGTCAATCAACGCGGGTACTATGTCGGCGGAGCCAGAGAAAGTCTGTGGTACGATCACCGCATTACTGCTGCTCACAGCTACCGGATTGCCAGCATTTGAATTGCCTCCGGTCAGCTGCATGACCCCACTATTACTGCCAATTAGGAGGCCGCCAGGCATAGATTTAAGCCAATAGATACGACTGACCTGGGTGTCGAATATCTCTATGTCGAAGGAATCGTTATCGACCGGAGGATTGGTCTTGCGGAAATCATCGGGGGCACCAGGCCGGCTGGCAATGATAGCATTGGGCCGATTGTCAGTCGATGCGTAGATCAGGCGTTGCTGAAACAACCCCACCGCACTCGGTTCAAGGCCGCTAGTCGGCCCTATCGTACCAGTCGCGGCAAAGCCCGATCCGGCGCCGGTGGCCGTCATGGTCGGAGCGGTATAATTGCGACCAGGATCGGCAATATAGAGGCCGACGATACCACCAGCCGTACCCGAGCTATTGCTATCGAGCACCGGGTACACGACCGCGCCGAAACCTGTGGTATCACTGACAACGATCGACGTTTCGCCGGGCATATAACCGCTTCCTGGCGCGCTGATCGCGTACCCTTTCAGGATGCCCGGCGCAAATGGGTCGTTCGGCCTGATCGGTGCTTTGGTGAAATCTGCGGTGATATTGCTGTCGGTGAAGCTGTTACCGTAGGCGTAGCCAGCGAACCCGAACTGCTCGCTCATCAGCGGTATCTTGTCGCCGTGTGCTGGCAACGCTTTCCACACTTTATAATAAGAGGCATCGGCCACGCCAACCCACAGCAGCGACACAGTGCCCTCGGTTACGCCGATATTGATACCAGGCGTGCTGACCATCGGAATGCTGGGAAGACTTTCGTCGCCATCCGTATCGATCGCGCTGACACAGTACATATACCGGGTTGTGATCGTAGGCGCTGGAGACACACCACTCGGTGCGGCGCTCACCGTGACACTCGACATCGTCGGCGCGGCGATCGATGGCAGCGAGGATATGTCGGCCAATGTCCAGTCATTGTCTGCCAGCCGCGTCAGCTTCTTCCTGGGGTAGCCGCGGCAGGTGATCCACATGACATCGGCGATCTGGACGTAGTGCAGCCCCAGCAGATCCGCCTCGAGGTACGGCGTCACGATCGAATAGGTCGCGCCGCCAGAAGTCTCGACAAACGCGGCATTGGACCCATTCGGATAGTGCGGTGTGCCTGGATTTTTGACAAAAATCAGTGTTCGATCTGTGAACACCAAAACGTAGGACTGCCCGACATCCGGCGAGAATTGCCACGGAACCAGCACGCAATAGCCACCAATAGTCGGATGGCCGATAAACTGCGTTCCGGGCCTGACAGTGGCCCCGCCCCGCGCGTCCACATAGAAGTTGCGCAGGACCGCACAGCCGCTGCCATACTTCTGAAGGTCTTGGCGGCCATAAAAGCCTGGAGCGACCTCGCCGGCGGCAAAACTATGCTGTGCAAGTGATACCGGGGCCTCACGATCGGGCACTAGTAGACACCTCCACCATCTTCAGTCTGCCAGCCATAGCCGTACCAGCCATGCCAGCCACCACTAGTGCGCGCCCTAATCCAGTCGGGCGTGTGATCTACTAGCGTCCAGCCTTCGTTGCCATCGCGCACACGGGCCTCGATCAGCGCATCATGGGCGATCTTCATCTGATCGACGCGGATTGCCCGTGCCTGCACTTTGTCCTCGATCAGCGGGATTGCCAAGCGTGCAGCAAGTGCCGCTGTGAAAGCGCGGCGGAACAGCGGGTCCCAGGCATCTGGGTACTGTACTAGGCCGGTGTAGACAAGCATCGCGCCCAGCTGATTGGTCGCGATAACTCGCGTGCTCTCAGGATTGTGTCCCTCGACCCGCTCCCAATCGCTCGCAATATCGTTCACCAGCGGAGCATCGGTTACAAGAAAAGGAGCTGGACGGTTCCATGCTGGTTGCGCGTGGAGGGGAGCACCACTCGCATCCAACGCATACGCGTCTAGCCCAAGTACCCATCGCGCATGTACGCAATCGTTCGGCCACTCGTACATATAGGCCCAGGGCAGCGGCACACTTCGATTAGTGTGGTACTGTCCGCAGCGGTCGCCACGCATGTCTATCTGTCGCTGACGGCGCGCGAAGTTCCAGGGTGCAGCGGCGAACATCGCCCTCAAAATAGGGTCGTAGGTACGGCGCGCTACAGTGCTTGCCTTGGACCCCTCATAGAGATCGCCTATTTCCTCGATGCCGATCTCGTCCAGCGCCTCGTTTACGATGTCTTCAGGCTGACTTGGCATCCTTCTGCTCCTGTTGATGCGGCTGCGGATGCCCCAGCGCGACCTCGAATTTCTTAGCCAAAGTGATTATCATCAACTCGGTAAAATCCTCGTACCAAATATCCGGGTTATGGGTGTGAACAATGCAAGTCAGTATCGGGGCTGGGTCATTACCAAGCAGGACGTATGTCTGGTCAGCACCAGTTTTGACCCGGAACCGCATCGCCCTCGGCCGCCACACCGGCAGTGTATGGGGGCGTGGCTTCAGCGCCAGTGGCACCAAGCACGTTTCCGGTTGCTCGTACTCGTAGAGCCACGGAAGGTCTGGGTACAGACCGGCTTCCCAGGGAGTTTGCTCGTCATAGCCAAGGGCGGGCGCGCTCTTAGTAAAAGTGAGCGCCACGTCCTCGCGTGCCCATTCCGGCTGGGTCCGCACCAGCAATGCGTCGCGTGTTTCGGCCCAGCAGTCGAGGGCGACACGCGAGGCGACACTGCCTTCCCAGATCGTGCCGACGTGGCGCTTGTAGCCGATCCGGTCGAGCGCCTGATTGATAATGCTCTCGATTGACATATCAACTGTCTCGCATCTTGCCGATCCCGGCGAACCCCAACGCCTCGTCCAGCTTGATCTTCGATGCCTCGATCCGGTTCTCGAGGGCAAAGGCCAAAGCGCTGGCAAGCATCCGAACGAAGCTCTGCCGGAAGATCGGGTCCCACAGACTTTCGATAGCAGGCTTGGTACACATGATCAGCACGATCTTTTCCGAGGTCATGATCTGCCGCGTATCAAGATCGCCTAAGATGTTCCATTCGACTGGGTGTGGATCAAGCTTGTCATCATCGTATCTTGCTGGAATCACCTGTCGAACGCGCAGCACATCCGCAGGGTATGCATAGGCGTAGGCCCAGGGCGGCACATCGTCCGAAAGCTCGACCGGCGTTATCGTGTTCAGGGAAAAGTCGTAGTCGCCCTCGGTCAGCAGGAAGTCACGGATCGGGTTGTAGAGCAGGCTGACATATGTTGCCTCGGCGCTGCCGTCGGTCAGCGACGTGATTTTGGAGCGCGTACCGATCTGGGCTAGCGCTTCCTTGGCAACCTCGAGCTGTGTGGTCATCAGGATGTCGGGACCAGCTCGCCAAACGGCGTAGCGATCGTCATTTCCTCGCCGTTGGTCATGACTAGATCACTCCAGCCCGGATCTTCCCCGCAGGGCGAGGCCTCCATTATGCAGCGTATGGCGAGAGCGATCGGCTCGGCATCGACCACGCCAGTGACCACTCGGCGGGTCAGGATGAACTCGTCGCGAGAAAGCGGCATAACATAACTCCTGTTATGGGCCAGTTGTAGGCAGGACCAGCGGGCCGCCATCGAGCATATACGACAGAACTCCCTGCACGATCGACGTGTTGGTAAAGTCGCCATCGGACATCTCGATAAACCCGCGATCGTTGGTAGCCTGCTTGTACAGCTTAATTTCCTTACTAGATGCACCACTCGCTGCATACATAGGACCAGTAAGCGATGTCATATTCGCGCCGCCCATTATTGTCGATCCGACACCAGGTCCGTAACTAGCCTGGAACGGCAGCCCGCGTATCGTTGCGTTTCCGAACGCCGTACCTTTGTTGCTAAGCCCGATATAAAATGCCACCGTGACCAAATCACCCTTGCGCTGCCAGTTACATATCGGCGTGCCTGAGCTATAAGCCATACCATTATTTGCGTTGCCAAAATACAAGCCCATTCCAGGGGCGCAGTTGTACTGGTTAAGCCCAGGAATGTCGAGGTTTACATAGCCAGTCGTTGTATTGATGTTGAGGCCTCCGGTTCCGCTGACATTTAAACCGCTCCAATCACCGCGCAATGCCATATTCTCCCAGCGATTGCCGCTCAGTACTGCGGTCGAGCCGGTGTGCCCAGTCAGGTCGATGCCGGTCCCGGTTGTTATGAACTCGTTACCAGTTATCAAAACACCGCTCATACCTGGCGGATTGAGGGTGAAGTCGGCCCAGTCTGTTACATTGTTGCCGGTAAAATTCATCGAGTTGACGCTGGTGGCGGCGTCCAGCCGGAAGAAGCTGGCATTCGGTGTGAAGCCTCCATAGAACCGAGAGTTAGATACCTGCAACCCGTTAAGGTTGACCAAAGTGCTATCGGAGCAAAATATACTGCGTGCTTGCTCAACGGTGATCGAGTTGAATACCCAATTCGAGGTCGGTCCATCCTGTCCGCCACCAATTCCTGCCCAACGAACCAGGCAGTCGGAGATTAACCCGGAGCCGTTATTAAACTGCGAATTAGAGACGTAGACCGTATTTGGGCCGTCGCCGTGTCCCCCTGTTATCCACATAAACTCGTTACGCGCGACATCGAGATTGCCATTGCACCCAAACCTCGACTGATTGATGCGGGTTTCGCGCCAGCCGTCGATCTCAATATCCGTACTGGTAATTCCACAAGTCAATACGCGATTGAGATAAGCCGCCACTCCATAAGGTCCGTTCAGATCGTAGAGGCGAATGCCGACATTGCTGCGATAAATACCAACATTCTCCACGACAGTGTACATGCCGCCATTCAGCAAGACGCCAACAACATCATCTGGGATTGTACCAGCGGCGCGATCGACCCCCACATTCTCCAACACACTCTGATTGTTGTTGCCATCGAGGCGGATGCACGGCGTCACGGCCAGGTCGCACTTGATCGTAAAACCGCCGGGCGTGTTGGCGTTAGTACCCATCGAGGCGCTGTTGCGCCCTTTCAGCGTGGATCCTCCTGGCACCACAACTGTCGCACTGGAACGGCATACGCCGACATCCGGTCCCGTGACCGTCTTGGCCCCCAGCATTGCCTTGCCGAGCGCCACTGCATCGTCAGTCGTGCCGTCACACTTGGCGCCCCACACCTGAACAGAGGGCGCCTCGGAAGAGAAATCCGCAATCCAGCATCCTGTGCCGGTTGGCTGTACCTGTGCCCCATCGTCTGCTGCGGCACAGTTGCTCCCCGACCAGTTGTAGGTAGCAAGCCCACCATCGCCCGCTGTATAGAATCCTAGTCTAATGATGATTTTACCATCTTCCCCAGTGACACCCTTAAGCGCAGCGTTGCTGGCGACTACAGCATACGCTCCCGATATGCCTACTGTGAGTGGCGTCTCGTATACGGTGCCATTGATCTCGATTTTAAGCTTGTCGTGCGGCGGCAGCTTAGTCCCATCAAGTTTTAGAGTACCAGTAGCGGCGTCGATACACATACGGTAGTAACCACCGGCGACATCGATCGGCGCGCTGTAATCGCATCGCCCACCGACCACACTGTCGCCGGTTGTAACCGTTTGCCCGGTCAGCCCACCATTAACCGTTGCCCCCTGGCGCGCGCGGTTGTTGCCACGGAACATCATAGGAGAGTCCTTGAGGACAGTCCCCTCTTGAGTGATCGCGTTCTGGGCCACAAGCGGCCAAGGGACAAGCAGCATTAGTGCGGCGACAAGTAGTGCTTTCATCCAGAACTCCGCTGAATATCCTGCCGCATCGCGTCGATCTGCTGCGCTTCCAGCTCCTCGGCCCCAATGACGGCATTGCGCGCTTCTGTGTTAGTCAGGATAAGCTCATCGAGTTTAAGCTGAATGGCGCTAGTATCACGGCTTTGCGTACTCTGAATCAGAAACACCATGAGGAACGTAATGATTGTGGTACCAGTGTTTATCACTAGTTGCCAGGTATCGGACCAGCCGAATAATGGCCCGGTTACTGCCCATACCACAATCGTCAGTCCAGCTGTTCCGAACGCCCACGGGCTGCCGGCTGCGTGTTCAACTCCTCGAGCAAAGCGAGGAAACATTAGCGGCGGCCGATGGGTGGCCCAGCCGGATCATCGCGGATGATGTCTATCTCTCGTTCCGCCTCATCCCAGAACCGCTGGTCCTCTCCGTCAGGTTGTCCAGCCTTTTCCCAGAGCTCATGGGCGCGCTTGCGGATACGTTCTTCACGCTCGGTCATGTTTGTCATGGCGCCTGTGCAAAAATCTGTGCGGTCATTGGGTTAGTGAATACCTGTGCTTTACACAGACTTGGGACGAGGCTTACCGTCAAAGCCAGGAATATAGCGGTCTTCATAATCATCCCTCGTAAAAAACTCTTTGAGTGTTACCGGGAGCTGGTCAATCGGATTCATCGACGCCTGAGCACGCGATAGTCTTGCTTCTTCAGCTTGGATAAGGTCATCGGCTTCCGAGTCCAATGCGACCATTTCAGTCGTAGGATTAATAACTGGGTACGAGGTGTCAGTTCCCACCAGTGTACCTTTTTCGTCGCCGAGGTGTTCATTCTCTTTGTCCCCAGGCAGCCATACATCTGATTTGATGTCAGCATTACGAAGCTGGTGTGCGACTTTCAAACGATACTTTGCCATAATATCTCCTTACGAGGGCGGCACAACGCGGTGAGACAAGTGCCGCCCTCTACCCGCAGGCCAGGCCGTTAGCCTTTGGGGTACTGTTCCTCATTAGGCTTGCTTGGCCGAATGTCCTCATCTTTCGGAGGTTTCGGTGTCGCTGGCCCAGGAGCAGGAGTTGTACTACCTCCGCGCGTCGGCGAGGCTACGGAGGTGTGCGATGGTTGGCGTGCTGCGCCCGGCGGATTCGTCACCGGCCGTGGAGGGATCGTTGGGGCTATCGAGGCTTCACCTCGTTTTCCTTCACGATCTTCTTCTTCCCACTTCCGTTCAGCCCGTTGCTGCGGCGAAACCGGCTCTGAGCTTTCATCGAGCTTCTTTTGTTCCTCGGCCTCCTTTTCGCGCGCCTTCACTACCTCTTCGTTCTGGTTTTCCCACTGCGGTCCTATCCCATACAGCTTACGATGGACCTCTCGTACCTTCTCCCGCGACTGGTCATCGAGACCCTCCATCTGTGGTGTTGGGTCCATATCTTTGCCGTCTGGATACTTCCAGGGGTAGCCAGTGTCGTCGCCGACCTCGGTTCCCTCTTCCAGACGTTCCCCGCCTGACAACACATGCGGGCCGAGCAGTTTGTATTTCATGACACACCTCTAGTTTGGAATAGTTATGCCCGGCGGATACACTACGTAGTCGGCGCGATCGAGCACGATCGCTGCAAACAGGGTGCCCGTCGAGTGGGTACCTGCCGTCACGTACTGAAGCCGATAGAACCGCGGGAGCGCTGCTCCAGGAGGTGGTCTCGGCACATCCATCGGTAACAGATAACGGCCAATAACCAAGTCTGCTTCAAGTACGGCAGCACTCTCCACATAGGTTGTCCATGTCCCCGGCGACCCTGCATTATTCGGGGCACCTTGGAATTGGACTTGAAGCGATGTTCCAGCGGTGAACGCAGTCTGTACCACACACAGTAGTTTCAGGGCGGGATCGTCCCCGATACCCATATCGCGAGCATTCACCAGGTCAATGATGTTGGTCGATTGCTGGGTTCCGGTAGTTGGTGTGTCAGGGCTGCCTGCAACACCTGGCGTGCCCGTGAATTGAAGTGCACCATCGATAATCATATCAGTCTCCTTAGACTACACGAGCTTCGGTCGAGAGGATGGCATCAACCGTCCTCACAGGGATACCGCGGAACATCGTTACTACCTGGCCCTGGAATTGCTCCAACGTGAGCAACACATTGGTCTTATTCATCGCCTGAAGATCAAGGTAAGTCCTCACAACGCGGTTGCAGTACATCACCGTTCTGCCCATGCTTCCAGAGATGGTAGGAGCATCCGAGGTCTGAATAGCATTGGTCCTCGGAGAAGCCGTCGGCAAGCGATAGAGGCCGCGGACCATGCCGTTAATCAAGTTGGCCGCGCTGCCGCCATTGAGAAGGGTTACGTCGATATTGGCCAGCCGAACATTGTAGCGCCAGTCCCTGACAGTAAGTCCTATCTCCCATTTGAAATGGTCACGATAAGCCTGGTAAGTATTACCAGCGGTATCCTGTACTGGCCATTCGCCCATGTCCCTATGCTGGAGACCAGTCATTTTCCCTTTGGGGAAGATGCCGTGCGTTGTGTTCGCGCCCCAAGTAATTACCCAAGCACTGGTATTGGTACCAGCTGTACCTCCCATATCAACCACATTGGCCGCGCTCGTAGCTGTAGCCGAATTGACCGTCGAGTAGCGTGGGGCGAAGCCAGTGAAGCGTTCCGGGTTAATTGCCTGGTTACCATAGATCAGCGTCGTCGCGACCTGTTGGTTCATTCCCTCCAAAAAAGCTACGACCTCACTCGCCCTGAAGTCGGCTGTATTTCCATTCAGATCAGCGATGTCCTTATCAACCAGAGCGTAAGCCTCTAAGTTACCGCAGGTATCTATGACCGGCGCGGTCGTGCTCTTAGAGTTAGGCACACCGTAATTAAGGAGTCGCCACGTTGCAGTCGGCAGTCCTGTACGAACTGTCGTCTTGTGCCCGGTTGGCAGGTTTCCTTCAAGCACGAGCATATCGAGCAGGATCTCGTTGGTCTGCGATAGAAGCTCGATGATGTACCCGATCTTATAACCATCCTCTACTCGCTTTGCCCAATCGGCATAAGTGAGTACAGTTGTTCCCAAAGTCGCCATATTTCCAGTCCTCAGTTAAGTCTAGGTCCACCTATATGCGGGCCACCTGACCCATATATAGCTTCACCCAACGATCCAGGCGCTCTATTCGAACTGGTCGGTGCGCCTCGTACTGGCCCTCCTTCGCTTAGAGCCTTTGCCCAGCGAACTAAGGTCCGTACTATAGCTGGATGATTGCCCGCACCCGTAAAGGCAAGGGCCTCTCGTAGTTTAGGATCAGACAACTCTGGATCGCTAGCAACTTTGGCAAATGTCTGCAATGCGCCATCGAGATTGTCGCCGCCAATTTCCTTATCAGCCCTAATCTCGGCTTGCCAATCCGCGTTCTGTTTATCCCAATTCGCCTGTAGCTTTTGAGAGACAGCTGCGGATTGCTTGGCCGCTAGTTCCAATAAGGTTTGTGCCGCAGGCATAGCAAGGCCATGCTCCTTGGCAAGGTTCGTAAATTCACCAAACAGGGCATCGTCCTTCGCAAGACCCTCCGGTAATGTGATCTTCTCGGCGTCAAAGGGTTCCGCAACAGGGGCCGGCGTTTGTCCGAGAATACTATCCGCTGGTGGTGGTGTCTCCGGTGTCGTCTCCGTCGAGGGGGTTATAGTCTCCGCGAGAACTTCCGCTTGGTCGCTCACCACTCATCTCCTTAAGCATCTGTAAGAACATATCTGGATTGGCTTCCTGAATATCTCCCAGAAGCCGGAGTCCCTGACTTCGTTCCCCTTCGAGGAACGCCAGTCGCATCGCATTTCCAGACATTGAGGTGTGCCAGACATGACATTCGCTCAAGAGGCCCCATACCCATCGTCTTCCCGCAGGATCACCGAGGAGGCGCCCTAGCGCCTGCATCTCCTCGTTACGCCGCGCCTTCATTTCCCAGCATCACCTGAAGCGCATTGGCCCCGCCGCCAACGTCTGTTTCCGAAAGTGTCTTAGCTCCTTGCACTGCGCCCATACCTAGCTGCGCAGCCTGTGCTACCTGTGCCTGTCGAGCGCGCTCCTGTCGCATTTCCGCCACTTTGTCATCACCGATTACAATCTTGGGCGTTACTCCCAGGGCAGCCGCGTACTCATCGATCGTTTGATCCGGGTCCAGCTTGTCCAGTATTTCCGGTTTCACGGCCGCGATATTGCCGGCAAATCCCCACAGCTTTTCGATACCAGCTGTCGATATACCACGCTGTGCCATCGACAACATCGAAATGTAATCGACCTGGATGTGCGTTGCAGTCTGGCGAAGTTTATCCGGGGCCGGCGGCAACAGTCGGCCGCGATACATGATGCCCCAGACCCGATCAATCGCCGAGCCTAGGCCCTCCCGTGACGACAGTATGCGTTCCAGGACAGGGCCAAGCAGCACCATCTTTTCTTCTCGCCGGGCATCTATCTCTGTAGCGGTCCTAACCGTCTGTAGGTCAGTGATACCAGTAAACAGATCATTATGGAATGTGATCTTTATTCGCTGCTGGACCTCTCTGATGTCCTGCATCATCTCTCCGATCGGCGGCATCACCGTATAGACAGGGCGGGCACCCTCTCGGTCCCGGCTCAGCCCGCTAACGTAGGTCGTGCCACCAGGAAGAAGGGACATTGGCTGGTTCTTCAGTTGAACATCCGCCAGCATCGGAGGATTGACCATCTTATCAATCGCCTGCGCTTTACGACGGGTTTCCTGTTGAAGCTGTTTTATGTCACCAAGCGCATCCATACCCGGCGATCGTCCATACGCATCGTTAGACTGGACATCCCAGCGCGGCGCCATTACTGGCCAATCGTAGAAGCCCTTGGCCCGAAGCAGCGTGTCGTTCGACGAACCGACTTCCCAATAGACTTCACGAAACGGGAATTTCTTCGGTACCAGGCCAAATTCTCCGCGATTAGGCTCAACTATGTGTCCGATTACCCTCTCTTTGCCTTTCAGTGCGCCCTCTTTAGCAGCATCGCGCACTTCTTTAGATACCTTTTCCTCACCAAACTCGTCTACCATTTGGGAGTTAGTTAGTACAAATTCCCGTCCAACTGTGCCTACTTCGAGGTCATTGTTCAGGTCAAAAAAGAACTCGCCCAGACATGGATTGTTGCAGTGAATTACGTTATCGTAGTTATCATATATGAGGACACAGGCCGACCCAAACACCACCAGGTCAAAATACATGATGGCCATTGACTGATAGAAATTGCTTTCCTGGAATACCGTCATCATACGGCGTTCGCAGTCGCTCAACCATCCCTGTACGTCATAATCTTCCTCGTAGCCCTCTATCCGCAGTTTGAACCAGGGCCGGGTTGGCGAAGTGATGCCATTCATCATTCCACTCGCCAAGGTCCTAGCCGCCAGCGTGCCAGTGCTGTCGATTATGTTGCCGTTAATCTGGCTGCCGCGCGCCATGTTGTTCGCCATGACGAGCCAGCGGTAGCGGCGCGGCAGTATGAAGTCCGCCAGCTCGCGCCAATGCACAAGCCAGCTGTTGCGCACGGTGCGCAGATTGGCAAGCCTGTCATTGGCGTAGCGGCGATATTCTTCGCTCAAGCTATTGGCCTAGTAACGTCTTGTTCTTGGTCTGCAACGTGCCGCTCGCCCCGAGCGGGCCGGTCAGGATTGTGTCGCTGAGCGTCCCAAACCGGCCAATGTTTGTGTTAGGCGCGACGCTAGCCTGGGACGCATATGTCGGCGGGCTGGCTGGCGGCGGTGGTGGTAGAGGTGGGGCGGGTGTCTTGGCTCCTCCGCCAAATAGTCCCATTACTGCCTCACTTCAGAAAGACTTGTTCGACCAGTAGCTTCTAACTTCTTGCGTATACTGTCGCACGACTCGATTGTCGAAATGTACTTCCCGTCAGAAGTAAATACTAAACATCGCGTTCCAGCGGGCCAGTGTCCCGTATTTGTCCCATGTGGCTCTCGGATATTTATTACCAAGTCAGGATTTACGAAAATCCTTTGACCCCCGATACCTTGTAGTTCGACAAGCGACGCTACAAGAAGCGCTACAGTGCTCATCCGAGTTCCATCGCTCATGAGCTGCGAGCGATCGCAAAGCGGTACGACTTCCATACCCCCGGCGCGGTCGCGATAAAGCGCGCCCAGAAACCGTTGGTCAGCGGAACGCCAGTGGTTCCGGCAGCGCCGTCGATCGTGCTGCCACCTGCCGCATAGACCCGGATCGGGTTAGCTGGGCCGTCATTGTAGACATCGACCCACAGCCCGGTTGCGTTGGCGAGATCGCCATACGTCGTCGGCAACAAAAGGACGCCTGTCCCAGCCGCTCCGCTGGTCACAATATTGGTCTGCTTGGTTAGATCGGGAGCGCCATTGATGTCTGCTCCGGTTGCCGTCACAACCGACAAACCGCCGACGAGAAACGTATTCGTCGCGACCTGTTTTGTCGCGCTGGTTTTGCCGGTATTGATCTGGTCGCCAGTAACAGTGACCTGTCGATTACCTATATCCAGCTTTAAAAGCTCGGTTGTCCCGTTGGTTATCGCCAGCCCATCCCAGTTGCCGTAGGCGCTGCCGGAATAAACGAAGACAATGTCGGCGTAACGGGTCGCTGTAGCTGGGTCGCTGGCGACCGTGGCACTGTCGTAAAAACGAAGACGGGTTTCCTTACCGCCGTTGTGGTTGTTGTACAACGACAGCCAGCCATTATAATTACTCCAATACTGACTGGAGCCGCTATTCTGTAGCCCAAGACACATAGAACCGCCGTCGGCGCATCGGCCGGTCCCCCCGGCGCTATGCAGCATCAGGGCACCCGATCCATTGAAATTGGAGTACCCGATCGCCTTGTCGCGGTTAGTGCTGGTCGGGTCTGTCGGTCCCCAAACAATGTCGGTGTTGTTGTTGGCATTGTCGGCAAACCTAATGCCGAGGGACGAGGACCGAATATCCAGTCCGGTCCTGACTCCGGACAAGTTGATCCCGTTATCCCACCCGTTCGGGTCTGCCCCTGACGGCATGTTGGCATCGATGTTGATGCCCGCGCTTATCATCCGCCTGCCAGTATTCCTGAAGCTGTAGGCGGATCGCAGCGCGCCGCCAGCCGTGTACACGGCATAGTGCTCCATGTGCCCACTGACATCCGGGAACGGGGTGATCGCCTCCTCGACGGTGTCGCCGCTGTTCCACGCCGCCGCCGTCGTCATCAGGATCACAGTATTGCCGACCACCTGGAGCACCTCGGCGCACGGCTTGATCTGGTAGCCGCCCGCCCCTGGCCCGTAGCCGTGATAGGCGGCGTCGTTGGCGACCGAGGTGGTAAAGACGGCAAGACCGATCGCTGTCACCGGCGGGAGGATCGCGTACCACGATTTTAGCGTGCTGCGCCTGCCGGTGCCGTCAAACGGCGAGCCGGAATAATCGTCGGCGGTAAGCGCGATACAGCCTATGTTCGGCTGTCCGTTGTCGCCCACCATGCTCGTTGTCCAGGTCGTGCCGGAGCCGGTGAACCCGCCGCCGCTGATCGAGCTGACGGTACCCGTGCTGTAGCCCGCCGCTGTCAGGTTCACCAGCAGCCGCCCCTGGCCGAAATCGCTGGTATCCGCCACCGTGACGACCTTGGCAGGCTTGATCGTGACGCCGCTCGACTGGTTCAGACGGAAGACACCTGAGATCGTACCAGTGCCAACCGCGGTGATCTTGACCGCCTCGTAATTGGGCTGCGCGGTTGGCGCTTTGCCGTTAACGACGACCCAATCATTGACTGCGCAGCCCGTCGTCGCGGCCACCGTCACGGTCTGCACGGTCTGCGACCCGGTGATCGCCTGGGTCGCGGTGGTGTTGCAGGTTGTAGCGACCGAGGCGGCGCTCAATGTGGTGCGGGTCAGATACGGGTTGTTGTCCCGGCCGCCCTGTGACAGGTAGGAGACCGCCTGAAACCCCTGACCCTCATCGCCGTTGATGTCGGCGCCCCAGAAGCCGATACTCTTTGTCTCTCCAAAGCAATCGCCGTTGCCCCAGCAATTCATCCCGAGGCCGAGCAGGAACCGCTGCCCGTGGGCTCGATAGTTGGCGGAAACACTCAGGGGGAGAAACGTCCATTTCGCGTTGGTGCCGCCCGCGTAGGAATTAAGGCCAAAATCCGCGTTCTCTATTATTTCCACACCGCTGGCGTTAGTGTAACCAGAATTTAGATTAAGGCTGCTGTCGTAGTTCACAAAGAATTTAGCGAGCCAGCGGTCGTTGAGATCGCCGGAGATCGTCGGGTCTGTCGAAGACGAGGTAAGGCCGGACGGAAAATTGCAGGTAATCGGCACGATGCCGATCCCAGTCGCCGTGCAATCCCCGGTCAGCGTGGTTATGCCGCCACTGCTGCCGCCGCCAGGCGCGGCGAGGCTGATGACCCCGCCACTGCGCACAAAGTCCGTGCCGGAGAATGTGGTCGGCGACTGCTGCACGATGTTCTGTGCCAGCGCCAGTGCTGGCACAAGAAGCGCGGCCGCTATGACCAACCGTCTCATGCCCGTACCCACGCATTGAGGCTCGCGATATACGTAAAATCGAGCTGGCCGTTTTGTGGCAGCTCGGTCGTCGTCCAATCAATCGCCGCCGTGTTACTGGTTATCGCCAGAGCGGCGATGCGCTGGCGCGTTGAGATATGCACAACATTCGTATCGGCCGCCGTCGGCAGTTGCAGCGTCAGCGCCGCCAATGGAGTGGCCGGATTAAGCACTGTCTTGCCAAGCGTCAGCAGGACGGTTTGCCCTGTGGTCGGCGCAACGAGGGTGTACGTGACATCCAGCCCGCCAGCACCCCATTTGATACCATCCCATTTCCATACCAGTGATCCGTTCGTGAACGTCGCGCCGGAGGTTGGGGCGTCAGGGAAATTAAGCACCAACTCCCTCCAGTTTGGCTATCCTGGCTTCGAGCGTTTTTATGCTGTTTACCAGCGCATAGATCAAAGCCGTCGCGTCGAGTGTTAATATTTCCGCCGGATGCTCGTCCTCGGGGTCGAGTCTCCGATCGACGACACCGACCATCTCCGGCATCACCTCTCTGGCTTCATCAGCCACCAGACCGACAAAGACTTTACCGTCGTCTCGGGTATCGGCCCTGCCGTTGAACTCGAACGTAACCGGCCGCAGCTTCATCACCGCGTCGAGGCCGGTGGTGTATTCCAGTATGTTCTTCTTGAGCCTGATATCACTGCCGTCGGCCCACAGCCCACCGCCCGGTTTCCAGGCGTTGCTGCCATATATCTGTAACCCTAAAGTGTTGTAGAGGCGCAAGGAGGTTGCAAGTGCACCGGCGTGCATGGTGTTGATGAGCAGATCTCCGGCCTCGCCGCCGGGAGTGCCGTCTTGTATTGCTCCTATAATATTGACCAGACTGGTCTGCACGCCCACGTTGTTGTTGCCGCGCAGCAATAAGAACCCGCCATAATTAAGACTGACGGGCCTCGGGTCGTCGATATAGATAGCGCCTGATGCTCTGATCCCGCTACTCGTTATCTGCGCTGCAAAAGTACCGGCTCTATCCTCGAAGACGTGCGAGTTCTGCGTGTACCAATTAGTGGGGTCGGTGCCGTTTCCTAACCACATAGTCACGGCGTTAGTGTTGTCGTAGATTTTGTTGTATCCCGCATTCGGCGCATCGTTTGTACAGAAATTGACGCCGTTAATTGTGATATTGCGCCCTGTCGGGATGTTGATCCCGGCAGTTGGGTACAGCATACCGCCAATGGTCGTGCCGCCCGCGTCCATGTGCGCGTACTCGACGCCACCATTACGCGACTGGAAGAAGTGCGTAACATTGCGATAGATATTAGCCGCTTGCGCAGCAGTGCCGACAAACACGCCGCCGGTGCCGCCGCCATCGTCGGGAGGGTGCAGCGTCGTGTACGCTCCGTCGGCGCTCACCGCCGAGTAGGTAGACTGGTTGTTGATGAAAAGCTGGCCGCTGATCACTAAATTGCCACTGCTGTTGATCAGCAGCTTGTCGCCGCCTTGCCAGATCCGTGCCACCCCTCCGGTCGCGTACAGCTGCCATTTCGTCGATGGTGTCGCCCGATCGTCGAACAGGAACGACGCGTTATTCCCAGTAGCCGATATAGCGGTGGCGCTCAATGCGCCGCTAATCTGAAAGTTGCCAGTGAACACGCCGGAATTGGCGCTCATCGAAAATATCGGAAGGTTCGCGCGATCGGTAAATGTGTGAACAGTTTGTTTATAGACGTTGCCGGTGTAGGTCGCCCCACCGCCCAGGTAAAGAGTAGCGTTGCCGGTATTGTCGTATATCTTATTGTAGCCTGAGCTTACCACGTCATTGGACGCCAGCGGCACCCCGTTAATGTATATATAGTAATTTCCCTGCAAGAACAGGTGGCTGGTCAGCGTGGCGCCAACCGCAAACACCTGACCCGTGGCGCGCACAACGCCCGCGTTGGACACAGTGAATACGTTGGTGCCGGCAACATAACTGTAGAGGGCCGCGTTGTGGCTGGCCCCGTACAGCTGCCATGACTCGGCGGGGTTGTTGCTCTCCTCGAAAAGATACGCGCCGCCTGCCCCGTTCACCCGCACACTGGAATTGGTCAGGGTAATCGGCCCTGTCACCGTCCCGCCGGTCAGTGGTAGGTACGCGGTCCCACCAGCCGTGTACCCCAGCGATTTGACAAATGCTGTCGTCGCGAGCTTTGTCGAACTGTCGCCAGACGCCTGAGTAACGGCGATGCTGTCGGTCGGCAGAGACGGCTGGCCAGTGAAAACCGGCGAATTGAGCGGTGCGCCGCCGAGTGCCGACAACGCGGCCGGCGCTGTGACCTGGCCGGTGCCGCCCTGCGAGATCATTATCGGGTAATTCACCGTGCCGCTTCCGCCGGTGCTGCCACCAACAGCTTGGTTTATTACCGTCGTCCACTGGCTCGACGTTCCGTCGTTCCACCAAATGTAAAGTTGCCCTCCCGCTGTATCAAACCAGAAGTTCCCGTACTCAGGGAAAGCTGGAGGAGTATCACTTGCCGTGACCGTATTGACAGTGCCGCCGCTGTCGGGCTCGCCGACGGCAATCCACTTGCTGCCATCCCACTGCCAAACCACAAAACCAGAGTTGAATATTTGATTTATGGTTGGGTTGTCGGGGAAGTCGATCATCGTTCAGCCCTCGTCAGCATGTTTTTCAGCTCGTTCACCTCGCCACTGAGTTCCTGGACAGCTTTCCACAGCGTCGCGATCAGTGCGGTGGAATCGAGACCTATCTCGTGTCTGTCGCCCTCGATTCCAGCAAATGCCATACAGGTTTTGCGCGCCGCCGCCTCGACATCCTGCGCGACAAAGCCCCAGCGCGTTCTGTCGGCAAAATCCTCGGGACCGCCCTGCGGATCGGCGAGCGGCTTCCAGCGGTACGATTTTGGCGACACGGCCTCGACCAACTCGAGACAAGGTGGCAGCTCTTTTATGTCGCGCTTCAGCCGGGCGTCGCTGGTGAGAACCGTATTGTTGGCCGACACGGAGACCGCATTGATCGTGCCCGCGCCCTTGTCGCCGCCAGTTGGCGCGCCGACCACAAGACCCGTCCCAATGCTTACACGCACCGCAGTGGTTAGCGTGCCGGTCAGCGTTGTGGAAATCCACAGCGCGGTCCCGTTGGCTGTTGAGGTCCACGCCTCAGTAGTCACTCCTGTAATAGCGAGCCGCGGGGCGGCGCACCAGTTGCCGGCGTAAGTCCCATTCCACAGGATCGCCCCGATACCCTCACCGTTTAGGACGGCAGTGGGCGCAGCAAACGTCCCGTTGGATCGTCCCAGCTCAAGGTTGCCCTGGGTAGCCAATCCCAGAACAGAGAGCACTCCACCATACCAACTGCCGACTGTCCCACTCGTGTCGGATATCGGCGAGGTCGCCGTGCCGGTCGTGGCAAGAAGCGTCCGGGTGAGACCGTAAGCACCAGCCGCGGTGAGCGGCAGCGATGTAGCCCCGGTGCCGCCCTGGGCGACCGTCGCGGTGCCGCTCAGGTTGGAGAATCCGACCTGGGTGCGCGTAACGCCGCCCGTGTTATCGACGCCGGTGAGGAAAAAGCTCGCCGAGGCAGCTTGTGCCCGCACACCCCCGAGACCTGTCGTGGTCGGCGGCTGGAGTCCGGGTATGAAATTAAGGGTTGTGCCGTCCGCGTTGGCAATAAATGTCCCCGACGAGCCCGAGAACAAACTGGTGGCGTTAAGACCGGCCATCGTTAGGCCGGTGTTGTTGGTAATGGCGCAGCTTGTACTAGCCGTGACACTGACTTGCAGCGTCTTGCCGGGCGTAAAGATGCCGGCGGGCAACGTCAACGTGACGGAGGCGCCGCCCATGATTAGCGTATTGCCGAGATCACCGGCGGTTGCTGTGTAGCTGGTGCTCTTGGTCGTGGCGGTCGGAG
>Ga0207701_10002306_pt1 | contig 19841 bp, 15 predicted proteins | sample KBSSwiSSwithPhiX_FD_184294 | JGI IMG/M metagenome (GOLD analysis project Ga0207701, IMG submission 184294) | Switchgrass rhizosphere bulk soil microbial communities from Kellogg Biological Station, Michigan, USA, with PhiX - S5 (SPAdes) (version 2) | ecosystem: Environmental > Terrestrial >... | reverse complement strand
CAGGCCGCGAGCGAGCCGCGGGCGATCAGGTTGTCGTAGCTCACGACTTCGGCGCGGATGAAGCCGCGTGAGATGTCGCTGTGAATCTCGCCGGCAGCGAGGACCGCCGACAGGTTGCGCGGGATCGACCAGGCGCGGCACTCGTCCTCGCCGACGGTGAAGAACGAGATGTAGCCGAGCAGATCGTAGGCCGCCCGGATCACGCGATCGAGCCCGGACTCGCGCAAGCCGAGGTCGGCGAGGAATGCCGCCGCGTCGGCGGCATCCAGTTGCGCGATTTCGAGCTCGATCTTGGCGCAGATCGCCACCGCCCGCGTCGCGGCGCCGGACATGAACTCGTCCAGTCCGGCCAGCTGCACCGCGTCGTCCACATGGGCGAGATCTGCCTCGTCGAGATTCAGGACCAGCAGCAGCGGCTTCGCCGACAGAAACTGGAAGCCCCGGAGTCGTTTCGCGTCGTCCGGATCGAGCTGCAGCGCACGCAGCGGGCGTCCTGCCTCCAGCGCATCTTTGAAGCGGATCAGCACGTCCTGTTCGCGACGCAACTCGGGCGTGCTGCTCTTCTTGAGGTCGCGTTCGAGGCGCTCGAGACGCCTCTCCACGACGCCGAGGTCGGCCAGGATGACCTCGTCCTCCATCAGCCGGACGTCACGCGCCGGATCGACCGAGCCTGCCGGATGCGGGACCGACGGGTCGCGGAACATCCGCACGACATGCAGCAGCGCGTCGGCGTTGCGGAACGGGGCGACGTCCAGGAGTGCCTGTGCGCCGGCCTTCGCCCCAGGCGCGCCGGAGATGTCGGCGAACTCGACCGTTGCGGGGACTCGCTTCTTGGGATTGAACAGCGCTGTCAGCCGGTCCAGCCGGTCGTCTGGAACCCGCGCCACCCCCACGTTCGCGTCACCCTTGCCGGGACGCGCTTCCTTCGCGCTGGTGAGGAGCTGGAACAGGGCCGTCCGGCCCGATGAGGGAAACCCGATGAGTCCGGCGCGCAGCATTCGAGGGTGCACATCGTAGCACGCCCTGGCACTGGGGTTACCGCTGAGGCACACGTGTGCTGGCGAAAATTAAGCGTAACTCCAGCCGTATCTAGCTTTTGCGTTGACAATCCGGGGCCGGTTCTCTAGTATCGCGGTGGAAATTTGTGGAGTTAAGTGGAAACCAACGCCATCCTACGCGGCAATTACGCCGCGAAAATCGATGACAAGGGGAGGCTCAAGATCCCGACTGCCTTCCGCTCGGTCATCGAAGCTCAGCATGGGACCGAACTGTTCGTCACGAGCCTGACGGGCAACTCAGTCACGGTGTACCCCATGCCGGTCTGGGAGGCGCTCGAAGCCAAGCTGGCCAAGGTGCCCTCCACGCACCCCTCGCGGCTCAAGTATTTCGATCGGGTCCACTACTTCGGTCAGGTCGCCGAGATCGACACGCAGGGCCGGGTCGTGATCCACCCACGGTTGCGTGATGCGGCGGGGATGGCCGGCGAAGTCGATGTGTTCGGTCAGTACGACGTGCTGAACGTCTGGAACCACGAACGCTTCGTCACCAAGCTCCAGCAGGAAGCTTATACGGACGACGACGCGCGGGCGCTGGCGGAATTCGGGATCTAATCGATGTCTGAGCCTTCGCACGAACCGGTGATGGTCGCCGAAACGCTGGAGTTGCTCGCCCCGGCCCGCGGCGGGCTGTTCGTCGACTGCACGGTGGGGCTCGGCGGTCATGCGCGCGCGTTGCTCGAAGCGGGCGCGACGCGGATCCTCGGCCTCGATCGCGATCCCGACGCGCTGAAGCTGGCGGCGAGTGCGCTCGCCGAGTTCGGCGACCGGGTCGAGCTGGTGCACGCGGACTATCGGGACCTGCCGCAGGTGCTCGACCAACGCGGACTCACCGGCGTGGACGGCGCGCTGGCCGATCTGGGCGTGTCGTCGATGCAGCTCGAAGCCGAGGGACGGGGTTTCAGCTTCCGCCGCGACGATCCGCTGGACATGCGGATGGATCGATCGCAGGGAGAAACCGCCGCCGACTGGCTCGCCGCGATCGACGAGGAGTCGCTCGCCGACGTGATCTTCCAGTACGGCGAGGAGCGGTACTCGCGGCGCATCGCCCGGGCGATCGTGTCCAGCCGCAAGCTGACCCCCATCCGCACGACCGCGGCGCTGGCCCAGGTCGTGCGCGGCGCAATCCCGCGGCGCGGCTATCAGCGCATCGACCCGGCGACGCGAACCTTCCAGGCGGTGCGAATTTGGACCAACCGGGAACTCGAACGGCTCGATCGCTTCCTCGCCGAGACCGCGCAGCGGCTGCTGGGCGGGGCACGCCTGGCGGTGATCACGTTTCATTCGCTCGAGGATCGGATCGTCAAGCACGCGTTCCGCGCGCTGGCGCAAGCGGAAGCCGCGCTGCGGGTCGTGACGCGGCGCCCGACCAGCCCGTCGGACGAGGAAGTGGCCCGGAACCCGCGGGCGAGAAGCGCGAAGTTGCGCGCGATCGAGAGGCTCGCATGAACCCGATGGACTTCGAGTACGCGATCAAGAAGGACGTGCGGAACAACCCAATCGTCCGGGAAGTAGACGAAGCGCGTCAGCGCGCGCTGCTGCGGTCGACGCTCGTCTCCGCCCTCCTGGTCGTGGTGGTGTTGTTCTCGGTGTGGCAGAAGTTCCAGCTGGTGAGCCACGGCTATGCGATGGAGACGCTCCAGAAACAGCGCGCCCAGGAAGAAGAAGTGAACCGCCACCTGCGCCTCGAGATCGAAACGCTCCGTTCGCCCGGCCGGATCGAGGAGCTGGCGACCAGGAAGCTGCACCTGGTGCAGCCGCCGCCGGATCGGGCCATCGTGATTGAGCGCGTCAGCGCGCCCGCGCCGCCGTCGAAGTCGATCGTCGCCGCTCGGTAGGGGCAGACCGTACCGCGTCAGGGAGGATTGGGTGGCCGAGCAACCGGGCAGAACGTTCCGTCTTCCATGGCTCCGGCGCGGCCGCCGGTCCGAGCCTGTCGACTGGCGTACGACGGTGCGCCGCCGGCTCGCGGTCGGGGCCCTGCTGTTCGGAGTGTGGACGGTGGCCATCGAGGCCCGGCTGGTCTATCTCCAGGTCGCGCAGTACAGCACGCTCATGACGCGTGCGCAGAAGCAGCAGCAGCGCACCATCACCGCGCCGGCTAAACGCGGCGAGATCCTCGATCGCGGCGGCCGGGTCCTGGCCTACAGCGTGGACGCGGAGACGGTTTTCGCCGATCCCACTGAAATCGACGATCCGGACGCAGTCGCCGCGGCCGTGTGCGGCGCACTCGACGAGTGCGACGCGAACGACCGTCAGGCGATGGCCAAGAAGCTGCGCGGCGGCGGCCAGTTCACCTACCTGCAGCGCAAGGTCTCCCCCGACGAAGAGCAGCGGATCCGCGAGCTGAAGCTGAAGGGGGTCGCGTTCCTCAAGGAGAGCCGCCGCTACTATCCGAACAAGGAACTGGCCGCGCACGTCCTCGGCTACGTCGGCCTCGATAACGCGGGACTGGGCGGACTCGAGAACGCCTACGACTCGCAGGTTCGCGGCAAGGAAGGCAAGCTGCTGGTGCAGACCGATGCCCGGCAGCAGCGCGTGTACAGCCAGGTCGAGCGGCCGGCCACCGCCGGCGCGACCCTCGAGCTGACCATCGATCAGTACCTGCAGTTCGTCGCCGAGCGCGAGCTCCGGGCCGGGGTCGAAGAGAATCGCGCCGCCGGTGGCTCCGCGGTGATCATGGATCCGAACACGGGTGAGATCCTGGCAATGGCCAACTACCCGACGTTCAACCCGAACATCTACGGCCGGGTGCGCGAGGAGGGTCGCCGCAACCGCGCGGTCCAGGATCTCTACGAGCCGGGATCGACGTTCAAGATCGTCACCGCCTCGGCGGCGCTCGAGGAGCACGTCCTGCGCCCCGATGATCTGATCGACACCAGCCCCGGGCGGATCACGTTCGGCACCCGCGTCATCCGCGACACGCACCAGTACGGCACGTTGTCGTTCACTGACGTCCTCGTGAAATCGAGCAACGTCGGCGCGATCAAGGCGGGCATGAAGCTCGGGCCCGAGCGGCTCGGACGCTACGTCAGCCTGTTCGGGTTCGGCCAGGCCCTTGCCCCGGATTTTCGCGGGGAGAACGCCGGCATCGTGTGGAACCCGGAGCGGCTCGATCCCAGCGCGCTCGCCTCGGTGTCGATGGGATATCAAGTCGGCGTCACCGCTGTGCAGATGGCCACCGCGGTCAGCTCGGTCGCCAACGGCGGCACGCTCTACGAGCCGCGCATCGTCAGGGCGGTCACCAGGGACGGCAAGCGGGTCGAGGTCGCGCACAAGGCGCTCCACCGCACGATCTCGGAGAACACCGCGGCGCAGCTGACCACGATCATGGAGCAGGTCGTCGAGCGCGGCACCGGCAAGGCGGCGCAGATTCCCGGCTACACGATCGCCGGCAAGACCGGTACAGCCCAGAAGCTCGTCGAACGGCGCTACTCGCGCTCCGACTACAACGCCTCGTTCGTCGGCTTCCTGCCGTCGCGCAAGCCGGCGCTGACGATCATCGTGGTCATCGATTCACCCCACGCCAACGGCTACTACGGCGGCACGGTCGCGGCGCCGATCTTCAAGCGGATCGCGGAAGAGGCGCTGCGCCGGATGGGCATCGGCCCGACGATCAACCCGGCCCCGCCCGTCCTGGTGGCGCGGAACGAGCCGGAGGAGATGGTCGCGCAGCCGGTGAGCGCGTCGGACACCCACTCATCGCCGGCGGCCGAAGCGGCCCTGCCGAACGACGACGTGATGCCTGACCTGCACGGTCTCAGCGCGCGCGAAGCCTTGCGAACGCTGACGAAGCTGGGCATGACGGCGCGGATGACTGGTGACGGCGTGGTGCTCGATCAGGCACCCGCCGCCGGGACGCTGCTCGGCGGCTCCGATGCCGCCACGCTGACCCTCGGGCGACGCCCGGTTGCGGCGGCGGGAGGCCAGCCGCATTGACGCTGGAGACCCTCGTCCGCTCGGTCGCGTCGCGCCCGGCCTTTACCGCAGCGCATGACCTCGTCGTGCCTGCCGCGGCGGGATCGACGGAGGTGTCGGCGATCGCCTACGACTCACGCATGGTGACGCGCGGGGCGGTCTTCGTCGCCCTCAAAGGCGTACACGCGGACGGCACGGCATTCGTGCGCGACGCGGCCGCCCGCGGCGCCTCGCTCGTCGTCTCGGAAGGCACCATGCCGACGGGATTCGCGTTGCCGTGGCTGCAGGTGGACGACGCGCGTCTCGCGCTGGCGTCGCTGGCCGCGGTCTTCTACGGCGATCCCAGCCACGCCCTGCGACTGATCGGGATCACCGGCACGAACGGCAAGACAACCACCACGTATCTCGTCGCGGCTATCTTCGAGGCGGCCGGGGTCATGTGTGGGCGTATCGGTACTATCGGCACGCGGGTCGGCGATCATGAGACCGAGGCGGCACGCACGACGCCGGAGGCTCCTGATCTGCAGTCGCTCCTGCGGCAGATGGTCGATCGCGGTGCCGGTGCCTGCGCCATCGAGGTGTCGTCGCACGCCCTGGCGCTGCGCCGCGCCGACGGACTCCGCTTTGCCGCCGGCGTTTTCACCAATCTCACCCGCGATCACCTCGACTTCCATCGCGACATGGAGGATTACTTCCAGGTCAAGCGGCGGCTGTTCGAGCTGCTGCCGCCCGGTTCGTTCGGCATCGCCAACCTCGACGATCGCCGTGGCGCCGAGTTCGCCGCCGCGGCGCCGCAGTCGCTGACCTACGCCATCGACGCTCCGGCGGACGTGCGCGCCGCGAGCCTGTCGCTGTCGCTCGACGGGCTGGCCTTCGACGTCGAAACACCGCGGGGCCGCCTGCACCTCCGATCGCCGCTGGTCGGCCGCCCCAACGTCTACAACGTCCTGGCTGCCGCTGCCACCGCGGTCGCCCTCGACCTGCCGTTCAGCGCCATCGAACAGGGCATCGCCGCGCTGTCGAACGTGCCCGGCCGGTTCCAGGTCCTCACCAGCCCGATCGACGACGTCCGGGTGGTGGTCGACTACGCGCATACCGACGATGCCCTGAAGAACCTGCTGGAGACGGCCCGGCCGCTGGCTGCCGGCCGGGTGATCACGGTCTTCGGCTGCGGCGGCGACCGGGATCGCACCAAGCGCCCGTTGATGGGGGCGGTCGCGGCGCGTCTCAGCGACCTCGTGATCCTGACCTCCGACAACCCGCGCTCCGAGGATCCGGCGCGGATCATCGAGGAGATCAAACGCGGCATCGTGATGCCGGCCGATCGCGCGCCCAAGGGGCAGCCGTTGCCGCAGTCCACGCCGTGCCTGGCCATCGTCGATCGGGCCGCGGCCATCGAGAAGGCGATCCAGGAAGCGCGGCCCGGTGACCTGGTGCTGGTCGCCGGCAAAGGTCACGAGAAGACGCAGGTAATCGGCACGCGAACGCTGCCGTTCGACGACGTCGAGGTGGCGCGAAAGGCGTTGGAGCGCCGTCGTGCCCGGACACGGGTGTCGTGACGCCATGAGCACGGTGACGTTGACGGCCGGCCAGGTGGCGAGCGCATCCGGTGGCGAGTTGCTGCAAGGCAACCCGTGCGCGCCGATCGGGCGCGTGTCGATCGATTCGCGCAGTCTGGCTGCCGGGGACTTCTTCGTCGCAATCCGCGGCGAGCGGTTCGATGGCCATCAGTTCGCCGCCGAGGCGCTCGCCCGTGGCGCCGCCGGGGTCCTGCTCGATACGCTGCCGCCCGACGTCACAGTTCGCGCCGGCCAGGGCGCGCCATCGGTGATCCGCGCGAGCGATACGACTGCCGGACTTCAGCGGGTGGCCAACGATGTCCGTCGCCGCGCCGGCTGCCCGGTCGTGGCCATTACCGGCAGCGCGGGCAAGACCACGACGAAGGAAGTCACCGCGGCCCTTCTCGCCACGCGGTATCGCGTCTTCCGGAATAAAGGAAATCTCAACAACCACATCGGGCTGCCGATGTCGCTGCTCGAGTTGCGCGACGCGCCGGACGTCGCCGTCGTCGAGCTGGGGATGAATCACGCCGGCGAGATCCGCACGCTGGTCGGGATCGCCGAGCCGGACATCCGCGTGTGGACCAACGTCGGCGACGCCCATCTCGGCTTCTTCGCCTCCGCCGACGCGATCGCCGATGCCAAGGCCGAGATCCTCGAAGCCGCGACGAGCGAGACGCGGCTGATCGCGAACGCCAACGATCCGCGAATCATGTCCCGCATCGGCGATTTCCCCGGGCGGGTGACGACGTTTGGGATCGACGTGCCGGCGGACGTCGAGGCGCGAGATGTGCAGGCACTCGGTCTGGAGGGGATGGCCGCCGAGGTCCGGACTCCGGCCGGGACCGCGCGTCTGCGGACGCCGCTGCTCGGGATGGGAAACCTGTCCAACGTGCTCGCCGCTACCGCCGTCGCTGTGAGCATGGGTGTGGCGCTCGAGGACATCGTGGCGGTCGCGGCCACGCTCCATCCGGCGGCGCATCGCGGCGAGCTGCTGCGCCTGCCCGGCGGCGTGACGCTCGTGGACGATTCGTACAACTCGAGCCCGGCGGCGTTGACGCGCGCCCTCGAAACGATCGGCGTCGCGACCGGCAGCGCGCGCAAGGCCGCGGTGCTCGGCGAGATGCTGGAGCTGGGCGCCCACAGTCAGGGCCTGCACGAGGCCTGCGGCCGGGCCGCGGCGGCCGCGGGCCTGAACTGGCTCATCACCGTCGGCGGGGCGCCGGCGAAAGCCATGGCGGACGCGGCAGTCGCCGCGGGGCTGCCCGCTGCGGCCGTCCGCCACCTCGGCACGTCCGGCGAGGCCGCGGCCACGGCACTGAAGCTCACCCGCCCGGGCGATCTGGTGCTGGTGAAGGGGTCGCGCGGCATCGGTACCGACCTGGTGGTCGATCGGTTGAGGGTGGAGTTCGCCTGAATGCTGTACTACCTCCACAACCTCAGTAACTACTGGCCGGTCCTGAACGTCGCCCGGTACATCACCTTTCGCACCGCAGCCTCGAGCCTCACGGCCCTGGCGATAGGGCTGTTTCTCGGCCCGTGGATGATTCGCAAGCTGCGCGAGTTCCAGATCGGGCAGGTGATTCGTCAGGAAGGTCCGGCGACGCACCGCACCAAGGCCGGCACGCCGACCATGGGCGGTGTGCTGATCCTGACGTCAGTGCTGGTGCCGACGCTGCTGTGGGCCGATCTCGCGACACCCTTCGTGTGGGTCGCGATTCTCTCGACGGCCGCGTTCGGGGCGATCGGCTTCGCCGACGACTACCTGAAGATCGTCCGGCAGGATCATCACGGCCTGCGGCCGCGTTACAAGATGTTGTGGCAGGCGATAGTCGGGATCGCGGTCGGCGCGTCGCTCCTGGTCCTGGCCAGCCACGATCTCTACAACACGCGGCTGATCTTCCCGTTTTTCAAGCGGCTGATCCCGGACCTGACCTTCCTGTATCTGCCGTTCGCGGCGTTCGTGCTGGTCGGGTCGACCAACGCCGTCAACCTGACCGACGGCCTCGACGGGTTGGCGATCAGCGTGTTCGCCGTCTCGGCGGCGGCCTTCACGGCCCTGGCCTACGTGTCGACGCACGCGGTATTCGCCAATTATCTGCAGCTGATTCGGCTCCCGCCGGAGGCCGCGGAGCTGACCATCTTCTGCGGCGCGCTGGTTGGGGCCAGCTTGGCGTTCCTTTGGTACAACTGCTACCCGGCGGAGATCTTCATGGGCGACGTCGGGTCGCTCGGCCTTGGCGGCGCGCTCGGCACCGTCGCACTCCTGGTCAAGCAGGAGCTGCTGCTGCCGATCGTCGGCGGCGTGTTCGTGATGGAAGCGCTGTCGGTGATCATCCAGGTCGGGTCGTTCAAGCTGACCGGCAAGCGCGTGTTCAAGATGGCGCCGCTCCACCATCACTTCGAGCTCACCGGCTGGAGCGAGCCGAAAGTCATCACCCGCTTCCTGATTACGGCCATCGTCTTCGCGCTGTTCAGCCTGACGACCTTGAAACTGCGATGACCACGGGCGATCGCTTCACCGTGCGCGGCAAGCGCGTCATCGTCGTCGGGGCGGCCCGGAGCGGCGTGGCGGCGGCGGAGCTGCTGGTCCGTCGCGGCGCCGCGGTGACCTTGACCGACCTGCGGCCGCAGATCGCGGACGAGGCCCGGCTGCGTAACGCCGGTGTGACGCTGGAGCTCGGCGAGCATCGCGAGAGCACGCTGCGCGACGCCGACCTCATCGTGCTGAGTCCGGGCGTGCCGTCACGGCAGCCGGCGATCGACGCGGCGCGGCTGGCCGGCGTGCCAATCGTCGGCGAGCTGGAGCTGGCGGCGCGCTGGCTGCGCGGCCGGATCGTGGCTATCACCGGCACCAAAGGGAAGTCGACCACGACCACGCTGGTCGGCCGGATGCTCGAGGAGGGCGGCTGCCGGGTGCTCGTTGGCGGGAACATCGGCCACGCGCTCAGTGCGCAGGTCGACGAGTCGACGGACGACACGATTCACGTGATCGAAACGAGCAGCTTCCAGCTCGAGACCGCCGAGACGTTCGCGCCGTGGATTGCCGTCCTGTTGAACTTCTCGCCGGATCACCTCGATCGCCACGCCACCGTCGAGGAATACGCCGCCGCCAAGTCGCGAATCTTCGAGCATCAGGACGCGGACGGCTGGGCCGTGCTCAACGCGGACGACCCGGCGACGCTCCACATGGCGTCCGCCGCGCGGAGTCAACGGCTCCTGTTCTCGCTCCGCGGCAACGTGCCGGACGGCGTCGTCGTGTCCGGCAACGCGATTGTGCGACGGGCGGCCGGCGTCGAACAGCCGCTCGTGCCGCTGGCGTCGATCAAGCTGCTCGGCCCGCACCTGGTGGCTGACGTGCTGGCGGCCGCGGCGGTGGCCTGGCTCGCCGGCGTGAAGCCCGATGCGATGACCCGTGCGGTCGAAGGATTCACCGGGCTCGAGCACGCGCTGGAACCCGTCGTCGAGTGCGGCGGTGTCCGGTTCGTGAATGACTCGAAGGCGACCAACGTCGAGGCCGCGCGCCGGGCGATCGAGAGTTTCGGGCCGGGTCTGGTGGTCATCATGGGCGGGCGGTTCAAGGGCGGCGATCTCCATGCCCTGACCGCGCCGTTGCAGGAACGCCAGGCCACCGTGGTGGCGATCGGCGAGGCCAGGCCGCTGCTGCACGAGACGCTCGCGGCGAGCGTCGCGGTGCGGGACGCGGACGACATGGGCGGCGCGGTGCGAACCGCGTTCGGCCTCGCCTCGCCTGGCAGTGTGGTGGTGCTGGCGCCGGCGTGCGCCAGCTTTGACATGTTCGCGGACTACGCGGAACGAGGCCGCGTGTTCAAGCAGGAAGCGATGCGGCTCGCGGCGGAGTGGAACGGCGCGCGCGAGCAGTGAGCAGTCGTCAGCCGGCTGGGGCGGTGAAGAACCGTCCGCTGGGAACGCAGGCTGCCCCGGTCTGCGAGGGTGGTGTCTTGGCCTCCCGGCCGGCTGACGACTGCTGACTGCTCGCGCCCTCCGTCTCTTTCGGTTGAGTCGGCGACGACCTTTAACCTCGGCTTGGACGCGCGAAGTATGGCCCGAAAACTCACGAGCGACAAATGGCTGTTCACCGCCACGTTGCTGCTCGTGTGCATCAGCGTGGTGATGGTATACAGCGCCTCCGCGGTCATGGCCATGGAGCAGCACCACGAACCGTACTACTACCTGTTCAAGCAGGCCGCGTGGGCGCTGCTCGGATTGGTTTTCGTGCCGATCGTGATGCGGATCGACTACCGCAACTACCGCCAGCCGAGAGTCATCTGGACGATGCTGGGACTGGTGGCGGTGGCGCTGGTGGCAGTGCTGTTCGGCCGTCCCGTGAACGGCGCGTCGCGGTGGCTGCTGCTCGGCCCGCTCGGCGTGCAGCCATCGGAGCTGGCCAAGATCGCGGTGATCTTCTGCACCGCGGCGCTGCTCGAACGCCGCATGGATCGGATCGACGAGATCGGCTACTCGCTGCTGCCGATCGGGATCACCGTCGGGGTGATCGTCGCGCTCATTCTGATCGAGCCGGATCTCGGCACCGCCGTCACGGTGCTGATGATCGCCGCGGTCATGGTGTTTGCGGCCGGCCTCAACTACACGTATCTCCTCGGGCTGTTCCTGACCGCGGCGCCGGCGGCGTATCTGGTGATCGCCACGTCCGAGTACCGGATGAAGCGCGTGACCGCGTTCCTCGATCCATACAGCGACCCGTTGGGTGATGGCTACCAGATGATCCAATCGATGATCGCGATCGGCACCGGCGGGATCACCGGGCGCGGGTTGATGGACGGGCTCCAGAAACTGTTCTATCTGCCCGAGCCGCACAACGACTTCATCTTCAGCGTGATTGGCGAGGAGCTGGGGCTGATTGGCGCGACCGTGGTCGTGGCCTGCTTCTGCATCATCACCTGGCGCGGGCTGCGCACCGCGATGCGCGCCCCCGACCGGTTCGGGGCGTTCGTCGCCATCGGCCTGACCACGATGATCACCTTCCAGGCGTTCTTCAATATCAGCGTGGTGCTGGGCCTGCTGCCGACCAAAGGGATTCCACTGCCGTTCGTCAGCGCCGGAGGCTCGTCGCTGCTCATCAACATGATCGGCATGGCGGTACTGCTCAACGTGTCGCAGCACGCCTCCACCACCCGCGTGGTCACCGCGGCCATGCCTCCGGCCAATGCATGAATCCGCTCCGTGTGCTGATCGCCGGCGGCGGGACGGGCGGGCATCTCTACCCGGGGATCGCTGTCGCCCGCGAGATCGTGCGGGTGCAGCCGGACGCCGTGGTGACCTTCGCCGGCACGGCGCGAGGAATCGAGGCCAAAGCCGTGCCGCGCGAGCGGTTCACGCTCGATTTGCTGCGCAGCAGCGGGCTCAAGGCGAGCTCCGTGCAGGCGCGGATCAAGGGCTTGTCGATCCTGCCGATCAGCGGCGTCGACGCCTGGCGGATCCTGTCGCGGCGCACGCCGGACGTCGTGATCGGGGTTGGCGGCTACAGTTCCGGGCCGGTTGTCGCGGCTGCTGCCAGCCGCGGCATCCCAACGCTCCTGCTCGAGCAGAACGCCGTACCCGGCCTCACCAATCGTCTGCTCGCCCGTGTGGTCACGAGTGCCGCGGTGACGTTCCCGTCCACGCTGCGCTTCTTTGGAGGGAGGGGATTCGTTGCTGGCAACCCCGTTCGTCCTGAGTTCTTCGACGTCCCGGCGGAGCGGGTCGCTGGCCCGCCGCGAGTCCTGATCTTTGGCGGCTCCCAGGGCGCGCACGCGATCAACATGGCCATGGTGGAGGCAGCGCCGGGTCTGGCAGCACGCCGCCTGCCGCTGGAAATCACGCACCAGACAGGAGAGCGCGATCTGGAAGCCGTCCGCGACGCCTACCGTGCTGCCGGCCTCGAGGCCCGCGTCGAAGCGTTCATCTTCGACATGGCTCGTGAGATGAAGCTCGCGGATCTGGTGGTTTGCCGGGCCGGCGCCACCACGATCGCGGAGCTGACGGCGTCGGCGCGTCCCGCGATCTTCATTCCGCTCCCGACCGCGGCTGACGATCACCAGCGCGTCAACGCCGAGGTCCTGGTGACGGCGGGGGCCGGAGAGCTCATCGAGCAACGCGACGCGACCGGCGAGCGGCTGGCCGACCGCATCGCCGCGCTCACGACAGACGACCTGAAGCGCCGGGAGATGTCGGCGGCGGCCCACAAGCTTGCCCATCCGGATGCCGCCGGGGCGATCGTCGAGCGGGTGCTCGATCTCGCGAAGAGGGCCGGCTGATGCTCGGACGGACGCGCCGCATTCACTTCGTCGGGGTGGGAGGGATCGGCATGAGCGGCATCGCCGAGCTCCTCGCCAACCTGGGCTACGAGGTGAGCGGCTCCGATCTCAAAGGCTCGGAGGTGACCGATCGCCTGCGCACGCTCGGCATCCGCGTCTCCATCGGCCACGCCGCCGCGAACCTCGGCCCCGTCGACGTCGTCGTCACGTCCTCGGCCGTGCACAAGGACAACCCGGAGGTGGTCGAGGCGCGGGCGCGCGCGATCCCGGTGATTCCGCGGGCGGAGATGCTGGCCGAGTTGATGCGGCTGCGGTACGGGATCGCCATCGCGGGAGCGCACGGCAAGACCACGACCACCTCGATGGTGGCGCTGATGATGGAGCGGGCGGGCATGGATCCGACCGCGGTGATCGGCGGCCGGCTCAGTGCGTTCGGCAGCAACGCCCGCCTCGGCAAGGGCGAGTACATGGTCGTCGAGGCGGACGAGAGCGACCGCTCGTTTCTCAAGCTGTCGCCGGCGATCGCCGTCGTCACCAACATCGATCGCGAGCACATGGAGGCCTACGCCACCTGGGACGCGCTGCAGCAGGCGTTCCTCGACTTTGCGAACAAGGTGCCGTTCTACGGCGCGGTGATCGCGTGCGCCGATGACGACGCGGTGGCGGCGCTGATGCCGCGGATGGAGCGGCGGGTCGTGTCGTACGGCCTGGCGGATCGGGGCGCGCGTCCGGGCGTGGTCGTCACGGGTCACGATGCCACCTTCGAGGCGTTCGGTTCGCGCTGCACCGTGACCTACCGGCCGGCAGGAACCGAGGAGCGGCCTCTCGGCGCGCTTCGGCTGGGTGTGCCCGGCCGTCACAACCTGCTGAACGCGCTCGGCGCGACGGCGGTCGGTCTCGAGGTCGGCTTGGATTTCGCGCGGATTGCCGCGGGCCTCGAAGGGTTCCGCGGCGCGGAACGGCGTTTCCAGATGCGCGGTGAGACGGCGGGCGTGATGGTGGTCGACGATTACGGCCATCATCCGACCGAGATTGCCGCGGTCATCGCCGCGACGAAGGCGATCAATCGCCGGCTGATGGTCGTGTTCCAGCCGCATCGCTATAGCCGCACCGCCGACCTGATGCAGGAGTTCGGCGCGGCGCTGTCGGGCGCCGACGAAGTCGTGCTGACCGACATCTACGCGGCCGGTGAGCCGCCGATCGACGGGGTGACGGTGGATGCACTGGGCGCCGTGGTCCGCAGCGCCGCTCGTGGCCCCGTGCACGTGATTCCGGCCCTCGACGCGTTGCCGGCAGCGGTGGCCGGCCTGGCCCGTGCGGGCGATCTGATCGTGACGATGGGTGCCGGGTCGATCGGCGGCGTCGCCGACCGCATCCTGGCGGCGATCGGCGAACGGACGGCGGAGCGATCGGGGCGATGAAGGTCAAGGCACCGGCGGAAAAGAACTTCAAGCGCGCGAAGGTGAAGCCGGGGCGTGCCAAGCGATCCCGCTCGCGCATCAAGTGGAAGGTGGCGCGGCACCTCGCCGCGGTCCTGCTGTTCCTCTACGCGGGCTATCGGGCGGTGAACCTGGTGGTCGGGGCCGCGCCGCTCCAGGTCGGCAAGATCGCTGTTACCGGCAACGCGCGGCTGTCGACCGCGGAAGTCGAGGCGCTGACCCGCGGGCTCTACGGCCGCAGCATCCTGACCGCGGATCTGGACGCCTACCGCCGGCACCTGCTGGAGTCGCCGTGGATCGCCGAAGCCAGCCTGCGGCGGGTGCTGCCGTCGACGATCGAGGTGCACATCGCCGAGCGCACGCCGATGGGCATCAGCCGGCTGGGGAGCCAGCTCTATCTGATCGACCGCACCGGGACGGTGATCGACGAGTTCGGGCCGCGCTACCGGGAGTTCGACCTGCCGATTATCGACGGCCTGGTCCGGTCGCCGAAGAAGGGGAAGCCGGCCATCGACGAGGACCGCGCCGAGCTCGCCGCGAGAGTGCTCGAGTCGATCGCGACCCGCCGCTCGATCGCCAAGCGGCTGTCGCAGGTCGACGTGTCGAACCCCCACGACGTGGTCGTGCTGCTGGAGGGGGACACCGCGCAATTGCGGCTCGGCGACGAGCGCTTCGTGGAGCGCCTTCAGTCCTATCTCGAGGTGGCCTCGGCGCTGCGCGAACGCGTGGCGGACATCGACTACGTCGACCTGCGATTCGACGATCGCGTGTACGTGAAGCCGCGCGGTTCGGGCCGCCCGGTGGAAGCGGCCAGGCCGGCCACGGCACGCACACCGCATTGAAGGGGGATTCGTGGGGCGCAAGGAACGGTATCTCGTCGGTCTGGACGTCGGCACCTCCAAGATCACCGCCATCGTCGGTGAGATGACGGACGATGGGGGGCTGGACATTATCGGGATGGGGCTGGCGGACTCGAGAGGGATCCGGCGCGGCGTCGTCGTCAATCTCGAGGCCGCGGTGGAATCGATCAAAAAGGCGATCGACGAGGCAGAGCTGACCGGCGGCGTCGAGATCGACTCTGTGCACCTCGGGTTGTCGGGCACGCACGTGAAGGCGTTCAACAGCCGGGGGGTGGTGGCGGTCGCCGGCAAGAACCGGGAGATTACCCGCGAGGACGTCAGGCGGGCGATCGATGCAGCGAAGGCGGTCGCGCTGCCGAGCGGCCGCGAGATCCTCCACGTGCTGCCCCAGGACTTCGTCGTCGACGAGCAGGACGGCATCGGGGCTCCCCTGGGCATGACCGGCGCCCGCCTCGAGGTCAACGTCCACATCATTACCGGCAGCGCGTCCTCGACACAGAACATCGTGTCGTGCGTGAACCGGTCCGGGGTGAGCGTGCTGGACACCGTGCTGGAACAGCTGGCGGCGGCGGAATCGGTGCTGACCCAGGACGAGAAGGAGCTCGGCGTCGCTCTCGTGGATATTGGTGGGGGGACGACGGATTTCGCTATCTTCGAGCGCGGCAGCTTGTGGCACACTGGCGTCGTAGCAGTCGGCGGGGACCACTTCACGAACGACATCGCGGTCGGGCTTCGCACGCCGATCCCCGACGCCGAGAAGGTCAAGCGACGCTGCGGGTGCGCGTTGTCGGCCATGGTCGACGAGGACGAGACCATGGAAGTGGCGAGCGTCGGCGGCCGCAAGCCGCGGGTGATGGCGCGCCGGATTCTGTCCGAAATCCTCCAGCCGCGGGCCGAAGAGGTGTTCCACCTGCTGTGGGACGAGATCCGGCGGGCAGGGTTCGAGAAATCGTTGAACTCGGGGATCGTGTTGACCGGCGGCGGCTCGATGCTCGAAGGGGTTGCGGAAGTCGCCGAACAGATTTTCGATCTGCCGGTGCGCCGCGGCAGCCCTGCTGGGGTCGGTGGGCTGGCCGATCACGTCAACAGTCCATCGTTCGCGACCGCGGTGGGACTGGTGATGTATGCCCATCGCAACCAGGCCGGCGAGCCCGCCCGGGCGGTCGGCGCTGGTGCCTTCGGGCGCTTGTCGGGACGGCTGCGCACGCTCTTCAAGGAATTTTTCTGACGATCGATTCCGCGCGCCTGAGCGCGGCAGGGAGGACGAGGAATGGCTGATCTTCGACACAGGACCGGTGATGCCGAGAGCGAGGCGCTGCGCCTGACGCTCGATACCGAGATTCGCACCGGCGCCCGGATCAAGGTGGTCGGCGTCGGTGGCGGCGGCAGCAACGCCGTAAACCGCATGGTCGCCGCCGGCCTCGACGGCGTCGAGTTCATCGTCGTCAACACCGACCTGCAGGCGCTCAAGCTCAATGCCGCGCCGAACAAGCTCCAGATCGGCGCGAAGCTGACCAAGGGACTCGGGGCGGGCGCCGATCCGAACGTCGGGCGTCAAGCGGCCCTCGAAGACACCGACAAGCTGATCGAAGCGCTCGACGGCGCGGACATGGTGTTCGTCACCACCGGTCTGGGCGGCGGCACCGGCACCGGCGCGGCCCCGGTCATCGCCAGCCTGGCCAGCGAGCTCGGCGCCCTGACGATCGCGGTCGTGACCAAGCCGTTCCGGTTCGAAGGACGCAAGCGCCAGATCCAGGCCGAACGCGGCCTGGACGAGTTGCGCGAATCAGTCGACACGGTCATCACCATCCCCAACGAGCGGCTCCTCGCCACCATCGCCCGCTCCACCTCCCTCAACGACGCCTTCACCAGTGCAGACGATGTGCTGCGGCAGGCGATTCAGGGCATTTCGGACCTGATTCTGGTGCCGGGGCTGATCAATCTGGACTTCGCCGACGTCAAGACCATCATGTCGGGCATGGGCTTCGCCATCATGGGCACGGGCCTCGCGGAAGGCGAGGAGCGCGCGATGGACGCCGCCAACCTGGCCATCTCCAGCCCGCTGCTGGAAGACGCCTCGGTCAGCGGCGCCCGCGGCGTGATCATCAACGTCACCGGCGGCCCGGATCTGTCGCTCGTCGAGGTCAGCGAGGCATCGGCGATCATCCAGGAAGCGGCTCACGAAGACGCCAACATCATCTTCGGAGCGGTCGTCGACCAGAAGATGGCCGGCAAGGTCAAGATCACCGTCATCGCGACCGGATTCGAACGGCCGAGCCTGTCGCCACAGGTCAAGCCCTCGGTGCCGGCGGCGACGAATACTCCGACCCCTGTCGACCTCAGCTCCTACGCCTCGTGGAAGCAGGACGGCGACCGGCCGGCTGCCCCAGGCGCACGGATGTCGCTGTCGCGGCGCTCGGTGCTCGAGATCCCGCCCGGCAACAAGCCGGCAGCGAACGGCTCGGAGCCGGCAACCCCGGGCGCCGAGTTCGAGCCGGTTTCGCCGCTCGACGTTCCGGCATTCCTGCGTCGCCAGTCGGAAGGGTAGTCACCCGGCGCCGGTGCGTCCGGCGACGAGCGTCCGCTCGCCGCCGGGCCGCCAGCCGCGCTGCACCGATCCTCCGGTCGAGGCTGGCCCGGCCCCCCAAGGGCACCCCGGTCCGGCTCGCGCCGACGTGCGTGGTAAACTGCATATATCCACGGCACCCGAGACCGTCTCCGCCGCAGGAGCAGCGGTCGCTCACCGGGGGGTTCACGGTCGCCCTTTCCAGCGGTGAAGGCCCCGAACGAGCCCGGCCGCCCGTTCGGATCGCAACACCTCGTTCTCCTTTCGGTCAGCGACACGTCACCCGGACCAGCGCCGGCGGATCCGCACCACGATTCATGAAAAACTGGGAACATCGCGAGCGCGCGCGGGCGACTCTCGACCGCGAGGTGGGGTACGTACGGAAGCCCCACGGCGGTCGTCTGCGCGTCGCCCTCGCCTTTCCCAACACCTACCACGTCGGGATGTCGAGCCTCGGCTTCCAAACGGTCTACCGTCTCTTCAACGACCTGGACGACGTGGTCTGCGAGCGGGTATTCCTGCCGGGCCGTCAGGAACTGCGGGAGCAGATGGAGTCGGGGCAGCCGTTGCTGACGCTCGAGTCGCAGACGCCGGTCCGCGACTTCGACGTGTTCGCGCTGTCCGTGTCCTTCGAGTGGGACTACACGAACGTCGTCTCGATGCTGAGGCTGGCCCGGCTGGCGCCTCGGGCAGTTGAGCGCTCCGGGCTGGATCCGCTGGTCGTCATCGGGGGCGCGGTGACGTTCGTCAACCCTGAGCCGCTGGCCCTCTTCGCCGACGTGATCGCGGCGGGCGAGGGGGAAGTGCTGATCCCGGCGCTGGTGTCGGCGATTCACGAGACGGATTCCCGCGGCGAGCTCTACGCCCGGCTGGGTCAGAGCCGCGGCTTCTACGTGCCGTCCCTCTACGACGTCCGCTACAACGAAGACGGGACGATTGCGGCGTTCGAGGCGAAACCGGGAGCCCAGGTGCCCGCGGTGGTCAAGAAGGCTGCGGTCAAGACCACCGAGGCGCTCGATCCGCCAGCGACGTCCATCTTCACGCCTGACACGGAGTTCGGTTCCCGGTTCCTGATCGAAGTCGTGCGCGGCTGCGCGAACCTGTGCCGGTTCTGCTGGGCCGGCTACAACTACCTGCCAGTCAGAGCCTTTTCCGCGGATCGCATTCTCGAGCTCGCTCGAAATGCCAGGGCCTACTCGAGCAAGGCGGGGCTCGTGTCGATCGCATTGTGCGATCACCCGGAGATCGAACGCATTCTTACCAGCCTGTTGGAGATGGGCTATTCCATCAGCCCGGCGTCGCTTCGGCTCGACGATCTGACCGAGCCTATCGTGCGGCTGCTTCGCAAGAGCGGCGAGCGGTCGATCACCATCGCGCCGGAGACCGGTTCGGATCGCCTGCGTCGCGTCATCAACAAGACCGTGACCAACGACGAGATTCTCGCCGCCACGGAATTGATTTTTGCCAATGACATCGACAATTTGAAGCTGTACTACATGATCGGACTGCCGACGGAGACCGAGGACGACCTCCAGGCGATCTACGATCTGACCGTGCAGATGCGCGACGTGATGCTGAAGCATGGGCGGCCGCGCGGACGGATCGGGCGCATCGTTGGCAGCGTCAACCCTCTTATCCCCAAGCCTGGTACGGCCTACCAATGGCTGCCGATGGAGGATCCGTCGGTGACCGACGCAAAGGGAAAGCGGCTGCGCCAGCTGCTGGCGGGGCTGGATAACGTCTACTTCAACATCAAGTCGGAGCGTCATTCGTTTTACCAGGCGCTGCTCTCCCTTGGCGATCGGCGGGTCGCCGATACCATCGAAGCCGCAGAGCGTAACGGCGGACAATGGCGTGCCGCAGTCGCCGAGAGCGGCATCGATGCCGCGTTTTACATTTTTCGCGACCGTTCGCGCGACGCCATCCTGCCGTGGGACATCATCGACGGCGGCATGAAGTCGTCGTTCTTCCAGGCGGAGTTCGACAAGGGACTCCGCGAGGAATGGACACTGCCGCCGAAGCGCCAGAAAGAGAACCTCAGGCTGTTGCCCGTGCTGGACTAGTTTTTATCCGAGGGGCTCCTATGAGGGCCCCACGTGCCAAGTTCCCTGCGATGGATCGGGAAGAAGGCAGACGTGCGCCGGAGCAGACCGCTCATGAGCGAGT
>Ga0207701_10002303_pt1 | contig 19855 bp, 12 predicted proteins | sample KBSSwiSSwithPhiX_FD_184294 | JGI IMG/M metagenome (GOLD analysis project Ga0207701, IMG submission 184294) | Switchgrass rhizosphere bulk soil microbial communities from Kellogg Biological Station, Michigan, USA, with PhiX - S5 (SPAdes) (version 2) | ecosystem: Environmental > Terrestrial >... | reverse complement strand
CAGCAGCATCCGCAAGATCCCCAGCACCGCGATCCGCGGCCCAGGAAACTCGATGATGATCCCCAGATCAGCCGCGATCAGCGCCGGCGTCCCCCACCCCAGCTTGGCCATCGGCCCGAAGATCACGTGCCCCTCGGCGGCGGGAAACAGCGTCGACAGGTCGTGGATCAGCGCCGGCGCGTCCTGCACCGGATCGACCGGAAACAGCACGTGCGCCAGCGACCCGGTGCGCACCGCGTCCGAGAGCCCCTGCTCGTTGAGCGTCCGATTCACACCGAGGAGACCGCCCACGCCCAGCAGCGTGAAGCCGAAGCCAAGCTGGATGGGGGTGAACTCCGCGATGATCACAATCACAAAGGAGAAGCCGCGCGAGCCGTCGGGCAGCTTGGTCTCGATCAACCCGAACGCCTTCACGCTGACGCCGAAGATCGCCAGCTCGACCGCCCCCGCGTAGCGTCCCGCGGCCCGATCGATGAACAGGAAGCCGCCGCCCTTGACCGAGCCACCGTCGATGACGACGCCGATCCCGTTCGGGAAGCGCAGGCCGCCGTCCAGCGAGAACGGCCCGGCGTTGCCGGCCTCGAACCCGATCTCGAGATGCGCACCGATCCCGTCCAGGGTGACGGCGATGGGACCCAGCTTGGCGTCGACGGAGGCGGCCACCTCCAGGGCCAGCACCCCGGCCCCGGACGCGCTGCTCTTGCCAAGGATCGCGAGCTCGAGGTCCGAGACCCGCACCGGACCGATGTCCCGGTGCATGGGCAGGGACAGCCGCAGCCCCGCCGTCCCGGCAAAGCTGAGCCCGCTCGCGGTCGACCAGCGGACGCCGAAAGACAGGGGAACGATGACCTCGTTGTCGCCCAGGACCTTGTGCAGAAAGCCGTCGCCCTCGCCCCCGGTGATCCGGAGCTCTACCCCCTGCAGTGACAGCTCGAACCGCACCGCGGGCGTCGCGTTCGTCGACGGCTGGAGCTCGATCGCTGCCCGCAGCCCGCCGATCTCGAGCCGGCTCGCGGTGGGACTGCCAAGCAGCAGGAACGGCTCGGCGAACGTCGACTCGAGGGCGATGCTGGCGTTCCCGGTCAGCGGCGGCGAGCCCAGGCCGAACGGCTGCTTGAAGGCCGGCGTCTCACCGGGGCGAACCAGGACCCCGAACGCGGTGTCGAAGTTCGCCTTCCCATCCAGCACCAGCTTCAGGGAGTCGCTGAGATCGAAGGACTCGTGCGCGGTCGTCGGAACGATCGGTTCGAGCACGAAGCCCGGCTTCGAGCCGGCGATCCCCGGCAGCGGCGACAGGCTGAGCCCGATGGAGATCGGCGCGTCGTCGATGAAGTCACTCATGAACAGCGCGTCCAACGCCACGTTGGCGACCATCTGTTTCCCGGTCGGATCGTCCAGGAACGCGCGCCGCTCTCGTCGATCGCCCAGCTTGCGGAGCTCGCCATGGACGCCGAAGGCCGCCAGCAGCTCCAGCAGGTCGGCCGCGAACGCCTGGAAGTCGAAGTCGTCTTCACCCCACCCGTAGACCAGGCTGGCGATCTTGGTCGGATCGCGAAGGACCTCGGGCAGAGCGCCCCAGTCCAGCTTCCGCCGGACGAACGCGGGCCGACTCCCGTCGGCGGCTCCCTCGCTGTACTCGGAGGTGACCACGCCCAGGCTGCCGAGCAGCCAGAACAACTGAGGCGCCTCCTTCTCGAGGTGGTCCGCCAGGAGAAGCTCGATCAACGCCACCGCCAGGTCCTCGGCGGCGGCGCCCACACCGGCCGGAGGCGGCAGGGTCTTGAGCCCGTTGTAGATCCCCGCCACCAGGTCGAACAGCGGCTTCACGTCCGAGAGATCGACGTCGTCGGCCAGGGTGGGCACCAGCTCGATGGCGGTCAGGATCTGGCCGGCCAGGGTGGTGTAGCCGGCCGGCACCTGATCGGCGTTCCACCCCAGGCGCTTGAAGAGCGCCGCAAAGCGGAGCGGATCGCCGATCGCCTCCCGGAGCGGCCCGAAGATCCCCGACAGGTGCTCCGCCAGCACCGAGAAAGTCGACCGCGTGCTCATGATTTCGTCTCCGGATACGCGAAGTCCAGGTTGATGCGGGCGTGCTGCCGGGGATCCAGCTTGTCGACCATGATGTACCGGCACACGTGGCAGAACGGCGTCACCACCCGCTTCGATTCGCCGTTGGTATCGACGGAGAAGCTGTACCGCCGCATCATGCATTCGCCCGACGCGTGGTAGACGCCGCAGCGAAAGACCAGGCCACCGTCGTAGAGGCCCAGGATCGCCCGCCGGTTTCGGATCGCCTTCTTGAGGTTCGCCGCTTTCAACGCGTCGGGGAGGCGCGGCGGAGTTTGCGGATCGTCGTTGCTGCTCAGCGTGGGGTCGCAGGCAGCCTGAGAAAGCAGCCGGGACAGGGGACCGAAGGTCCGCATCTGGGCCAGCACCGATTTGTGCACGATGAGGATGTCGTCGTCGTTCGCATCCAGCATCGGCTGGTACAGGATGTTTCCCGGAAGCGAGGTGTTGGTGAACGGCGGCGTGCCCGGCTTCAGGGGCAGCAGCTTGAGGCTGAGCAAGTCGGGATCGCTCGCTGCCTTGGCGGTGACCTGGAAAAGGTACGGTGGTGGCTGGAACTTGAGAATCAGCGTGGGATCGCTGGGATCGGACGACGCCGGCGCGGACACCAGCAGACGAGCGTCACGAAATCGTACCTTGTCGCCGACGGCGAACTTTTCCCCGTAGGTCACCCGCATCTTGACCTTGAAGTCGGCTCCGTCGGGTTCCAGCGCCCGCTCCATGAACCCGGCCTTCAAGACCCGGGGCCATCGCCACCGGATGCGCTCGTCGAGGATCCTCACGGAGGGATCGGTGCCCGCCAGCTCATCCGCGTCCTGCAGGTTCCACCACTGGTCGAGACGGCTCTTCTGAGACGAGGGCAAGGACTGCCCCTTGCCGCCATATTCGTCTCCGCAGGTCATGTCGTGCGCCAGCTCGTGCGCCAGCGCCGCGACCTGGCTCTTGGGCACCTTGATCCGTCGCTGCCTGCGCCGGGTCTTCGGGATATCGGCGAGCTCGCTGTAGAACGCGCCCACGCTGGTCGCCGCCACGGCCGGTTCGTCGAGGTCGGTCATGGTCACGGCGATCTGCAGCTTGTCCTTGGAGCTAAAATGCGTCCCGACGCTCCTTCCGCCCAGGCAAATGAAGCAGACCGACCCCAGGTCCTTCGATCCCGGCGCCACCCACAGGTCCGCGCCGATCGTGACCGGCACCTTGGCGACCTCGTCCAGCGCCTGGATCTTGCCCAGCAGCACGTCGACCTCGTCGCGGTCGGCCCGGAACGGGTGATACTGGATGAAGTTGCTCTTGCTGCGGTGGTCGATTTGCGGGCGCTCTCCCATCGCCAGGCCGAACAACGTGTCGCTCTCCAGCACGACACCGTAGCTCTGCAGGTTGCGCCACTCGGTGAAGATCGCGTCGGCGTCGGCGGTTCCGGCGAAGGCCACGAAACCGGCGCCGTAGATTCCGTTCCACGCGGTGATCTGGGCCTGGACGGTCGCGGGGAAGGTGTCGTTTGGCGCCGGTAGGCCGACCTTGTACACCAGGTGCTCGATCTTCTCGATACCCGAGGACGAGGGTTCTTCGGGCGTCGGGAGCAAGGCGCCGTGGAACCCGGGGCCGGCGCCCGCGAGCGGGGCCAGGTCGTTGAGCTCGGTGACCCCCTCGTCGCCCGAGGGCTCGATCCACAGGCGATAGTAGTTGATCCGCTCCTTCAACAAGTCGAAGGGACGGAACACCTTGCTCACCGACAGCTCGGTGAGGGCCATCCCATCCGCCAGCTGCTCGAACAAGGTGCGCTGGCCGCTGGTGAAGCCCTCGGGGAGGAACAGGACGTTTCGAACGTCGGGCTGGCTGCGTTCGACGGTGCCCGGGCCCGTGATCAGGGTGGCCTGGTACGGGGCCGTTCCCGGCAGCCTGTCCCACGCCGGCAGGATCCCGACCTGGCCGCTCTTCGAGGTGCCACCCAGGTTGGCCGGCAGGGTCGCCTTGACGTGCCCGGTGGCCGGACCGGCGCTGGTCGTCTTGAAATAGCCCGGAGGGACATCATCGGTCGGCGCGCCATTCGACACCTGGAGCGGCCCATCGTCCACGCTCCACACCGTGCCGGGGTGATAGCTGACGTCCCCCACGGTCTGGTCCTGAAACTCCGCCAGCAAGGAGAAGCGCGCCGAGGTGCCGGCATGGATGCGCAACAGCGAAGGTTCGAGATGCAGCGCGGTGAGACCGGCGTGAAGGTGGACCCGGATCTTGGCGCTGAGCACCTTGCCGGTGGCCGTCTCGGTCACCGTCGCGATGACGATGAAGTTATGGACGACGTTTGCCGACGGTGTCGCGCTCAGCGTGATGGTGCCGTCCGCGGGAACCAGATCGAAGTCGAACCGTGACCGGTACCCGGCCGCCGGCTTGGGCACGGTAAGAGCGAAGACCACCGTGAACCCGGGGTGCGGCATCGCCTCGGTCGTGGTCTCCCCGTGCTCGTCGACGAAGTCCAGAGCCAGCATGGGCAGCAGGGGTCCGGTGGTGCTATCGGCCCCCGCCTGTCGAACCAGATGGATGTCGAACCCTCGATAGCCGACGAGATCTGACCAAGAGACGCTGTCCCAATTCGCCATCACGGCCTCCCTGGGGTTGTCGGCGCCGTCCACAGGGGATGGCCTCCGCACGAGACACGACCGCTGATCGAGACACCGCACGCAGGCGCGCCCAGCGAGATCTCTCTCAGGCAGTCTTCGCCGAGCTCGGGGATGGGGCTGGCGCCGGACCAGCACTGGACCGCGCACGATCCCCGCGGTACGCCACATCGCTGGCTGGCGGCGACGTCGATGGTGGCGAAGCGCACCGCCGTCGCCTCCGTGCGCGGGCGGGCGGGCACCATCGCGACGTCCCAGCACCAGGGCGCACCCGTGGCGTCGAGGGCGCACGCCCACGACGAGGTGAGGTCCGGCGCCGAGGCGAGACCCGAGAACTGGGCGCCGGCGAACGTCGTGACGTCGCGCGCCGACCAGCACGAGATCCCGCCCCCGTCATCGAGCCCGCATGAGCTCCGGGCGTCAACCGCCCGGAAGCGGCGCCCTTTCGGCGCGGCGTGGATCCCGGACGCCGAGCACACCGCGGCCCCATCGCTGCGCAGGCCGCACGCCTGATTGATGGCCGAGCTGACCCGGGTGAAGGTCCCCGGCAGCGTCAGCGTCGTTCGGCCATCGTCGAGGCCAGCGCAACCGGCCTGGCCGCCGGTGCGCACGGTGCATATCGTCCCCGGGCTGACGTCGAAGTCGACGACGGCCTCGGCACCGCCCACCTCGAAGGTCGTTCGCCCGCAGCAGGTGAGCCGGCCCGCGCCGTCGATGGCGCAGGCGCGCCCATCGTTGGCGCTGCGGACGCTACGATAGGTCCGTTCGCGCGGGAACGCGAACCTCGGCTCGACCAGGATGTCGCGCGCCTCGCCCACCCAGCAGTTACCGCTGCGGCGGAGGTGAGCGGAGATCGCCGGGATCGCGGCCTGATCGAGGGCGACCAGGCAGAGCCGGTCCATGACCGCGACCAGCCGCCGCGGGCGTGGGGTTCCGGACGCCCAGGTGTGGGTCGCGATGCCGTCGCGACGGAAGTAGGTTCGCGTGATCAGGAAGCTCTCCCCCGACTCGATGGAGACCAGGTGGGCCGAGGTGCTGTCCTCCCCCAGCAGGGGCAGCCGCGCCTCCCTGAGCCAGAGCGGATCGACGGGTCTCGCGTAGCGCTCGAGCCAGGCCTCGACGCCGCCACTGATGTAGGGGGTCGGCGCGATGTCCAGACAGCCCGCGGTCCCGACCCGGACGTCGGGCGGCAGCCGCCGGGCCAGCGCCGCCCGTCTGCGGGCGCCGCCCGCGGCTGCGGCGGTGCTGGCGTCGAGCCAGGGACGCAGCAGCTCCTGACCCGAGGGCAGCAACGGCCGGATGGTGCCGAGCGAAACGATGCCGCCGGTCTCCGCGACCTCGCCCAGGTGGCCGCGAAGGCGCCGGGCGAGGTCCTGTAGCGCCGCGACGGCGCAGCGCTGGACGTCGGGGCCGAGTTGCGCGGACCGGGCGATCCGCACCGGCAGACCGGGCGTCGCCCAGAGCTCGACCACCAGATCTCCGAACTCGCGCCGACGCTCCGCGATCGCCTCGCACTGACCTAGCGCCGAGCGGACCTTGGGCCACCACTCATGCCGAAATCGCTCGCGCCGGGACTCGAGCTGCGGCGCCAGCGCCGCACCCGCGTCCTTGTCGCCCACGCCCGATGCCATGACCACCACCCCGCTCATGACCAGACATGCCATCGATGGGAACACGTCAATCTCATCATGCCACGCGCGAGCTCTCTCAGGCGGCGAGCAGGGCGTGGACCGGGACCACGGTGAAGCGGCCCTGGTCGAACGGGTTCGCTTGCAAGTGAGCGCGCAGGGCCAGCAGCGCCTGCGTCTGCGACACCTCGGTCCCGGTGATCGCGTCGTTGCGCGCCAGCGTGCACGCGTCGGCCACCACGAACCCGCGCGGGTCGAGCTGGATCTTCTTCGGCCGGCCCGCCAGCATGTACCGCTCGCTCCCCGTGCGCCGCACCCCGCCCAGCGCCGCAGGGCTGCGCTTCAGCTGCCCCGCCAGCTGCGCGTCCGTCAGCGCATGCGGCGCGTCCTGGTGCGCCTGCCCCGCGTCGTCGATGAACTTGGTCACGTACGCGATGCTCTGGCTGTCCTGCGATCCCAGCACCACCCGGTCCGACGCGATCGCCACCCCTGCGTCCATCGGCTCGTACGACGGCAGCGACAGCTTCTGCTCGTTGCTCAGCGCCATGAAGTGCCCGGGCACGAAGTCGTCCTCCACCACCTCCACGTCCTCCACCACCACCCCGTCCACAGACACCGTCCCCACCCCACGCCCCAGCGAGAACCGATCGTTCACGATCGGCCGGTACTCCCCGAACTTCTCCAGCTTCCGGTTCAGCGGCGCCACCTTCTGCCGCAGCGTCGCAGACCCCAGCGGATCGATCGGCGTCCGCTGCGCCGTCGCCGTCGCCGCCAGTGACACCACCACCTGCTCTCCCGCCGCCGTCGTCCCAGACCAGTTTCGCGCGTCCAGCATCGCGTCCCGCAGACCGATCAACGGAATCGCCGGATCCCCCACCCACGGGTCGATCTCCGGCAACGTCGCCGGCTGGTCGTTCCCGAACGTCACATCGATCGGCAGGCAGGCGTCCCACCACAGGATGCTCACGCACACCCGGCCCTTGAGGTGCCACGGGTTGGGACCCGTCAGGCTCCCACGCAGCGTGATCCCGATGCCGTGACCGTGAAACGAGATCCGCACCCCCGCCGAGATGCCAGCGTTGAACGAGAACGGCGAGAACACGAACAGCACGTCGAACCCCAGCCAGCCGTTCAGGTCGATCCCCGACCCGCTGGCCTTGAGCTGGATCGACGCCCCGATCTGCGCCGTGTTCGAGGTGATCGCCAGGTAACCCGAGGCGACCAGGCTCGGGTTGCCGTTGACCATGAAGTCCACCGACGCCCGGCGCAGCGTCGGGAACGGCGGCGGCGCCTCGAACCCAGGGTTGAACCCGCCCACGCTCAGCAGGAACTTGGCCTTCGGCCCCAGCTGCAGCCGGAACGCCATGTCCCCCGACACCGGATAGCCCGCGATCGTCGAGTCGAACAGGCTCGCGTCCAGCGCGAACTTCTGCGCCGGAAAGTCCAGCAGCCCGGCCACCGCCATCTGCAGCTGCACCACCGCGTCGTCCGGGTCCGGCAGCAGCATCCGCAAGATCCCCAGCACCGCGATCCGCGGCCCAGGAAACTCGATGATGATCCCCAGATCAGCCGCGATCAGCGTCGGCGTCCCCCACCCCAGCTTGGCCATCGGCCCGATCAGAAAATGGTCCTTGGTCGCCGGAAACACCGTGGACAGATCGTGGATGATCGCCGGCGCGTCATTCACTGGATCGACCGGAAACAGCACGTGCGCCAGCGAGCCGGTGCGCACCGCATCGGCCAGCCCCTTCTCGTTGACGCTGCGGTTGATCCCCAGCAGCCCGCCGATACCCAGCAGGGTGAAGCCGAAGCTCAGCTGGATGGGCGTGAACTCCGCGATGATCACGATGACGAACGAGAACCCCTTGCTCCCGTCGGCGAACTTGGTGTCGATGACTCCGAACGCCTTGACGCTGATCCCGAACACCGACAGCTCGATGGCCCCGGAGTAGCGTCCAGCGCCAGTGTCGATGGACAGGAACCCGCCGCCCTGAACCGCGCCGGTATCGACCACCACCCCCACCCCGTCGGGCGCCTTGAACCCCAGCGCGAGGTTCACCGGGCCCAGGTTGCCCTTGCGATCGTCGGGGAAGGTGAAGTTGGCGGTGAGGCCGATGTTCTGCACCGTCGCCTTCAGGATCGAGAAGTCGCCCTTGATGGTGGCGGCGAGGTCGACGGGGATGCCGCCGCTCTTGGGACGAATGGCCAAGGCGGCGGACAAGATCTCGACCGGACCGATCTTGCGGTGGACCGGCAGCTCGATCTCGAATCTCCCGCTGCCCCCGAAGTAGATCCCTTTGGTCGTGGAGAACCCGACCATCAGGTTGAAATCGATATTGAGTCCATCGCCCGGAAGCAGGCTGGCGATGAAGCCGTCGCTGTCATCGGCGGCGGGCTTGACCACCACCTTGCCGGCCTCCAGCGCGAGCTCGGTGAACACCTCCAACCCGTTGCGGAACCGCGCCCCGGCGACCGCCGACACGCCTCCGATCTCCAGGCGGCTGCCGTCGGGGCTGCCGAGGATGATGATGGGGGCGTTTGGCTGGCCGAGGCCAAGGACAACGCTGAAGTCGCCGGTGACGGGCGCGGGCCCCCCGGATGTCAGGCCCGACAGGAACTGGATGTCGGTGTCTGGCCTGACGAATATGCCGACGTTGCTGGAGAGATCGACGGTGCCCTTGAACCCCAGGGTCAGGTTGTCGGTGATCTGCACTTCTTCGGCGAAATCCGCCGTGGCGAAGGGCAGCAAGGCGAAGCCCGGCTTGGCCGTGGCGGTCTCCGGCAGCAGGAAGAGCCCCACGCCTGCCCCAAAAGCGTCGGGATCCATGTCGCTCTCGATCAAGATCAGCTCCGGCGATGAGTCCTCGACTTGGTCGGGCGCGAGCGATCCAGCCGACAGGGCTCCCAGCGTCGCAAGGTCGCGACGACGCTCTGGAACCGGGAAGCCCCACGCCTCCAGCAACCCCACCAGGCTCTGGGCCAGCCGATCGCCGGCGAAGTCGGACTGGCCCCAGTGATAGCTGCCCTTCAGGAAGGCGAGGGGATCCGACAACAGATCGTCGAGGTCCTCGAACGCAAACACCGGTCGCTCGATGGCGGCGCGCTCGGCCGTGGCCGGCGCGTCTTCGAAGCGAATCACGCCCAACGCCATCAGCAGGAAGCCCCAGCGGGGCTGCTGGACTATGAAGTATCGTGCCAGCAAGTAGTCCGCGAGCTGGCGGGGAAAGTCGCGCTTGAACTCCTCGGACAATCCACTTGCGGAGCCGAGGTCGGAAACGGCCGCGAACGCGGCAAGAACGTCGATCAACAGATCGTCGAGCTGGCTGTCTTCCAGAGGGGGGCCGCTCACCAGCGTCACCAGGTCGACGACGGGCTGCCTCAAGGCGTCCAGCGCGGCCGGCGGAGTCGCGAAGTTCCAGCCCAGCTCCTCGAGAAAGTCCCTGAACGTTGCCGGGGTCCGCAAGGCGGCCGCCAGCGGCTGAAATGCCAGGCCCAGCTCACCGGCGAGGACCGCTACTGTGTCACGAATTGCCATGATTCTCCTCAGGCAATGCCAAAGAAACTCTGGTCGTCCTGGCGGATTTGAATGATCGCCGGGTGGGGTGAGCCCTCGTTGGGAAAGAAGTTGTAGATCAGCTTGCCCTCGTCGAGCTTCGGACCCGGGTTCGGGGCTGTGATTGGAATGATCAGCGTGTACGAAACCCGAGCCCCGGTGATCACCAGCTGGCGTTTCCCCTTCTTGAGGGGAGTCACGTTCTTGAGGTTCCAGGTGTAGCCTTCGATCATGTCCTCCAGGGTCTGATACCCGAGGCGGCGATACATCGGGAAGGGATGCTCCGGAGTGAACCGTGAGGGAGAGTGGCCGGCGTCATTCAGCAGGTGTTGCTTCAGCGCGTCCTCGCGTTCCTCCAGTGGTGGGACCTCGGTGGCAAATTCGTTGGGGTAGGTGATGGGGGTGGGGCTGAACCGAGCGGGCAGGACCCACAGAACTCTCTTCACGACCACCGTGCCGCGGCGGCCGGTCGCGGCCCCGACCAGGTCGTTGCGCACGTCGAAGGCGACGGTGCGACTGATCGTCTCGGGAATCCATGCCTTCCAGTTGGCGGGATCCACCTCGGTTCCATCGAGAAATTTTCGCGGGTCGCCCGTGACCGGATCGGCGGCCGTGAAGGCGTCGATGAGGTCCTGGCGCGTGCGGATCGGGTGTGGCCGATCAGGAACGTCGGCAACGCCCTTGACCGCCGCCGGCCGGCGCACGATGAATTCGTATTCGTAGTACTCCCAGCTGCCGTACTGATCGCTCAGGGACGGGCTGACCTCGACGACGCCGTGAAAGTGCTTGGGAGCCGTGACGGTGACCTTCCCACCCAGCGCCTTCTTCCACTCGGTCATGAACTCATCGGATTTACCGATGTTGCAGCCCCGCAGATGGACGAAGTGTGGCGGACTGGCCGGCGTGGGACCGAGCAAGTTGCTGGCGACGGCGATGCTCCGAGCAGGATCGGGGGTGTTCGGAGGGTTGGGCGGGCTCGGGAGGCGAACCAGGGTGGCTTCCAGACTGTCGAAGTCGGTGAGCTGCCCCTTCTTCTCGTTGTACGCCTGCTTGCGAAACAGCTTGATCTCCAGGACCCCCTCGGCGTTGGCGTGGGCGCCCAGGAGCAAGTTGCCTATGGGCTTGACCACGGTCGTATCCGTGCTCAGCGACGTTATGACCTCGTTGACCGTGCCGGCCTTCTTTTCCAGGACCAGGTGGGCCCTCTGCGGAAGCACGACACTGCCGCCGCCGGCGTAGTCCCCGTTGCCGGATGATCCAACCAACGTGAAGGTGGTGGTTGGTGAATCAGTGGGGATGGCGACGGTGAAGGTTCCATTCGCCGCGGTGTTTCCGGTCACGCCGGTAATGGCGACTTCCTGGCCGGCGGTCAGGAAGTGGGGCACCGGCGTGGTAACCAGGATCGGCGAAGCATTGGAGGCGGAGGCAATCGAGATCGTGGGACGGAAACGCTGGAACAACCGACGCAAGGTCCCGGGGTGAGTCGTTTCATTCTTCTTTTCACGCCCAGGCGCAAAACCGTGATCCAGTAGTGCCACGACAGACCTCCAGCTCGCCGCTTGACGTGTGGTTGGTTGGACCTGTCAAAAAGGTAGATGGTCGAAATGCTCTCGGTCAATTGAGTTCGAGGGCCGGGGCGCGAGACTTTTCGGTCTGTCCGCGACACGGCAAGGCGCAGCGCCGGCAGGCCCACCCCCTCTCAGGGCGGCGACGCCAGGAGCAGTACGTTGGTCGTGCCGGCTAGCGCCTTCTGCTTCGCGGTTCGACCAGCAGCGCGCATGTCACCCTCGACGACCCACTCGCCCGGCGAGAGGTGACCAAGAACGAAGCGTCCATTCACGTCGCTTTCGACCAGGACACCAGAACCGCTTCCGTCGGTGCGAAGGTGTCGTCCGGCAGGAACTGCCAGGATCCGGGCCCGAGGGATCGGGCCTCCCCGCCGGCTGATGATCTGGCCCTCGATCGCGGTTCCCGCCGGCCACTGCACGTCTTCCTGCCGGCGCTCATCCGTTGCGAGGTGGATCGTCTTCACCAATCTACGCCGCCCGAGCGGCGACCCGAGATCGAGGCGCACCTCCAGGCGCGTATCTCCTGGTGGCAGGGGTTCAAGGACAAACCCGGTCCGCGAGCAGGCGCCTTCGCTGAGGACCCCGGTGCCCATGTTCTTGCTCCAGATCGCGCAATGCTCGATGACCTCGCCCTGCGGATCGAGAACCCGGCCGCTCCAGGTGGCACCCTTGTCTAGGATGATCTCCCGGACAGGCCCAGGCACCGTGACCTCGACGACAGTCTGGGCGACCTGCGTGTGGCTGATATGGAGCCTGGCGACACCGTGTGGAACGCCTGGGAGGACGAAGGCGCCTGCGAGGTCGGAGGTGGCTTCGATGGCGGGCGAGATCGGGCATTCTTGTTCCGAGTCGGCCTTCCACCGCACGCCTTCCACGCGGATCCGCGCCCCGGCCATCGGAACCTTCGCCGGCGAGAGCAGCCGTCCCTGGACTGGGGAATGATCGACGGAACGCACGTCGAGGACAACGCGAAGCCTCCGCGACGCGCCCGTGCCCTGGGACCATCGCAGCCGCTTGGAGCCCGCACACCGACCGCCCGACCGCACCGGGGCCTCGATCACCAGGAAGCCACCTTGCGAAAGGAGCTCCGGGGCGCAGATACGCCCGCGGGAGTCCGTTTCCCAGCTCTGGTAGGTCGCAGATGGCTGAAGCTCGCCCCTCGGGTCGTCACGGTCCCAGAGTGTGGCGACCGCGCCCGAAATGGGTCGTCCACGCCCATCCGTGACCTCCACCACGCCGCATGGGGCGATGGAACCACCCTGGTCCGCGAACGCGACCGGCACCGACCCGACCAGGCCAGCCAGCAACGCGGCTCGGAGAGGGCCCAACGGTACTCGTGGCCACTCGCGATTCATGACACCACTTCCCCGAGCGATGTGACCGAACGTCCGGGCGCGACCCCGGCTCACTCCATCACGCGTTCTCCTGAAGTTAGCCAGTCCACCCTCGACGTGTCAACGATCGCGGCGATGCTCATGACCCGCTCTGTTCGAACCGGCGCCACCGCGATGCGACGGTCGGCGAGCGCGAGCGCGCGGTCGTGCAGCGCGCCGAGCTCGGTCGCGACCGTGCGCAGGGTCTGCGCCAATCCGGGTTCGAGCAATCCCCCATCGTCGAGCCGCCCGAGCGCTTGGCCGATCTGGAGGACACCGTCGCGCAGCGCCGACAGAGCATTGTTCTCGATGGCAGCGCGGGGACGCCCCCGGCGCTCCCCCCCCTTGCGGCGAAACGAGATCACCTTCTCGCGCAGCTCTCGAACGCCCCAGCGCTCTCGCTCGGCCTGCTCCAGCATTCTCTGACGCTCTTCGGTCGGCAGCGTCAGCACGGCGGCGACGTGGCTCGCGCAAACGTGACCGAACGTCCGGACACAAGGAAGCTCCATCACGGCGACGTAGACCCCCACGGCCTCGTTGAGGGCCGAGCGACAGAAGGGACAGTCGGCGCGCTCTGCCAGACGGCGGATCGAGTTGTTCTTGTTGCGCCTGCGATCACGCCAGGTCGCCGGATCGCCTCCGAAGAATTGATTCAAGATGAGATCGCCGATGGCCAGCGTCCGATCGATGCCGGTGCGGCGGTCGATCTCCTTGAGCTCGGCGACGACGCGCGCGAGCATCGGGGCCTCGGCCAGGCGGCGCGCGACCCGGCGGGTTCCCGGAACCTCACCTATCGAGGCGTCCCCCGGACCTCCGTCGTCCGCGCTGTTCATCCGGTGTCCCCCCCTCGACATTCGGCCCTACATCATTTCAATACGACGGCAGGACGCTTTATTCCCGCGCAAGGGTGAGGGCCGAATATCCCTGCCGATGACGCGACCGTTTCGCTATCATCGGCGGCCGGAGGTGGTGGAGGGCAATGATCAATCTTCCTTTGTTGAGCGCGCCACCGCCCGGACCTCCGAGATTTCTTTATCTCCAGACCAACCAGCGCTGTAACCTGCGCTGCCAGCACTGCGACTTCTGGAAGCTGAACGACGACAACAAGGCCTACTACCTCTCGTCGCGGCGCAAGCGCGAGCTACTGACCGAGTACGCGAGCCTCAGCCCGGGCGCGACGGTGGTCACCTGCGGCGGCGAGCCGATGCTCGATCTGGAAGAGTTCTTCGAGCTCGCGCGGGAATGTCGCCGCCTGGGGCTGCGCTGCTTCTCGGTGGTCAACGGCACCAAGGTGAATCACCAGCGGATCGCGGACAGGATGGTGCGCGAAGGGCCACACGAGATCACGGTCTCCCTGAACAGTCACCTGGAGGAGATTCACGATCGGACGCGAGGGGTGAAGGGATCGTTCCGGATGGCGGTGAGGGCGTTGCGGTTGTTGTTGCGCGCGCGGAGCGAACAATCGGAGCAGCCACCGAAGATCTACGCCATGGCCGTGATCTGTGAGCAGACCTATCGCGAGCTCGACGCGTTCTACGATTTCGTCCTCAACGACATCGGCGCCGACAAGCTGAAGCTCAACATCCTGCAGCCGACCTTCGGCGGAACCGGCCCGGATGCCTTCTTCGCCGACAACGTCGTGAAGAACCCCGACGAGCTGGGCGCGATCATCGAGCGATGCGATTCCAAGTACCGGCTGGGAATCAATCCGCGGTGGCTGGCCCAGGTCAAGATGTACTTCCGATCCGCCGCCAGGGTCCGCGACCCGCTGCAGGGGTGGGCGACCAGCGACGGCACCGAGGAGCACATCTGCAACACCTATGAACGAAACATCATGGTGGATCTGTTCGGGACCGCCCGCCTGTGCTTTTCCCTGGAGTTCCCCGGGTTCCGGCTGGAAAAGGCGGGTGACCTGCGACGCTTCTGGTACCAGCTCAGCAATCCCATTCGCGCCACGATGGAAACCTGCAATCGGCACTGCGGGATCAGCCACAGCGTCCGGCGAGAGAACGCCACGCTGAAGGCGCTCACCCTCTGAAGTCCGTATCAGGGCAGGGCGCGCCGCTCAGGGAGACGGAGCGGCGCTTTCGGTCAGCAGGCCCAGGCGCCAGGGGATCTTGTTGTAGTCGCCTCCGCTGTCGGCCGCCGGATCGGCTCCCTGGAAGACGTAGCGAAGGTGGCACGGATCGATGGTCAGCGTCTCGTCGTAACCCGCGCGGATCGCCTCGCCGTGGCTGATGTCGGACGTCCAGGCCGCGGCGCCCTCGAACGAGACGTTCCGCGCCCCGGCGAACGGGTACGATCCGCTGGCCTGCCAGGGCAGCCAGGGCCCCTCGAGGCTGTCGGCGATCCAGGAGCGGAAGTAGCGGCGGTTGTTCGAGGTCTGGTCGAAGGCTTCGATGATGGCCAGGTACTGGTCCGTTCCGTTCAGCTTGTAGACATTCGAAGCCTCGAAGACCCGCCCCGCGTTCGCATCCTGCAGGGCGACCACGGGCTCGCCGAACCCGTTGGGGAACTGGTCGATCGAGGTCTTGCTCCGGTACCAGTGGCCGTGGTTGTCGGAGAAGAACAGGTAACAAGAGACCGCATCGCAGATGACCCAGAAGTCCAGCCACGCGCCGCCGTTCTGCGTGATCGCCGCGGGCTGGGTCGGGAAGAAAGGCGCCGGCGCCGTCCACGCGGTCGGATCGCCGGGATCGTTCGCGGTCGAATACTTGGGTGGTCCGGCCTGATACAGCAGGTACCACCTGGACTGGGGCCTGAAGTAAAACAGCTGCGGAGCGGCCACGTAGGTGTTGAATCCGCTGGTCCGGTCCAGGTAGGCGAGCGGCGCGCTCGAGGCCTCCGACCAATCCGAGAAGCTGGTGTAGACCATGTTGTAGGCGCCGGCGCGGCTCACCGAGCTCGCGTATACGTGCCAGCGTCCGTTGAAGCTCACCACGGTCGGGTCCTTGACCGCGACCAGGTCGTGCGTCGCGTCCGAGACCGGAGCAATCAACGGTGGGCTGCCGCTCCACTGGATGCTGGGCGCGAGCTCGCAGGCGGCCGAGGCAGCGTCGCTGCGCGGGGACGGCGATGACCCGCAGGCGACCAGGGGAATGAACAGCGCCGCCAGTGACAGGGGTGGTTGGGGGCGCATGAATCAATAGAACCGCAGGTTGTCGATCGCCATCGTGTAGGGTCCGGGCTGGAAGCTGTAGCTGGGCGGCGGGTAGTTCATGTGGGGTTGAATCGACAGCTGCGCGATGTTCTGCCCGGTGACCGGCACGCACGCCTGTTCGCTGCCGACGCCGGGTGTGAACGCGCTCCAGGGCAGCTGAACCTTCGCCCAGGTCGTGGCGTCGGTCGGCATCGAGAGCTCGATGGTGGCGTTCTTGCAATCGGCGGCGATCGGATTGCGACACAACCCGCTGTCGCCGGCCGGAATCGTGTCGAGCATCCCCAGGCTCACCCCATACCGTCCGGACGGTGTCGCGCCCCTGATCGAGAACTCCAGGCCGCCGTACGTCTGCCCGTTCAGGCAGCTCCTGGACGTGGTGCTCGCTGGAAAATAGAACAGAAAGACTCCGCCCCAGTGCAGCGCGTTGCTGTTGGCGATCTGTATGGCCCAGCCTGCGCCGCCCTCGCCGGTCACCATCTCGGTGCTGATGACGCTGGTGCCGCCGCTCATATCGGAGCCATCCCCGATGTGCTGAATCGCGCCCAGCAGGGTGTCGGCGGCGGGAGGCTTCCCGTTGACGGAGTAGGTATAGCTGGCCGCCATCGTGCCCGTGACGTAGTCGTCGAAGTCCGCGATGGTGGGCGCGCTCACCGGCTTGCACTGCCCGGTATCCGCGGGCAGAGGCGCGGCCACGCCACACTGGTTGAAGGCACTGCCTCCCAGCCCTTCGCCCGCCGTCCCGCCGCGCCCGCCACCGCCGCTGGAGGTGCCGTCAGGCTGGCCACCGCCACCACAGGCGGCGATGCTGGCCGCGGCGAGCGCGCAGACCACCAGGATGCGAGGCGAAAGAGATCTCACACGGACTATAGAAGCGAGGCACCCGCTGGTTTGGGTCTCTGGGCATCGCATCGCCTGCGTCGATGGCGACGCGCTGCATTTTCTCAGCCGGCCAGGCAACCTGTCAGGACCTGGGCTCGTTGACAGGAGCCCGCAGGCCGCACCATTCTTGCGGCGATGGTCCGCGCAAACGGCGGCGCCGACGCGGCGTCGAGGCCGGATCCGGCTCGCCTCGACGCGTTGGCCCGCGAGGCGCTCAAGCAAGACCCCGAGACCGTTCGACGATTCCTGCTGGCCATCGCGCCCGCCATCGGGCGCGCCTGCCGTGGCGTCATGGGCGCGCGGCACCCTGACCTCGAGGACACCATCCAGGAGTGTTTTGTCGACGTGATGCGCGGGCTGCCCAGCTACCGCTTCGAAGGGAGCCTCCTGGGTTTCGTCACCAAGATCGCGGTCCGGCGCGCCCTGGTGTCTCGGCGGCGCAACGCGGCCCGGATCCGACATCTGCAGCTGCTCGACGATCTCCAGGCTCAGCTGCCGGTGGCCGACGCGAATGTCGCAGAGATCGAGCGGGCCGAGGTGATGAGGGATCTGATCCGGCGGGTACGCCCCATTCAGGCGGAGACGCTGGTCATGCGCGTCGTGCTCGGCTTCACGGTCGAGGAGATCGCGCTGGCGACCGAGGTCTCCGTCAACACCGTCAAGACCCGCCTGCGCCTGGGGAAGAGCTCCCTGCGGAAACTCCTCACCTGGCACGCCTGGCAGACCGGGAAGGAGCCGGGACGATGACGGCCAACGAACACCCGGAGGAGCTGATCGATAGAGCGAGACGCGGCGGGCTCGCGCCCGAGGAGCAGGCCGCCCTGGAACGGCACCTGGCCGGGTGCTCGGTGTGTGCGGCTCAGCTGACGCTGGCGCCACGGTTCGAGCAGGAGCTGGCCCCGCAGCCGCGCGACCAGCTGCTTTACCAGCGCGCCGTCGAGGGGGCGATCCTGCGCATGCAACGATCGCCGGCCATCGGGCGCGGGCGCCGTCTGCCGCGCTGGTCGCGCTGGGTGGCCGCGGCGGCGCTGCTGGTTCTTTGTGTGACCGCGGCGGCCGCGGTCATCCGGCGAAAGCTGCCGGCCGGGCCGGCGACACCATCGCCAGCTCCAGGCGCGGAAACGCCCGCGAGGCGCGCGCCCGTTCTTCCTCCGGTCGAATCTCCACCCGCGGAAGCGCCCGTGCCACCCGAGTCCCTCCCCGCCAGGGCGGCGCCGGCCGCGCCCGGTTCTGCTCGCCCGGCGGCAGTCACGGCCGAGGCGCTGTTCGAGCAGGGGGAGAAGCTCCGGCGGGAGGGACACCTGCAGGCAGCGATCGCGACCTACCGCCGGTTGCAGACCCGATTTCCGGCGACAGCGGAGGCGCGGCTGTCGTTCGCGCTCTCCGGCCAGCTCCTTCTCGAACAGGGACGTCCGACCGAAGCGCTGGCGCAGTTCGATCGGCACCTGAGCCTGGATGGCCAGCGGGAAGAAGTCGGAGAGGTCGGCGAGGAAGCCCTGGCTGGGCGCGCGACCGCGCTCGAGCAGCTGCATCGCACCCTCGAAGCCATCGGCGCCTGGAAGAGCCTGCTGGCCCGCTATCCGCGATCGGTGTACGCCGAGCGGGCGCGAGCGCGCGTCGAGCAGCTGACCGAACGGCGGTGAGGCGCATGCGCTCCATGGCTGGGGGCACCCTCCTGCTGCTTCTGTGCGCGCGGATTTGCCTGGCCGGCGAGCCGCGTGCGCGACAGGTCGATCTGATCATCGGCGCGACGGCCAACCAGGTGGAGCTGCTGGAGCCGTCGATGCGCGAGATGCTGGTGGCGAAGGGCCTGAACGTGGTGACCACGCGCAAGGCGGTGGTGACGGCCCAGGATGTGGCGGCGGCCATTGCGCCGCCCAAGGAGCTGACGCCCAGCCTGGCCCGGATCCTCCTCGATTTCACCGCTCCTGATCAGGCGACGCTGTTCTTGATCGATCCGCGCCGCGGCCGGGTCTTCGTGCGACGAATGCCCCTCGCTCATGGGCTGGACGCCGTGGCCCGCGCCGGCGCCAGGTTCGTCGTCGAGCAGTCCGTCGACGCGATCCTCGAGGGGCGCGAGATCGGGGTCAGCCGGGAGGAATTTCAACGCAGCGTCGCGCCGGCGCCGCCGATCGTGGAAGTGCCGCGCGCCGCGCCCGTGCCGGCGCCTGCGCCCATACCCAACCCGACCCGGCTGTTGCTGGCAGCTGGTTACGAGCTGATCGCCATGGGCTCGGGCGAGTACCAGCAAGCGGGCAGAGTCGCGGTCGGCGCGCGCTTCGCCCGCGTCCAGGTTGCGGCCGCCGCGCGCCTGGCGGCCCCGGTGTCGGTGGCGGGGGACGGGGTCGGGGCCCGGCTTTCGACGGGAGCGGTCAGCCTGTCAGGGGCGGGCCGGATCGGGAGCATCGGAGGCCTGTCGGTGATGGCCGGTCTGGGCGTGGGCCTGGGCCTGACGCGCGTCGAGCCGGCCGTCACCGCGCCCGACCTGCAAGCGGCGCCGGCCTTCTGGGCCCTGGGTCCGTTCCTGCAACCCTTCGCCCAGGCCGAGCGCTGCTTCGGCAGGCTCCTGGTCGCGGTCGCCGTCTTCGCGGACGTTCACCTGCTCGCCGAGCGGTACACCGTCCGGACCGGCGGCGACTCCCACGAGGTGTTCATGCCGGCTCGCGTTCGACCTGCGGCCGCGCTGCTGGCCGGCGTGCTGTTCTAGGGGAAAAAGCTCAACGCCGCGCTTCGTAGATGCGCTTGTGGCCGCTCCGGTCGGACACGAAGAAGATGTGCTTGCCGTTCTGCGACATCCAGGGGCCTTCCTCGCTGGCGGCGGTATTGAGCTCGCTCATGGCCACCAGGGACGCGAACGGCGCACTCTCGCTGGGGCGCACGGCCAGAAACAGGTCCGCGGTTCCCCCCTGGGTGAGCCGCCGTGACGCGAACGCCAGCCCGGTTCCGTCGGCGAACAGCGCGGGATCGGTGTCTTCCCAGGCCGAGTTGAGCGCGGTGATCTCGCTGGCGCTCTGC
>Ga0207701_10002302_pt1 | contig 19857 bp, 23 predicted proteins | sample KBSSwiSSwithPhiX_FD_184294 | JGI IMG/M metagenome (GOLD analysis project Ga0207701, IMG submission 184294) | Switchgrass rhizosphere bulk soil microbial communities from Kellogg Biological Station, Michigan, USA, with PhiX - S5 (SPAdes) (version 2) | ecosystem: Environmental > Terrestrial >... | reverse complement strand
CCGCGTGGAGGGCGTCGGGCCGGGTCCGCGATACGTCTTCTATCGAGGACGTGTTCTTCGCGAGCCCGTTTCGGATGATCGTGCCCTGGGAGTGGAACTGGTTCGACACTGTGAAGGCAGCATCGTGAAACTCTATTTCTCGCCGGCGTCCCCATATGTCAGAAAAGTGCTCGCCAGCGCCATCGAGCTCGATCTCGAGCATCGCATCGAGCGCGTTCCCTGCTCGGTGCACGTGATCCGGCGCGACGTCAATGTAGTCGTCCACAATCCACTCGGTCAGGTACCGACATTGATCGCCGACGACGGAACCGTCCTCTACGACAGTCGGGTCGTCTGCGAATACCTGGACACGTTGGCGGGTGGCCACCGGCTGTTTCCCCTCCCGATGGACCGTCGGTACCGGGCGCTTACGGAGCAGGCCGCAAGCGACGGTCTGCTCGACGCGGCAGTGCTCGCGCGCCAGGAATTGACGCTCCGTCCCGCCGACAAGGTTTGGGAGCCGTGGCGGGAGGCGCAGATCGCGAAGATCGTGAGCGCACTCGATCGGATGCAGCAATGGTCGCCAACCTTCGGCGATCGCGTGGACATCGGAACCCTGACCACCGCATGCGCCATCGGATATCTCGAATTTCGCTACGCGGATTTCGACTGGCGATCAGGACGGGGCACGCTGGCCGACTGGTTCGAATCGTTTGCCCGCCGTCCGTCGATCGCGCGCACCGTTCCGGGCGAACGCCCCTCGTGAGCGCTTCGCCGCTATCCGGCGTTGACCACCTGCTGCGCAATCGCTCCGAAGATGCTTGCACCGCGCGCATCCAACATCTCGATGCGGAATCGGTCGCCGGCCTTGAGGTAGTCGCTTCGGGGCGCGCCGTATTCGAGCGTCTCGGTCATCCGCCGTTCCGCAATGCACGCCGAGCCGACCGCCGGATCGCGATTCGACACGGTGCCCGTGGCGATGATGGTCCCGGCGCCGAGCGGTCGATACGCGCTTGCATGACTGACGAGATCGCGTAAGTCGAACGACATGTCGACGGCGGCGTTGGGGCGTCCGAGCAAGCGATCGTTCACGTGACACACGAGCGGCAGGTCGATCGTTCCGCCATTCCACGCGGCGCCGATCTCGTCCGGCGTCACGGCGACGGGTGACATCGACGCCGCGCACTTCCCCAGGTAGCCGGTCTTCCCTTGAGCCATCTCGCGAGCAAACACGGCACGCAAACTGACATCGTTGATGAGAACGACGAGCTTGAGGTGTCGGCTCGCCTCCGAGGGTAGGGTTCGCGGCGCCACTGCGTCCACGATCGCGGCGAGCTCTCCTTCGATATCGAGGTCAACGTTGCCGGGCGGCAGCGGCAAGTCATCGTTGGCGGCAAGGAACGGCGAGGAAAGGCGCGGGCTCATCAGCGGCTCACGGCGGTAGGCGTCCGGCACCGTGGCGCCGCGAAGCTTCCGTGCAAGCTCCATGTGATTGAGATACACGCTGCTGTCGATCCAGCCGAACGCACGAGGCAGCGGTGCCGCGAGTCGCTGCGGCTCCAAGCGAAAGGCGCCGTCGAGCGAGCCGGCCGCAAGTCGATTGGAAAGGCCCTGCAGCTGCGGCGCCGTACGCTCCCAATCGTCGAGCGCGGCCAGCAGCGTCGGTGCGATTCCGGCGGCCGCCACCGCGCGAGCGAGATCCCGGCTGACCACGACCAGTGCGCCATCGGGCGTTCCGTCGCGAAGCGTCGCGAGCTTCATCGAGTCGAGTTGACAAGCGACGGAGGCGCGTCCGGCGCGTGATCGATGGAAGCGAGCCAGGTCTCCCCGTAGCCCATGAGCTCGGCGCCTTCCGGCATCGGATGGACCTCGAGCCCGTCGAGGGCATCGACCATGATCGAATAGTTCTCGAAGGACTTCGCCGGGTGCGTGTGCATGAACGGCAGGACTTCCGGATGGGGGCCGTGCGTCACTCCAGAGGGATGAAACGTCATCATCCCGCGGCCGACGACGCTGCCTCGACTTCCCATTTCGCCGCTGTGAAAGAAGATCACCTCGTCGTAGTCGTCGTTGCTGTGGAAGAACGGCAGCTTGATCGCGCCGGGGTCCGACTCGATGGGGCGCGGGGCGAGCGTGCAGACGACGAAACGCTCGCTGACGAAGGTGCTGCGGACGGAAGGCGGGAGGTGAAGCCGCGCGCTGACGACCGGCCGAATGTCCGCCACGTTGAGCCGCACCGGGTGCAAGTCGCCCTTCCACCCCAGCGCGTCCAGCGGGTTGAATGGATACGTGACGCGGCCGAGCTTCCCGCCGCGCTTCACGGCGACCTCCCAGTGACCGTCGCGCGGCTGCTTGCGGAAGGTATCGTCGAGATGCGGACGATCGAGGACACCGGCGTCGAAAATCGCGTGACGGCCCAGCATTCCGCGATCGGGCAGGCGATACGTTCCGCCCGTGGCCTCGATCAACAAGAGCTCCGTGGTCTCGACCGGCTCGATGCGCCACATCGTGCCGCGGGGAAGCACGACGTAGTCGCCGGCGCGGTACGACAGGTGGCCATAATCGCAATAGAGCGCGCCACTGCCGCTGTGCACGAAAAACAGCTCATCGCCATCGCTGTTGCGAATGAGGTGTCGCATCGGCTCCTCCGTGCGCCAGAATCGCATCTGCAGATGCGCATTGCCGAGGAGCGGCATCGCATCCCATGGCGACTTCGTCGTTGTCGCAACGAGCACCGGATTGAACGCCCGTGGACGAATCGGCCCGTCGATACTGAGCCATGCGGTCGGCGGATTGCGGTGGTACATGTGCGTCGCCGCCCCGTAGAATCCTTCCCGCCCGATCTCCCGCTCGAATGAATTCGCTGGAATGTCCGCGTGCGCCTGGCGTGCCGCGTCGCCTTCCATCTGTGGCGTCAAGAAGCTCCAGCTCATGCCGCACCTCCGTTCGAGACCGCTTTCTTGGGACGTGGAAGGCTGAACACGGTGTCGATGATTCCGTAGTCGAGATATCCCAGGCGGGACAGCGGGCGCATTCGTCGCACGTCGACGCGACCGTCCGTGATGACGGCATCGTCGATATGCACGCCGATCACCTCGCCGATGACGATGGTGGCGGAATGCACGACGCCGTTGCTGCTCACCATCGGCACGCTTCGCAGGTACAGGCACTCGAGCGCGACCGGCGAACGCGCGACCCTGGGAGGCCTGACGGCGACCGAGGCAATCATTTCCAGTCCCACGAGTGCGGCCTCGTCAACGCCGGGGTCGGCGGGGACCGACGTGGCATTGACTTCCTCGCGCAGGTCGTAGGTCGCGACATTCACCACGAACTCGCCCATCGCTTCGGCGTTGCGCTGCGAGTCCTTGCGTGCGCTGCTGCTGAACATGACGAAGGGCGGCTTGGTAGATAAGGCATTGAAAAAGCTGTACGGCGCCAGGTTGACGTTTCCTGATCTGTCCAACGTGGAGATCCAGCCAATGGGGCGCGGAACGACCAAGGCCAAAAACGGGTCATGCGGCAGCGAGTGGCTGTTCTGGCGCGGGTCGTAATACATCGGCTAGTTGCGCCGCGGACGCACGGACGTGGGAATATGAAACCCGCCGTCGACATACACATGGCCGCCGGTGCAGTAGGCAAGCCCGCCGGTGGCAAGCGACGCCACCGTCTTGCCTACATCCTCGGGCACCCCGAGCCGCGGAATCGGAAAACGGCCTTCGGCAATAAGCTCCTCGTACATGCCCCATGCGTCGCGGCTCATTTCCGTGCGGTTGATGCCGGGCCTGATCTCGTACGTGCGAATGCCGTGCTTTCCAAGGCGCAAGGCGAACATCTGCGACATCAATGCGAGGCATGACTTCGAAAACGCGTATTCGGGTGAATCGGTTCGCGCACGCCCCACGGCGCCGGACGATATCGTGATGATGCTGCGCTCGGCGGGCGGGCCCTTCGCCGCTTCGCCGACCATGCGCCGCGCAACCTCCTGGGTGAAGAAGAACGTTCCCCGCAGATTGACGCTCATGACGTGGTCGAAGTCGGCGGGTGTCACGTTCAAGAGATCCTGGCCGCGCGTGCCGGACAGCACTCCCGCGTTGTTGACGAGGCAGTCCACCGTGCCGAACGCCTGATACAGCCGATCGACGAGGTCCGCGCGGTGATCGATCTCCGCGATGTTGCCCACGACCATCCCCGCACGCGCGCCATGCTCGGCGGCGTTGGCCAGTGTCTGCGTCGCGCCGGCATCCTCCTCGAGATCCACGATGACGACATCGAAGCCCGCCTCCGCCAGCGAGATGGCGCACGCCTGACCGATGCCGCGCCTGCCGCCGGTGACCGCCGCCACCGGCCGGTGCCCTGGATCGCGTCTGCTCGACGTGGATTCTGTTGCTTCCATAGATCCCTCGCTTTCTGTTCGCTATCGTTTCGCGGGCGAGGATCGCCGTTGGGTCAGGACGGCATGCCGATCGTAAGCCCGCCGTCCACGGGCATATCCATGCCGGTGATGAAGCTGGACGAACTGGACGCGAGAAAGAGGACCGCCGCGGCGATTTCCTCAGCCGTGGCGATGCGTCCCATCGGCGTCTTCGCGCCGGTGGTAGCGACATAGGGCTGGCCCGCGTTCAATTCCGTAGGGACGACGCCAGGACACACCGTGTTGACGCGGATCCCTGCGGCGGCGAACTCGAGTGCAGCCACCTTGGTCAGACCGCGCACTCCCCACTTGCTCGCGCAATACGCCGCCGATTTGATTCCGCGCAACGCCGCGTTCGACGCGATGTTGACGATCGCACCGCCCCCGCGGCGCCGCATGATCGGAGCGACGGTTTGCATACCCAGCAGCGGACCGGTCAGGTTGACGGATACGACTCGATTCCAGTCGTCCAGCCCGACGTTCTCGATCCCGGTTCGCACGTTGATGCCGGCATTGTTCACCAGGACATCGATTCCGCCGCGCCACGCGTCAACCCGCGCCGTCATCGCCTGCCAATCGGTCTGCGCGGTGACATCGAGGTGAACGAATATCGCGGAGCCACCGGCGCGGTTGACGTCGTCCGCGATTCCTTCGCCGCGCTCGTCCAGCAGATCGCAGATGACGACGGCGGCGCCCTCCCGGCCGAACGCGCGCCCGACGGCTGCGCCGATTCCGCGACTACCGCCGGTGACGACGGCGATCTTGCCGTCCAGTTGCGCCATGTCGAACCTTGTCTCTTGCCGCTCGTTCGCGCGGTCCGCTTAACGGACGAAGCGCCAATATGCGGACAATGGTAGGGAATCGGATTGACCCGGTCAAGGCATGGCGGGACTTTTGCGGAACCGCTCCGCTAGCGTTTGCCTCGCGTCGATTCGGTCGCTCCGAACCAGCCGGGATGATCGGAATGCAACAGGATCGCCTCGATCTCCTGCGCGCGCTGCCGGAGAACGGGCAGCACCGTTTTCACCATCGCGCGCTTCGACACTCGCCCGGTGTGCGCGCCGACGCTGAGACCGGCAACGACGCGACCCGACGCGGTTCGGATCGGAACGGCAATCGCCCGCAGACCCACTTCGACTTCCTGGTCGATCAGCGCATATCCGGCATCGCGCACGTCCGCCAGCACGCGCCGCAATCGCCGTTCATCCGTCAAGGTGTGGCGCGTATAGGCCGGACGCACGCTCGCTTTGAAGAACGCCGCAAGGTCCGCGGCGTCGAGGCCCGCGAGCAGAACGCGGCCGATGGAATTGCAGAACGCCGGCAACCGCGACCCGACGTTGATCTGCAAGCTCATCATGTGCTTCGGGGCGGCGCGCGCGATGTAGATCACATCGCCGTCGTCGAGGACGCCCATGGAGCAGGACTCGTTCAGCGTGTCCACCACAGCGCGCATGCTCGCCTGCGCCGTCACCGAGATGCCGATCGACGACAGATACGAGTAGCCGAGATCGAGCGTGCGAGGCATCAGCCAGAACCGCTTGCCATCGGTGCCGATGTACCCTATCGCCTCGAGCGTAAGCAGAAACCGGCGGGCGGTGGGACGCGTCAACGCGGTTCGTTCCGCCACTTCGGAGAGCGTCAGGTTGACCGCATCCTTCCCGAAGCAGCAGATCACAGACAATCCGCGCGCAAGCGCCGTTACGAAGTCGGGTGCGTCCTTGTCGATGGCCATGATCCGGGATCCGGGAGAGCTTTTCGTGCTCGTCAAGTGGCCGCGGCCGACGCTTCGACCGTTATACGGACATTTGGCCGTTTGCAATATTAACGCGGCAGATGGATCATGTCGACGCTCGGCCCGACGCTCTTCCTTCTCAACAGGCGCCATGATCGACAAGATCTATCCGACAGCCCGCGCCGCCGTTGCCGACGTTCACGACGGGGCGACCGTGCTGATCGGCGGATTCGGAATGGCGGGCATGCCGTCGGAGCTCGTCGCTGCGCTGCTCGATCAGGGCGCTCGCGAGATGACGATCGTCGGCAACAATGCGGGCAATGGAGAAGTGGGCCTTGCGGCGCTGCTCAAGGCAAGGCGCGTGCGCAAGATCATCTGCTCGTTTCCGCGACAGACCGATTCGCACGTCTTCGACGCGCTGTACCGCGCCGGTGAAATCGAGCTGCAGCTCGTGCCCCAGGGAAACCTCGCCGAGCGCATCCGCGCGGCGGGCGCCGGCATCGGCGCGTTCTTCACGCCGACCGGCTACGGCACACTCCTCGCGCAAGGCAAGGAAACCCGCGAGATCAACGGTCGACAATACGTGCTTGAACATCCGATTCACGCCGATTTCGCGCTGATCAAGGCGGAGCGCGGCGACCGTTGGGGCAATCTCGTCTACCGCAAAACGGCCCGCAACTTCGGACCGATCATGGCCACCGCGGCGAAATGCACGATCGTCCAAGTCAGCGAGATCGTACCGCTCGGATCGCTCGATCCGGAGGTCGTCGTGACTCCCGGGATCTTCGTTCAGCGCGTGGTTGCGGTCGCCATGGCGAATGGTCGCTGAGGCCGCAGGCCAATCTATGAGGCATCACTCGAATCGATGAGGGGCATCACGATGAATCGATTCACCCGGCAGCAGATGGCGGCGCGCGTTGCCCGCGACATTCCGGAGGGCGCGTGCGTCAATTTGGGGATCGGCCTTCCGACGACGATCGCGAACTTTCTCCCGCCGGGGCGCGAAATTTTGCTGCAGAGCGAGAACGGCGTGCTTGGCATGGGCCCGGCGCCAGCGCCGGGAATGGAGGATCCCGACCTCATCAATGCGAGCAAACAGCCGGTCACGGTCTTGAGCGGCGGGTCGTATTTCCATCACGCCGACTCGTTTGGGATGATGCGCGGAGGTCATCTCGATATCTGCGTTCTGGGGGCATTCCAGGTTTCGGTGGCAGGCGATCTCGCGAACTGGCATACGGGCGAAGCCGATGCAATTCCCGCCGTGGGCGGCGCAATGGACTTGGCGATCGGGGCCAAGAACGTCTTCGTGATGATGGAGCACCTCACGAAGTCGGGCCAGAGCAAGATCGTCGCCCAATGCAGCTACCCCATCACGGCTCTCGCCTGCGTGGACCGGATCTACACCGATCTAGCCGTCATCGACGTGACGCCCACCGGACTCGTCGTGATCGACATGGTCGACGGACTCGGGTTGGAAGCTTTGCAGCAACTGACGGGGGTGCCGCTGGCGCGGGCATGATTGCGCTTACGAAACCTCGCCGAACTGTTGACGCGCATGCGTTAGCGCTGCGCTGGCGCAATCGGAGCCACCTCAGCCCGTTCATGTGGCGACCAACTGCCGGGTCGTCATTCCGGTTTGCGCAAATTCCTCGACTAGCCGGTTCGACCGCATCAGTGCTTGTACTTGGGACCAGAACCGCACGAACAGACATCATTGCGACCGATCACCTTCGGGCCAAGATCAAAGTCGATGGTTTCGCGAGGCGGGCGCTGGGTTTGCTTTATGTGTTGTAAAAGCGCCGCGTTCGATTTCAAGATCGTCGCACGGCGTTCTGCCTGCGCCCGGATGACCGCATCGTTGTCCCGCGCCCAAAACGCCGTGGGCCGAACGAAGTCGAGGTGCCGATTCACATAGATCGGATAGAACCAGCCAAGCGTTCCATCCGCGACGCGCTCGAGGTGCGTGAGGTCATAGAGAAAAATCGTTCTCAGCCAAAGTCGCATTGATGGCGTGAAAATCCTCAATGTCGGCCTCGCAAATAACGGCATGCGTGTCCTTGAGGAAGCCGGTTGCGCCGCGCAGCGCACTTGTCTCAGCTCCGTGCACGTCCAACTTCAGCAGAAACGGCGGCTTTAGTGCGAGGCGAGCGCGCAGCGTATCGAGCGTCGTTGCCGGAACGATGCTCGCCGTCGCCGACGGTGCGTTTACCCTGCGCCAGTAGGAATCGTCTGCCGCTCGCAGCGAACCCCAGTAGGGATGCCTCGACCCCGTGAGCTCGGCCTCGCCGTCATGATCCGTGACCGCGCCGATGCAATAGTGTCCGCCGACGGCCTCCCTGATCGACGCTAGCGATTCCGCGAAGATGGCGTTGGCGTCGATATTGACGGGAACGGCACCGGGGACGAGGCCGCGTTCGAGCAATGTCAGGAAGAAATGCCCATCGGCACAGCCGACGTCTATGACGGTCGAATAGCGAACCCCCTTGTCGAACAAGGTTCGTAGCGTATCGAGCATCGTCCTCTGTTGTAGCATCGGTCTTGCGCTACCCAACCCTTTGCTCAATGGGCCCGACCGACTCGGTGGAATAGAGTGGCCTGGCGAAGTGTACCCTCATGAGGTGTGCCATCACGTTCGGTCTGGACGCGAGTCACCGGATCGATCTCGAGGAGACAGGAGATGAGCCGAGCGCAAACACCAGTCGCATTTCCGCGGCAGCATTCCATCGCTCTATGCGCCGTTGCCGCCGGCTTCACGATGGTCCTGCCGGTTGCCCCCGGCGTAGCACAAACCGTCCAGGGAACCCCGGCGGCGATCCGCGCTCAGGACGGCCCTCCCCTCGACACCCGCACGCTGTCCTGCGACGCGCTCAAGGATAGGCTGCAGCGCACGGGAGTCTTGTATGTCACCGGGCGACAAGGATGGCCCGAAACGTTCTACAGCGTGCCCCAGTGCGAATTTTGGGCGAAGCCATCGTTCGAGTATGTGAACGTGAGTGACGGCGCGTGCGGCCTCGGCTACCTGTGTCAGTGGAAACCTGGAGCAGGCAGTAGCCGGTGAATCACGACGCGGGTTTCGTTCAACACCGATCGGCCACCCCGACGCCAGAGCAATGACTGGAGACCGCTCGGCCGCGCGCTAAACTGCCCGCCGGCAGCGACTTGCCACGGTTCAGTTGACCAGAAGTTCGCGCTCCGCTGTGTGCCGTCGACGAACCTCAACACCAGCGATCGACACGTGCTCAGCGTTGTGGCGGCCTTGGTGATCGCTATCGACGACGATGCGGCTGAAGGCAGGTTAGCGGCATCGCCGCCGAACGACGCCGTGATCGGGTAACTGGCGGGCGCGGCCAACGCGGGGACGGACAACGTCACATTGCCGACTCCATCCGTCACGCCGCTGCGCGACGACGCGCCAACGCCAATCGTGACGAGCTTGCCTGGCAGCGGTCCACCGCTCGCCGTCTTTAGCTGTGCCGTGATGGCGAAGTTGATGCCGTACGCGACGGAGCCGGGCACTGAACCCACGAAAGCGACCGACGTGGCCGAAGGCGCAGCCGCGCCGAACGAGTAGTAGCTGCCCAAGTTGTCGTCGAGCGTGACCAGGCCCACCCCGTTCGCTGCTTGCGCGATGTACTTGTCGGGAACAGACGCACTCTCGCCCATCCAATACTGCGAATCCGCCGTGGTACCGCAGATCGTGGGCAATGGCGTACCGATGCACTGCTGCAGGTCGACCGACGCCCACGTGCCCCCGGCGGCGCCCGTGTACGTAATCCACACTTCGTGAATTGCGGCAGCAGGATTGCCCGTCACCTGCGCGACGAATTTCGCACCGCTTCCGCTTGGCACCGCATTCACCTGCACGATCGTCGGCGGCGCGGCGAGCGCAGCCGGGCCCTTGTCCGCGACCGCCGTCGTGAGCCCACTGTAATAGAGCTTGAGATCGAGCGATTGGAACGCGCGTTCGTGCTCCTGGCGCTGGCGAGGTCGTACGCGCGGTACTGCGCGGGCGTCAACAAGAGACGCGTCCCGTTGTCGCCGAGAGCGCCGAAGTAATGGGCGTCCACATCCGCATCGGGAAGAACACGGGCGACAGCAACGGGCCGTGCACGCCGCGTAATTCAGTCGTCGCCGCGCCGGTCAGCGGCACGATCCCATTCGTGTCGGTGAACGCACCGCCGCGGCAGCCCACGCCGCGCAGCACGAGGCTGCCGTCGGTCGGTGTAACGTTCACGTCGACGAGCGGCAGCGCCGGTTGTCCGGGATTCGTGACGACGCCGTGGTTCGGACCGCTAAGCCACCGCGCCGTGAGCGCTGGCCCCGATGGCAGTGACTTGAGCACCTGCGTATTCGAATCTAGCGCCAGCGACGTGAGCGACAACGTATGCGTGTGTAGTCCGAGCGACGCGGCAGGCGCCGGAGCGTCCACGAGCGTAGCGTTGATGATGCCACCGGGCGGCAAGGTCGGGATCCGGTCTGCCGGCATGTTCACTTTCAGCATCGGCAGCCCAAAAAGCGTCGCCTCGAGCACAGTCAGCGCTCTACGGCAGCCCGCCAAAGGCAGCGGTGTGCTGAACGACGAGATCTACATCGGCGTCACATTTGGAATCGCAGTCACTGGGTCAAACTCCGATACCGCAAAGCGCCAGCGGATTGCTCGCCCACGGGGAGTAGTACGTAGAGCAACGCTCGGAATTGCGAGCTTTGCCCGGCCCGGTGGAAATGTGACCGGTCTGTGGCCGCGGGTCGCCTTCGTCCCGGGCAGTTGTCGACCCTGATGTCTCAGGACCACCGACTCCGCGGAATCGATGCGGGAATGCGAGCGCTGCGTTGCTTGCCCGCCAACGTCGCCGCGAGAGACTGATTAATGGCCGATGCGTCCCCGCCCAATGAATGGGTCGCGCGCGCAGCAGCACGCAACAGCAGCACACGAGCGTTCGCTATGAAAGTCTCGTCGATACGTGAGCGTGGGCCGGTCAAGGACATCGCCCCAACGAGCGCCTGGCCCGGTCCGAAGAACGGGACCGAAATCCCGGCCGTGTCGGGGTCCCGCTCTCCAACTGAGGTATGGCAGTATTCCGTGCGGATTGTGTCGTAGGGTTCACCTTTGACGCCGGTGAACGCGAGAAGAATGCGTCCTCCGGAGCCGCGCTCGAGCGGTAGCACGTCCCCTTCGCGTTCGTTATCGCGTACGGCGTGCGGAGAATCAACCCGGTGAAGGCAGACGCGGACATCTCCATTGCGGAGGTAGACCGACATGCTCTCGCCTGTCTGATCGACGAGCTCGCGCATGAGCGGCAGCAGAAGGTCCCCTAGCTTAACGCTGTGCTGATATAAGGCACCGAGAATCAGAGGTGCGGGCCCAATCTGGTATGACCCGTTCTCCAAACGCTGCAGGTAATTATGGCGCAACAAAGATTGCGCGATCCGCAGGACGGTGCTTTTATATAGATTGCAACGTCGCGCAATTTCGTACAGCGGGAGGGCCGTGTCGCCCGGTCGGAATGCGCCCAATATGGCCAGAGCCCGATCGACTGCGGCTACGCCGCCAATCGCTGTCTGTGTTCGATCGCGATTGGCGCTTGTCTCTCGTTGCGAAACTCGACTCGTAATCTGCCGTTGCGCGATAACGCTCTGGAGACGCGATCGCTTTTGGGGGATTAGACTGGCCGCGGTGTCTGTCTTCATCGACGGGCTATCCTCTCGATCCAGAGCCACAAGCCCATGCCCTGCGTCGAATGCGGGCAATTATTTGGCCCTCAAGAGAAGAAGGTAATCGGACCGCGCCAGCAAAACCAATCGTATTGTGTGATGCCTTTCATCAGCTTCACGAATGGAGCATCTGCCCGGGCAAGCGTCCAAATGGACGGTGACGGGGGTAAGTCCAATCGGCGGGTACTCGCACCGGCTCCGTGTAGGCGAAAGCGACACCTCAGACAACGGTCGCGGTCCCGTGCCTGCGGCAACACCGGCTTCCGCGATGTACAGAGCCCCGTCGGGTCCGAATGACAAACCGCGTGGGTTGTCGAGGGCGGTCGCAAGGACCCTGGGCATTTAAGCCCGCCAAAGACAGCGCCCGGGCACAGCGTGAGCGCAAGCCCACAAGCGAGGCTCGCCAGCCGATACGGTAGACAGTTCACATGAAGCGGCCGAACCTGCTCAACCCGTCTGCGGGCTTCGCCTTCGCTGCAACCAAAAGCTAACACCCGTAGCGAGAACCACCAGTGGAAGCGTGTCGGGTTCCGGAACCGTGATCGTAGCTAAGAATGTCGAATTATCGGGCGCAAAATCAGAAATCTGAACGTTGCCTGCGATATTCGCATCGCGTGGCCATAGGTTAAAACCGTACTCGGCGAAACTGAAGCCGCGAGAAGGGAATAATGAAGCCGGTATAGTCGCCACCAGCTCATTGCCGGTCGCGTGAATGTTCGCGGCAAGGATCGTGGTTACTGTCGGCGGACCGGTAAGCAGATCGGACACGGTGGAGATTCCATTCGGCCTTATAGCCAGGGTCGAGTCGAACAGAACATTGGATGCATCATACGTAGAGCCTCCACCGGTGATAAGTGCAAGGCGCGGAGTGCCTTGGCCGCGGTTGATTCCCCACACATAGAAAGCGCTTGGCGTGGTACCCACGGCACCGGCCTGAACCGAACGGAAGATGAAGTTCGTACCATCAAAGATTACGGTCGCGCTCACGACATCGAGGTCCGGCGTATGCGCCCCGATATAGGTGGGCAGAAAATCCCCAGTCGGATCCGAAATCAACGCCGCGGATACGTGAGTAGTGAACACCGCTATCGACATTCCTGCCGCGAAAGCCCATTTGGCCATTTGCATGATCATCTCTTGGGGGAAGTTGAGGAAGGCGCTGTTTATGGGCGGTCGCCGTGCGACCTGATGGAATGCAAGATCCACTTCGGTACTCGGTGCGGTGAATCTAATGACTTGGTGAACCGAATGGAATCCATCATTCGGAGTGGTTACAATTCGCGTTTCGCGAAGAATCATGGACGGGATCGAAAACCTTCGAACCTTCGTCACTGTGGCGGCTGCAGGCAGCCTTGCCGCCGCCGCGCGTCATCTCGATATCGCCGCGTCGGTGGTCACCAAACGGATCGACCAGCTCGAATCGCGCGTAAGCACGCGACTGTTCAAACGCAGCACGAAGCGAGTGACGTTGACTGAGTTTGGCGCGCGCTACCTGCCTCAGGCGCGGCGGTTGATCCACGACTACGATGAAGTGTTCGCGGAAATGAGCCGGTCACCGCGACAGGTGGAAGGACATGTCCGCATCAGGGTCCCGACCACCATGGCGATAGCCTTCATGGCGCAAGCGCTTGCCAAATTTCAACGGCAGCATCCACGCGTGAGCCTCGACGTAGTGGTGCAGGATCATGGAGTAGCGAGCGGCGGTGCCCCAAGCCCAAGCGAAATGGGGTTTGATATTGCCATCTCGGGCGGCGCCCGAACGTTTCCCGGGGTCATCGACGAAACGATCTGCCCCTTGCACAAGTGGTTGTGCGCCGCCCCCGCCTATCTTGAACAAAGAGGCATGCCGCAACATCCGCGTGAACTCGCGCGACACGACTGCTTGCTTTTCGAGTCCCTCGGCAGGACCTGGCAATTCGAAAGCGCCACCGGTCTCCCGGTCCTCGTCGACGTGAAGCCGAAGCTCAGCGCCAACGATCAATTCGTGCTGACCGTCGCGGCAATCAAGGGAAACGGCATCGCGCTCTTGTCGTCCTACGCCGTATCGACCGCACTCCGCGCGGGAACGCTGGTACGCGTGCTTCCTCGGTTCACCGTACCGAGCCACTGGCTGAAGGCCACCGTGCCGGAGAGTCGTGCGGGCATGCCTCAGGTGCGCTCCTTGATCGCGTTCCTGAGGGCTCGGTATGCCCCCGTACCACCATGGGACAGGGAAAGCTGAACGCGCTGTAACTTTTCGGAATCAGTTGGACGGAATCGAAAACCTGAGAACGTTCGTCGCCGTGGCCGATGCCGGCAGCCTGTCGGCCGCGGCACGCACGTTGGGCGTCGCCGCTGCCGTCGTGACGAAACGCATCGACCAGCTCGAATCGCGAGTGCGGGCGCGCTTGTTCACCCGAACCACGAGGCGCCTGGCGCTGACAGAGATGGGTTCCCGCTACCTGTCTTCAGCGCGCCGCTTGATGCACGACTACGACGAAGTGTTCGCGCAAATGGGCCATTCGCCCGACAAGATTGAAGGCAACATCCGCATCAACGTCCCCACGTCGATGACGGTCGGCCATCTGGCCGAAACGCTCGCTGATTTCCAATTGGAGTTTCGGCTGGTGAGTCTTGAGGTGGTGCTCAGCGACCGCCGTGTGAACCCCGGCGCGGAGGGCTTCGATATCGCGGTTGGCGAGCTTCCCATTTCGTTTACGGGCGTAATCGAAGAGCCGATTTGTCCGTTGCAGCGGTTCGCGTGCGCCGCGCCGTCCTACCTCAAGGAGCGGGGGGCGCCTCGACATCCGTCCGAGCTGACGCAGCACGACTGTCTCGTCTTCCTCCCGACTGGCAAAACTTGGCTGTTCGAAAGCGCGGATGGGGTCGTCAGCGTGGATCTGCTTCCGACGATGAGCACGAACGACGTAGTTGTGGCGACGGCCGCTGCGTTGGAGGGAAATGGAATCGCCGTGTTGCCGGCGTACGCAGTCGTCGCGGGACTTCGCGCGGGCACTCTCGTTCGAGTGCTCGAGGGATTCACCGTCCCAACGGCGTGGATGAAGGCCCTCGTACCGGAGGACCGTGTCAACCTTCCGCGCGTGCGGACTCTGCTCACGTTCCTGAAGGCCCGCTATTCACCCGTGCCGCCATGGGAAACGGGCATTTGAAGCCGAGGCCCGTGCCCGGCACCTCTAGCTGGCTGCTGTGTCAATCGACAGTGATGCGGGCTTCGCGCACCAGCCGGCCATACCGTTTTAATTCGCTGTCGACCAGCCGCATGAACTCAGACGGCGCAAGCCCGGCGGGCTCCATGCCCCATTGCCCAAGACGCTCCTTCATGTCGGGCTGGGCAACGATCTGGGTCAACGCCATTCTCAATCGCTCGATCACCTCGGACGATGTCCCGGCAGGTGCCACGACGCCTACCCATCCGCTGAACTCCAGTTCGGGGTATCCAAGTTCGGCGATCGTTGGCAATTCAGGATGGGCGGCTAAGCGCCGGGGGGCGAATGTGGCAAGTGCGCGCACGGCGCCGGACTTTATATGGGGAGCCATCGTGATCATCCCGGCAATGCAGACGTCGACGTCTCCGCGCACCAGCGCAGTCGTGGCGGGAGGTCCGCCCTTGTACGGAACGTGGATGAGATCGATGTCCATCAGCTGTTCCAAATGCTTCATTATGAGATGAGCCGGTGTTCCGTTGCCCTGGGTCGAATATTTCAGACCGCCCGGCTTGGCCTTGGCGTGTGACACCAGTTCTGACACTGAATACACAGGTAGCGTCGCCCGGACGTTCAAGTTTTGAAACCCCGAGCTCAGGACGGCGACCGGAGTCAAATCGCGTCCGGTGTCGTAGGGCATCTGTGCGATCAGACTCGGCGCCGCCAGGTACGCCGTGGTGAGGACGCCGAGCGTGTAGCCGTCGGGCGGCGCCTTGGCGACGGCGTTGAGCCCGATTGTGCCGATGGCGCCGGGGCGATTTTCGATCACTACAGGTTGCCCAATCGAAGCCGCTAGTCGCTCGCCGACAAGGCGGGCGACGAGGTCAGGCCCGCTGCCCTGCGTGGTCGGGACAATTAGCCGGATTGAACGTTCGGGATAGGCGCCGGCATGTGCATCGCATGCCGCTGTCGCAATGCTGAACAACAGTGTTCCGGCAATGAGCGCAGACGCAGGTCGCATACTTGTTCTCAAAGGCGCGGGCACCGACTTTCTTCCCAATATTCATTCTACTCGGTCAGAAGCCGTTACGCCCCTTCGAAGTGACAGGAGTCGTCATCGCATCCGTCAGGAGCGAGATGAGAGCGCGCGCCGCGCAAAGCGGGGGCGGCGTCGCCCCCGTGCAAGCGGCGAAAATCGCCGTCCCATGCCAGTCACTCGATCATGTTTGCGGTTGCAAATACTGCGCGCCAGCGGGCCGGCCGCGCCCTAGCAATATCGCGAACTCCTCGGCAACCACGGGTCGACCGAAATAGTAGCCTTGTCCTTCGGGACAGCACTGCTCCTGAAGGAACGCGAGCTGCTCGCATGTCTCCACGCCTTCCGCCACAACCTGCATATGCAACCGTTTACCCATCCCGATCACAGCGCTGACGATACTGGCATCATCAGCATCGGTGATGCGATCGCGCACGAATGACCGATCGATCTTCACCGAATTGATCGGAAAGCGCTTCAGATAGCTCAAGCTCGAGTAACCAGTGCCGAAGTCGTCGAGTGCGAGCTGCACACCCATTACCCTGAGGGCCTGAAGAACTACCGACGTGGACGTCCAATCCTGCATCAGGAACGTTTCCGTCAGCTCGAGCTCGAGATATCCCGGCTCCAAGCCCGTCTCGCTCAGGATCGCTTGCACCCTTGAACGAAGTCCTTGGCGCGCAATTCAACCGCCGAAACGTTGATCGCGATGCGGAGAGGAGGCAGTCCCGCATCCTGCCAGGCACGGGCTTGGCGGCAGTAGGTCACGATACCGATGCTCACCGTGATGTACAGTTCGTGTTGATCCACGGTGTACAGCGCGCTCAGCGCGACAAGAATCTTGTCCGCACTGACGGCGGCATCCTGTGCATGCGCCACATCCGAGAGCAGAACCACGAATTCATCCCCGCCTTGCCGGCTGACCGTGTCCGTCTGCGGACACAGGCAAGCAAGCGCTGCGCGACAGTCTGCAACAAGTGATCGCCGATGTTGTGGCCCAGAGAATCATTGATTTTCTTGAAACGGTCCACGTCGAGAAATAGCAGCGCCAAATTCTTCCGGTTACGGTGCGCCAGCGTTATCGCTTGTGTCAGTCGGTCGTTCAACAGCACTCTGTTGGGCAAGTCGGTAAGGCTGTCGTGCTGGGCCAGATGAGACATCTTGAGCGACATCGCCCGCGTCGTACTGACGTCGCGGAACACCATGACAGCGCCGGTCACCTGTCCTCGGCGGTCATGGATGGGTGCGGCGGAATCCTCGATGGCGACCTCTCCTCCATGGCGCCCGATCAAAACGCAGTTGGCAGTAAGTCCCATCGTCTTGTTGTGTCGAATCGCCAACGCCATGGGATTCGGCGCGGGTTCGCGAGTGGTGGCATCCATGATCCTGAACACCTGTTCGATCGGATGCCTGCGGCCTCCCGCTGCGACCAGCATGTCATGCTTTCAGCGGCGACGTTGAGATACGTCACGTAGCCCCGAACGTCCGTGCACATGACCGCGTCGCCAAAGAGTTGAGGGTTACCCGTGCGCGCTCCTGCTCTTCGAACAGCACTTCCGAGATCGCGGCGCGCTCGAGCATGCTAAGCAAGGCTTTCGGCAACAGGTAGTCGTCGAGCCGGCTCTTCAGGAGATAGTCCTGCGCGCCATGCCGTACCGCCAACTTGGCGATATCCCTCGTCTTCCGACGTGGTGAGCACCAGGATGGGAATATGAGGTGCGACGCGAAAGAGCCGATCGAAGGTGTCGATGCCGTGGCTGTCGGGCAGGAAGAGGTCAGCCAGCACTGCCGCTATGGCATCCGGTCTTCGCTGTTGCTGCTCTGCTTCGCTGACCAGTCGCTCCAGACCGTCGGAGCAGCTTCTGACCCATTCGACTTGGAAGGGTCCATCTGTCGACCCGATCACCGCCTCCCGAACGACCTTGGCATCCGACGGCTGATTCTGAATGAGTATTTTTCGCCGCATTAACAGTAACCGCGTGCATCCAGTCCCGCAGTCCAATTTGAGCCGATCTGTCGGACCGCAATCCGTGCGGCAATGTACACGGTAACGCGCATCAATCCGACTTCGGTCTCGTCGTGTAATCAGACCGGGTTGGTGAGCGTGTCAGAGGGTTCACGCTACCGCGCATTGCGCCTGGTGGGATCAATCACCTAGGGCGAGATCTCCCGCTTGGCGAGCTCGGTTCCAAGCTGTGGCGCAGCAATGCATCGCTGGTAGACCGTTTCACGCTGAGGGAGTACGTCTGCTCGACACGCTTCACGAGTTCCATGTACTCGTCGAATACGTCGTCGTCACACGTGAAGCGCTTGTAGATCTCTATGGAATGAACCCGCCCTCCGAGTGGCGCGAGCAATTTATCGACCGGGTCGCCTACGGCTTCGATATCGCCTACCTCCCGCACGCGCAGCCCAGTATAGTTCATGTAGACAGTGTTGGTCGCGGCGTCATAGCTGAGACGGTCTTGGATTCAAATCCTTTGAAGCCAACCTACGCAACAGCTGCTAACGCCGACCCAACCGCTTGGCGTTGGCCGTCGCTCGCGAATGTATTGGTTTGAGCCCGTGCTGGGCGAGTCGGGCGGCGGCGGCGGAAACCTGCGCGGTGGTGCCCGCCGACTGCGCCATGATGCGGACTACCTTAGCGTGCCGAGCCATGGCCTGACTGGCAGTCTGGCTTGTCGCGAGCGACATCAACGCTGCCGTTCCCGCCATCATGTTCTTAACGGCCCGCGTGCCGAGCAATGGATTCATCGCCATCATCTGCGCGGCCATGGCGCTAGCCGATTCGATGCCAGCCTCGATCTTTTCCTGTCCCATCAAGGCGAACTCGCGGCGATCGCGTGCGCTTGGCTTGGCCCCCGCCGCAGCCATGCGGCCCGTACGGTGCTGGATGACGTGCGCCGAGGCCAGCATCATCTCGCCGGTTTTCCACGCGAGATGGGTCCAGACCAGAAATGGATTAGTGAAGGACGGTGTTCTGATTCGTTTCATTCTTGTTTCCTAGCGTAGAGTGAATGGGGACAAAAGCCCCCGCCTGCCCCAGCATATCTGAAAGCTGTGCAAACCGGCGCCGCTTCCGCCCGTTGGAGTCTTTCGTGTCGTGAAGAAGGGACGTTCGCAATATCCGGCCCGCCGTCCCGAACCGGATATAAATGGTCGATGACACCCCGTACTGCGATCGAGCGCGACAGAAAAAGGCGAGGACAGCGATTGATCGCCTCCTCGCCAATTCGACTGCGTTAGCCTAATTATTGGCAGGCGTAGCTGCTCGAGCTCAGCTTGTCTCCAGTGCCATTGTAAACCAGCGTCTTCGGATACGAGCACATTAGTGTCGTGAACTGGACGGCGCCCGTTGCACTGTTGTTCGCGCGCTTGGTGATGGGGAAACCGTCCGGCGGCGAGACTCCGTTCTCGACCCAGTTCACCAACGCTTGGGTCAGTTCGCCGTAGTTGGCATTCTGGATGAAGCTCTGCGCACCCACGCCACCGCCACAATGGCCAAGTCCGGCGGCCATATAAAGCTTGGCAGTGTTGTTGGTCGCCGCCAAGGCCCGGCCGTATGCGGCCTTGCTGGCATCGGCGAAAATGGCCTTCATCGTCGTGTTGAGAGTCGAAGCGAGCGTCGTGTTGCCGTAAGGGTATTCCGGGTTCTCGAAGCTGATGTCGATCAGTTTGCCGTCGTTCAGGGTAGCGTTGTGGCGAACCATGTAGTCGAAGAAATTGACCGTATCCCAGACGAAGATCTGCTCGTCCTGCCAGCCCACCCACATGATCAGCTTGCCGCCGTTCGTCGAGAACGCCGAAAGATCGGGGTTGATCGCGGACAAGCGCGCGTTTATCG
>Ga0207701_10002301_pt1 | contig 19863 bp, 16 predicted proteins | sample KBSSwiSSwithPhiX_FD_184294 | JGI IMG/M metagenome (GOLD analysis project Ga0207701, IMG submission 184294) | Switchgrass rhizosphere bulk soil microbial communities from Kellogg Biological Station, Michigan, USA, with PhiX - S5 (SPAdes) (version 2) | ecosystem: Environmental > Terrestrial >... | reverse complement strand
CCGATCAGCATGATCAGGCCGATCTGCGCGAAGATGTTGTTCACGTAGCTCTCCGAGTACTGCCGTGCGACGTAGAGGCCGAAGTAGGCGCCGAAGGCGGCAAACGGGGTTCCGAGCAGGACACTGAACGGCAGGCCCCAGCTCTCGTACTGCGCCGCCAGCACAAGGAACACCAACAGGATGGCGAGCGCGAACACGACCATCGGGTTCGGTGCCCGCTTCTCCTGGTAAGACATGTCCGCCCAGTCGAAGCCCATGTCGGAGGGCAGCGTCTCCCTGGCAACCTCCTCGAGGGCCGTCAGCGCCTGCGCCGAGCTGTAGCCCGCGGCCGGCACGCCCGAGAGTTCGGCCGAGCGGTACAAGTTGAAGCGGTTCGTGAACTCGGGACCGCTTGTGGGCCGCGTCCTCACGAGCGTGTCGAGCGGCACCATCTGGCTGTTCGCGCCGCGGACGAAGAACAGCCCGAACTGCTTCGGGTCACGCCGGTACTCGGGCTCGGCCTGCACGTACACCTTGTAGACACGTCCAAACTTGTTGAAGTCGTTCACGTATGTGCTGCCGAGCAGGGCGCCGAGCGTGTTGTTCACGTCGGCGAGCGGCACGCCGACCTTCAGCACCTTCGACCGATCGATGTCCGCGTAGACCTGCGGCACGCTGGCGCGGTACAAGGTCGAGATGCGTCCGATCTCGGGCCGCTCGCGCGCGGCTCGTATGAAGCGCGCCGTCTGGTCGGACAGGTACGCCGGGTCGCGTCCGACGCGGTCCTGGATCTGCATCGTGAAGCCGGCGCCGGTGCCAAGGCCCGGGATGGCCGGGGGCCCGAACGCCACGACCGTGGCCTCGGGGATCTGCCGTGCGAACTCGCGGTTGAGCGCAGCAGCCACACCGGTGGCGTGATCCTCGGCCGTGGTGCGATGGCTCCACTCCTTCAGCGCCACGAAATAGAAGCCCATGTTCGACGAGTAGGCGCCGGTCAGGAGGCTGAACCCGGAGATCGCGTTGTAGCCTTCGATCGCGTGGTTCGCCGCCATGATGGCTTCGCCCTTCTTCATCACGGCGTCGGTCCGCTCGAGCGACGCGCTGTCGGGCAACTGGGCGTTCACCAGGATGTAGCCCTGGTCCTCTTCCGGCACGAACCCGCCGGGGATTCGGCCCACGAGGCCGACGGTCAGGTACGAGAGCACGCCGATCAGCACGAGACCGATAACGAATTTCCGGACCAAAACCGTCGTGAAGCTGATGTACCCGTTGGTCGCGACGCCGAACACCTTGTTGAACCCGTTGTAGAACGGCGTCAGCAGCGTCCTCTTGCCCGTCGGCTTCTTGAGCAGCATGGCCGCGAGCGCCGGCGACAGCGTCAGCGCGTTCACCGCCGACAGCAGGACGGAGAGCGCGATCGTGATCGCGAACTGCTGGTAGAGCCGCCCGGTAATTCCGCCCATAAACCCGACCGGGACGAACACCGCGGTCAGGATGAGCGCGATCGCGATGACTGGGCCCGACACCTCCTCCATCGCCTTGATCGTCGCCTCCTTCGGCTCCATCCCGTGCTCGATGTGGTGCATGACCGCTTCGACCACCACGATCGCATCGTCGACGACGATGCCGATGGCGAGAACGAGGCCGAGCAGCGAGAGCACGTTGATCGAGAAGCCGAGCAGCGGGAAGAACATGAAGGCGCCGACGAGCGAGACCGGCACGGTCAAGAGCGGGATGAGCGTCGCCCGCCAGTTCTGCAGGAATATGAAGACGACGATGATGACGAGCGCAATCGCCTCGAACAGCGTGTGCTCGATCTCCCGGATGCCCTCCGTCACCGGGAGCGTCGTGTCGAGCGAGACCTCGTACGTCATGTCGCGCGGGAAGCGCGTCGCGAGGTCGTCCATTGTCGCCTTGATCTTGTTGGCGACATCGAGGGCGTTCGTGCCGGGGATCTGGAAGATCGCGATGACGGCGGACGGCTTGCCGTTGTGGCGGCCGATGGCGTTGTAGAGCTGCGTGCCGAGCTCGAGGCGCGCGACGTCCCTCAGAAACACCTGGGATCCGTCAGGGTTCGATCGCACGACGATGTTGCCGAACTCCTCTTCGTTCAGCAGCCGTCCCTGCGTGCGCACCGTGTAGGTGTACTCGGTGCCCGGCGTCGCCGGAGGGCCGCCGATCTGGCCGGCCGGGCTCAGCTGGTTCTGCTGGCTGATCGCGTTGACGATGTCGGGCACCGTGATCCCGAGCTTCGCGATCCGGTCCGGCCTGAGCCACACGCGCATCGCGTAGTCGCTGCCGCCGAACAGGTTGATCTGCCCGACGCCGGGGATGCGGGCGATGTTGTCGTTGATGTTGATGGTCGCGTAGTTCGACAGGAAGTTGTTGTCGTAGGTGCCGTTCGGCGACTTGACCGAGACGACCATCAGCGGGAACGCCAGCGCCTTCTTCACCGCCACGCCGTAGTTCTTGACCGACTGCGGCAGCTGCGGAGTGGCCTCGGACACGCGGTTCTGCGTCAGGACGTTGTCCATATCGAGGTTGCTGCCCACCTCGAAGGACACCCTCAACGTCAACGTGCCGTCGTTGGCGTTGGTCGACTTCATGTAGATGCCCTTCTCGACGCCGTTGATCTTCTGCTCGAGGGGCGTCGCGACGGCAGCCTCGACGTCGGTGGCGCTCGCGCCGACGAACGTCGTCGTGATCTGCACCATGGGCGGGACGATTTCGGGGTACTGCGCGATCGGCAACCCCTGCATCGCCACGAGACCCAGCATCACCATGACGATGGACAACACCATCGCCACGATGGGCCGGTTGACGAAGAAACGGGCCATGGCCTATCGCTCCCCTGTTACCGCGGGAGCCGGCTCCGGCTGGCCGCTGCCCTCCGGGGACGGAGGGGCCGGCTTGGCGTTCACCACCATGCCGTCGCGCAGCCGCTGCAGGCCCGCAACGACCACCCGCTCGTTGCCCTCGAGTCCGCTCTCGACAACCCACAAGCTGCCCATGCGCGGACCGACGGTGACCGTCTTGAAGGCGACCTTGTTGTCGGCGCCGACGGCCGCCACGCTGTAGAGGTTCTGCAGTTCCTGCACGGCGCGCTGCGGCACGAGCAACGCGCCCTTCTTCGTCTCCATCACGAAGCGCGCGCGCCCGTACTGTCCGGGGCGCACGAGCCCTCCGGGATTCGGGAACCGGAACTGCACGGTGAGGGTGCCGGTGGTCGCGTCGACGGCGCGCTCGATCGCGTCGAGCTTGCCCTTCTGCGGCAGCACGGTCCCGTCGGCCAGGATGAGATCGATGGGAACAGGCTCGCCGCCACGTTCCCTCCGCATGTCCGCGGCACGGCGGGCCAGGCGCAGGTACTCCGCCTCGGCGAGGCCGGCGCGGAACAGGATCGGATCGATTTCCGATACCGTCGTCAGCAGCGTGCTCTCGCTGCGCCCGACGAGGCTGCCTGCTTTGACCAGCGTCGTGCCGATCAGCCCGTCGATGGGCGAACTGATGGTGGTGTAGCTGAGGTCGAGCTCGGCCTTCGAGAGCGACGCCTTCTGCGCCTCCACTTGTGCCTGCGCGGCGGTCCGGGCAGCGACGGCGTCGTCGAGTTCCTGCTGACTCACGGCCTGTTGCGCCGCCAGCGGTTGCAGGCGCTTCACGTCGTTGTCGGTTTTCTGGAGACGGGCTGTCGCGGTGGCGAGGTCCGCCTTGACGTTGGCGACCGTCGCCTGCAACGTTCTGGGGTCGACGTGGTAGAGCACCTGCCCTTTGCGGACCAGGCTGCCTTCGGCGAAGTCCACCGAATCGAGGTAGCCCTCCACTCGGGCGCGAATCTCAATGTCCTGGAAGCCTTTGGTCTGGCCGACGATCTCCATGACGACCGGCACGTCGCGCCGGACGATCTCCGCGACGAGTACTTCGGGGGGAGGCGGAGCGACGGCCGCCTGTTTCTTCTCGCAAGCACCACCGACGAGGCTCGCGGCGAGGGCGGCGGCGCATGCGAGTCTGGGGCGACCCCTTCCGCCAGCGCGTGGGTGATAGGTCGGGATGCGCACGGTCTCTCCTCTCAAACGGCCAAGGGGCCATGTGCACGCACGGTGCCAGCCGTCCAAAGCCACGCGTAATGCCGCCGTCACGGTCTCAGTTGGACATCAGAGCTTATCCTCGCGGGCAGGCCCCGGCAATGCCTCCGCCATTTCGGAGAGCCTCTGAAACATCGGAGCGCGGCTACACAGCGGTAGCGCGGAGTATTAGGAAGCCGGGGAAATGAAGTGACGGCCGGCTCGTGCTTCCAGCACAGCCGTGATGAGGTCGGACGCGAGTCGCGGCTTCAGCACGTAGCCGATGCCGCCAGCCGACAGGGCCGCATCCCTGAAATCCTCCTCGCGGTGGGCGGTCAGGAAGACCACGGCGGCTTTCGAGCCGGCCTGGCACAAACGGGACGCAACCTCGAGCCCGGTCATGCCCGGCATGGAGATGTCGAGCACGATCACGTCGGGTTCAAGGGACCTGGCTGCTTCGAGGGCCGAGAGACCGTCCCGGGCCGTTCCAACCACCGCACACGCAGGCGTCAGCACCGCCGCCGCCCGCGCCAGCATCGGCTCGTTGTCGTCCACGAGCAGCACGCGGACCACGTCAGACGATGTGGCGTTTGACGGCATACTGAATCAGCTCCGCCGTCGAGTTGACGTTGAGCCGCTTCATCATTTCGTACTTGTGAAATGCGACGGTCCGCGGCGTGAGATTCAAGAGGCTGGCCACCTCTTTCATCGAATGCCCTTCCGCGAGCAACTGCAGCACTTCCCGTTGCCGGGACGTCAGGTCGGCCTCGCCGGTGTCCCTCTCCTTCAGCAGGGAACCCACCATGCCGCTCGTGATCAGAGGTGTCACGTACGATCGTCCGTTCATGACCTCGCGAATCGCCGTCGTCAGCTCCGATGCGGCCGACCGCTTGAGCAGATACGCGGACGCGCCGGATCGGAACGCCTCGGCAGCCAATTCGGGATCCTCGTTCATCGTCAGGAACACTAACTTGACGTCGCGCAGCTTTCGCTTGATCTGACGCCCCGCCTCGAGGCCGTTCAGGAGCGGCATCGCGATGTCGAGCACGATGACGTCGGGCTTCAACTTTTCGGCGGCGGCTACCAGCGCCCGTCCATCAGACGCCTGGCCGACGATCTCGCACTCTGCCGCGAGCAGTTTCTCGAAGGCACCGAGCAGGAGGGCGTGGTCGTCCGCCAGCAGGACCCGGGGAGCTCGCATGCGGCGTTACTCTCTCCGTCCCCGAGATCCGTCGCGACGCCAGCCGTCAAAGCGCCGATCCGAAACCCACGGTACAAGTGCGGCGACGTGGCGACTATGCAGAATCGGCACAGCTACCTCGACAATAACACACGGCATGATCGCACCGGACGAGCTTCGGACGACGGTGTCGATAGCTCCCTGCGCGCAGACAGCGTAAACTCCACAGACTGTCATTTTGCGAGGGGCTGGCATCTTCTGGGAGTGGGAGGCCATCGTTTCAAATCGACTGGCCCTGGTAAAGACGCGCCCGGAACCTGTTACTTTTTCCGGCGCGACCTGTCAGTTCAAACGATTCCCTTACCGGTCTGAGGAATGTAGGGTAGCGGACATGAGGCCGCGCCTGCCCACTCCGACGGATCCGGCTGCCCCGGCGTCGCGTCGAATAGCAGTAGTCGAGCAGGCAGAGTCGTACGTGCGCGAGCACCTGGACACGCGTGTGCCCGTGTCACGGCTGTGCCGGGTTGTCGGACTGAGCGAGCGCGGGCTTCGAAACGCGTTCCGCAGGGTGCGGGGCATGAGCCCCACGCAGTACATGCGCAGCGTCCGATTGCGGGATGTCCGTCGCGCGCTGAGGGCTTCGGAAGGCAGAGGGGCAACAGTGACGAACGTCGCCACCAGCTACGGTTTTTACGAGTTGGGACGGTTCGCTGCCGCCTATCGGGAAGCCTTTGGAGAAGTGCCTTCCGAGACGCTGCGCAGCACGTGCCGCCAATCGGGCCGTTGAAGAAACGTTCGGAAGCGAAAGGCGTGAAGATGTTCGAACGCACCAGCATCATCGGCGCCGACCGGTCGAAGGTCCTGCCGTGGACGCATTCCGCCCAGGCGTGCCCGGCGATTGGCCCGGCAGGGGCGCGCGACAGCATCGTGTCGGAGAGCGCGGCGATTCGGCGGGCCCTCGAGCAACTCCAACAGGTCGCGCCGACGCCGGCGACTGTCCTGCTGGTTGGCGAAACCGGATCGGGGAAGGAAGTCTTCGCTCAGGCGCTGCATGAGCTCAGCCCGCGCGGCCGCCGACCCATGATTCGCGTCAGCTGCGCCGCGATTCCAACGACGCTCATCGAAAGCGAGTTGTTCGGCCGGGAGCGGGGCGCGTACACGGGCGCGTTCACCCGTCAGATCGGACGCTTCGAAGCAGCCGACGGCTCGACGCTGTTCCTGGACGAGATTGGCGAGCTGCCGCTCGACGTGCAGGTCAAGCTGTTGCGTGTGCTGCAGGACCGCGTCATCGAGCGCCTGGGCAGCACGCAGTCGATCAAGGTCAACGTCCGCATCGTCGCGGCCACCAACCGGAACCTGGAGCAGGCAGTCGAAGAGAAGCGGTTTCGCGAAGATCTGTACTATCGGCTGAACGTCTTTCCCATTGCCGTCCCGCCGCTTCGCGAGCGCACCGAGGACATTCCCCGACTCGTGTCGCAGTTCATCGACGAATTCTCGACGTCGTTCGGGAAACGGATCGACAGCCTGTCGAGAGAGTCGATGACCGAGCTGCAGTCGTACCCGTGGCCGGGCAACGTCCGTGAACTGCGGAACGTCATCGAGCGCGCCGTCATCCTCGCTACAGGTCCGGTGATGACAGTGCGTCCTCCACATGCCAGCGCGTCGCGGCCGTCATCGGCGCTGACCCTGAAGGCCCTGCAGATCGCGCACATCCGGGCGGCGCTCGAAAGCACGAACTGGCGGGTTCGCGGACGCGGCGGCGCCGCCGAGCGCCTGGGGCTACGGCCGACGACCCTCGAAGGCCGCATGGCGAAGCTGGGCGTGACGAGGCCCAGGCTGGTCGCGGGATAGGCCGTCGGCTCCGACGCTGGCCGGCGGCCCGTCACTGGAGCTACTTCGCGAGCGGGACTTCGGCGGCCAGGCGCAAGTCGACGATCTTGTTCAGCGCCATCTCCACCTGATACCACCGTCCTACCTTCTGCGGCGGCAGCACGGCACGAAACTCTCCCACGTACTGTTTGATCAACGCGAGGCGCTTCTCCTCGAGCGAGATCGCCTTGTCGGTCAACTCCGTCGCCTTCTCGGGAGTCAGCGTGCCGTAGTGCGCGGCGTAGTCCTTGATGCCCGCGTAGCGTTCGTCGCCGATCGCCGCGAGTTCCGCTTCGTATTTCTTGTAGACGGGCCAGAACGCCGCCGCCTGCGTGGCATCCAGTTCGAGGGCCGCGCCGACGATCTGCGACTTGTCCTGCTGGATGCCGGTGCGAGCCAGCTTGACGTACTCGTCAATGTTCGCAGGCGCGGGCGGCGCCTGGGCAGCCGGCGCTTGTCCAGCCGGAGCCTGCGGGTTGCCAACGCCAGTTCGCGCCTGCACGCCGGCCACCATGATCATCCCCACGCTCAGACCGATCGCCCACGTGATACGCATGGCTCATCTCCACAACAAGTCCGCAAGCCAACGCCTTGCGGGCGTCCATTATGTCGCGGTCTTCACTGTCCGGGTTGCCGTTCCTGGCGGCGGATGCCCAGCTTCGCCATCCGGCTCTCGAGCGTGGTGGGCTTGACGCCGAGCAACTCCGCGGCGCCAGCGGGTCCGCGCACGCGCCAGCCGGTCGACTCGAGGACGGATCGGATGTGGTCCACTTCGATCTCGGCCAGCTTCCGCCCCTTCGGACGGGTCAGCGTGCTGGCTCGCGGCATCGGGATCGTCAGCCGCGGCCCGCTCGAGACAATCACCGCGTGCTCGATCACGTTCCGCAGCTCGCGGATGTTCCCCGGCCATCCGTACTGCTGCAGGGCCTGCAGGCTCTCTTTCGATACCGACTCGACGTTCTTGCCGAACGACTTCGCGAACTCCTCGATGAAGGTCCAGACGAGCGACGGGATGTCCTCGAGTCGCTCGCGCAGGGGCGGGACGTGAATCGGGAAGACGTTCAGCCGGTAGTACAAGTCCTCGCGGAACGTGCGATTGGCGACGGCCTGATCCAGATCCTTGTTCGTGGCGGCGATGATCCGGACGTCCACCTTGATCGACTGGGAGCTGCCCAGCCGCTCGATCACGCGATCCTGCAGGACGCGAAGCAGCTTGACCTGCACCTCGAGTGGCAGATCGCCGACTTCGTCGAGGAAGATCGTAGAACCGTCCGCAACCTCGAAGCGTCCGATCTGGCGCGACAGGGCCCCGGTGTACGCCCCGCGCTCGCGGCCGAACAGCTCGCTTTCGATGAGCGCCGTGGGAATGGCGGCGCAATTCACCCGCACCATCGGCTTCTTGTGGCGCGGGCTCAGGTCGTGGATGACCTGCGCGAACACCTCCTTGCCCGATCCCGTCTCGCCCAGCATGAGGACAGTGGCTGGTGTCGGCGCGACCTGCTCGACCTGCGCGAGGACCTGCCGCGCCGCCGCGCTCTCGACCGCGATGAGCCGTGGCGGCTTGAGTGTTCGCACTTCCCTTCGAAGCTGCATGTTCTCGAGGGCCAGCTGGTCCTTCAGCCGCTGCACTTCGCTCAGAGCCTGTTCCAGCGCGCGCCGGGCCTGGCCGCGCGCGAGGCTGTGCCCGAGGACCGTGGCCATCAGCCGAAGGCGTTCGATCGTCTCCGCTGACCAGATGTACTCGCTCCGCACCGTGGAAAACGTGAGGATGCCGAGCAACTCTTCATCCACGACCATCGGAATGGACACGCTCGATTTCGTGCCGAGCGAGGCGAGCGTCTCACGATCGACCGGGCTCGGAATCTGCCCGAGCGAGGTGAACGAGACGATCCGGCGTTCGATGGCCTCGGACGCCATGTAGGGGAGTCGAGCCGACGACATGAGCTGTCGCTCCGGCGGCAGCTCGGGGACACCATTCCTGGCCCATTGATGCGTCAGCACGAAGTCCTTCGACTCGGCGACGTGCTGCCACAATGCACTTTGGTCCAGGCCGAGCACTTCGACCAGCGCGCCCTGGCTTTCGACGATGGCCTCATCGATCTGATTGAAGGGCGTCGCCGCGAAACGCCCGGCGATGTCGGCCACAGTGCGCTCAAGCGCTGTGGTCGTGTCTTTCACCTCCGCCATCCGCACCTCGAGCGATCCAGTGTCGCGAGTGACATCACTAAGGGAAAACCCCTGCGCAAGATCCTATCCGAATCCTACGACGAGTCCGACATTTCGGAGGTTCTCCGACGCGGTGGAGTGCAAGTGGGGCGGAATCGTCGACAGGCCAGCTCATCCACACGCGACAATCCCTCTACGCTAAGAGCTTTGGCGCGGCATTCAGGCTCGCACGGCGTCTGGCACACACACTGCTGTGGCCTCGAAGCACCAGGCGTCCGTGCCTGTGTGTTTGGTGACTCTTCCCCAGGAGACCCTGCGATGGGTTCCTCGACGGTCCGCATGACGCTCAGTTGGCACGTGCCGATCGGCCGCTCGCGATCGGTGACAGTGGCCCTGCACAGCCTGATGGTGGACGCGCGAGGCGAGCCCGGCTTCGTCTCCTCTTCCATCTCGGCCGACGTTGCTACCCTCGCCGGCGTGCGATACATCGAGGAGTGGGTCAGCGAAGACCACCTGCGCCGCATGCTCCTCTCCGACCACTTCTCTCAGCTCGCTACCCTCATCGACGACGCGATCGATTCGCCGTCGGTATCTTTCGCCCTGCCGACCGGCACCCGGGGAATCGACTATCTGAACGAAGTCCGCGACAATTAGGCCGCCATGCCGCTCCCCTGCCGCGCCGGGCCGGCGCGCACGAGCCATGCTGCTCGTCGCGCTGCCTGCCGGCCTCGTTCTGTGCCTGTCGCTTCGCGCCGGAGCGCAGGATCGCCAACCCGAGCTAGAGATTGAGACCGCGCCGGTCGAAGTGGACGGCAGGTCCTGTTCCGCGTGCGCGGCGCCTCGTCGATGCCGGCCGACGCCCTTCCCACGTACAAGATTGTTCGCTTTGCCCTTGTCGCCTTCGGTATTGTCGTGGCGTATCCCTACCTGCCCGGATCGCAATCCGACGCGTTCAAAGGCGTGTCGCTGTTCGTCGGCGTGCTGTTCTCGCTTGGATCGACCTCGGCCATCTCGAATCTCATCGCCCGCTACGTGTTGATCTATCGCCGCGTCTTCAAGGTGGGAGACATGGTGAAGATCGCCGACGTAATCGGGGAAGTCACGGAGCTCCGGATCCAGGTGACGCGGCTCAGGTCGTTCAAGAACAAGAGGTCGTGTTTCCGAATTCCCAGATCCTCGGGGCCCAGATTACCAACTACAGCGTGCTCGCCCGCGGCGAGGGGCTCATCCTCCTACGAGACACCGTGGCGGCAGGTCGAGGCGATTCTGCTCGCAGCCGCCGAAGGCACGCCTGGCATCCTTCGCACGCCTGCGCCGTTCGTACTGCAGCGAGCGCTGGCCAACTGCGCCGTCACATATGAACTCAACGTGTACTGTGCGAACGCGCAACGGATGCTGGAGGTCTATGCGGACATGCACCGGCAGATTCTGGACGTGTTCAACCAGTACAACGTGCAGATCATGACGCCGCTGTACATTGCGGATCCTCCTGAGCCCAAGGTGGTGCCTCCCGCTCAGTGGTACGCCGCGCCCGCCGCTGCCCCCCAGGGCACGAAGGCGCCCGGTTAGCGCAGCAGCCAGGCAACGGCCGCGCCTGACGCGACGACTGCGAACGCCGCCAGCAGCACGGGGCGCCTGAGGCTGGCACTGCCGAGGGAGGCGGCCAGGCCCGCCTTCACGAGCGTGTTCGACACGACGGCGATGACGATCGCGGCGATCGCCATGCCGGCATCACCCGACTTCGCCTGCTCCGCCATCGACAAGGTGATGGCGTCCACGTCGGACAGGCCCGCAAGGGCCGACACTACGTACACACCGGTTCCAGGAAAGTTCTGCTGTGCCAGCTTGACGACGACGAGCACAGCGGCAAAGAAGGCTGCGAACTTCATCGCGGCTGTAAGGCTGAAGGGGTTGGTCAACGGGACATTTTCAGCCGCTCGCCGTGGCTCCTTCGCGCCTCCGCGAAGTAACCAGGCGGCGAAAATGCCAGCCGCGGCAGCCATGGCGAGAAAAGGCGGCAGGACGCGGCCGACCAGCGCGGGATTCACGACGAAGACCTCCACGACGACGCGCGCGAACATGATCGCCCAGGCCAGGAGAATCCCGCCTGCCAGGACGGACGCGGCTCGCGAGCCGGAGCGGCTCTCGCGCGCGAACGAGAGCGTGACGGCGGTTGAGGACACCAGTCCGCCCGTGATGCCCGTCAGCGCCGCGCCGCTGCGCTCGCCCAGCCAGCGAGTGGCCACGTAGCCAACGAGCGAGAGGCTGGAGATCAGGAGCACCAGGCGCCACAACGATGCGGGGTTGAGCGCGCCCCACGGATCGATCGCTCGATCGGGCAACAGCGGCAGGATAACGAAGGCCGCGATCAGCAGTCGCAGGCCCGCATACACGTCGTCCCAGCCAAGCCGTTCGACCAGTCCGTGGAGCGACTGCTTGTAGGCGAGGACGGCCGCGGTGATCACCCCGAGGCCAACGGCGAGCGGCGCGTAGCCCAGGGTGGTCATCGCGCCGAGCAGGCACACCACCAGCGTGGCCATTTCAGTCGTCAGACCGAGCGCGCCCGTCTTCGCGTGCGCAGCGATCGCGTAGCCGGTCATGACCGCGGCAGCAACGGAGGCCAGCGCCGTGGCGATGATCCACGGCGCGTCGAGCGTCCTGGCGAGCCAGCCTGCGATGGCGCCGAGCTCAGCAACGAGGATGAACGTGCGAAGCCCCGGTGACGAGCTGCCCTCTGCAGTGGACCGATGCTTCTCGCGCTCGAGCCCTGTCAAGGCGCCAATGAGGCACGCGATCGCAAAGGCCTGGATTGTCGCGCCATCGAGTGCAGGAGACATCGCGCGATTCTAATCGCGCGACGCTCCCGCTACGGCCCTCCGTGATTTCGGAGTCACTCCCGCTGCGTCGGAGGCGCAAGCCCATCCAATAAAGACGACGGGACCGGCCAACTCATTCCAGTCCAGTGACTTAAACGAGTTAGGCCTCGCAGGCACAAAGCGGCACCGATGGTGCTCCTGACATCGCTACCCGGGCAGTTGGGATGTCTCTTGAGAGAAGGAGTGTTCGTGCGTCATCGGTTGAATGGATCCGTGTTCGGCCTTGCAAGCCTCGGCCTCTTCCTGAGCACGGTCGGGCACGCCCAGACCAGCAATCCACAGCCTGCAACTCCCCAGACCACCACCACCATCACCTGCTCCTCGCGCGTCGGCGAGCGGCAGGAGTGCGCGGCTGACACCTCGAAGGGCGTCGTGCTCCAGAAATCGCATGGCGAGTCTGCCTGCCTCCTGGGGAAGACCTGGGGCTATACCGACCGCGGCGTCTGGGTCTCCGACGGGTGCGTCGGCGACTTCATCGTCGGCCCTACGGTTGCTCAAGAACCCGAGACGACGAAGAAGGCGCCCACGTACGTCCCCAACGGTGGTTTCCTGATCGTCGAGCACGAAAAGGGCGAGATGTACGTGCGGCTCTTCAGCTACGCGCGCTACCTGAATCAGAAGGGCCTCGACGAGACCTACACCGATGCGTTCGGCAAGGTGCACACCGTCCAGCAGCGCGAAGACGCGCAATTGCAGAAGTTCTTCCTGCCGTTCTCCGGGTGGTTCCTCACGCCGAAGTTCCGCTACTACCTCTACGTCTGGTCGTCCAACGCATCGCAGGGCGATCCCGCGCAGGTCGTCGGCGGCGGAAACATCAGCTACGTCTTCAACAAGTACGTGACGTTCGGCGCCGGCATCACGAGCCTCCCGAGCGTGCGCAGCACCGAGGGACAGTTCCCGTACTGGCTCGGCGTGGACGATCGACTGATCGCCGACGAGTTCTTCCGCGGATCCTATACCACCGGCTTCTGGCTCAAGGGCGAGATCGCCACCAAGTTCAAGTACCAGGCGATGATCGCCAACAACCTGAGCACGCTCGGTGTCAGCGCGGCACAGATGGACAACACGTTCGATACACAGTCGTACATGCTGCAGTGGCTGCCGACGACCGGCGAGTTCGGCCTGTGGGGAACGTTCGGCGACTACGACTTTCACGAGAATCTCGCCACGCGACTCGCCGTGCACTACACGTCGAGCACCGAGGACAAGCAGAGCCAGCCGGGCACGGACGGGATCGAGAACACGCAGATTCGTCTCACCGACGGCAGCTCGATCTTCACGCCGGACCTGTTCGGCACGGGGATCACCGTTCAGCGAGTGAAGTACCGGATGTCGAGCGTGGACGGCGGCCTCAAGTACAAGGGCCTGTCGTTCGAAGCGGAGTACTACTGGCGCTGGCTGAGGGACTACGAGGGGCTCAACACCTCGAGCATCCCGGACATCGACGATCACGGCTATCAACTGCAGGCCTCGGCGATGGCCGTGCCGAAGCTGCTCCAGGTCTACTTCGGCAACTCCGGCATCTACGGCCACTACGGCAATCCGTCGGAGGTTCGCTTTGGCGCCAACATCTATCCCGTCAAGCAGCGCGGCTTCCGGGTCAACGGCGAATTGATTCACGTGAACCACTCCCCCGTCGGCTACACGGCGTATCCGATGCCCGTCGGCGCCAGCGGCAACGTGTTCCACGTGAACCTCGAGTTGAACTTCTGAAAGGACGCGAGGGACATGGGTAGCTGGAACTGGCGTCGCGCTCTGGTGGCGGCCGCCCTCTGCGGAGGGCTTGGCCTCGTCTCGGGCCCGCGCGTGTCAGCACGCGCCGACTACATCTTCAACGACTCGCACTTCCACCTGACCAACTACATCCAGGAAGGCATCACGGTGCAGGACTTCCTGAAGATCATGGGCGACAAGGTGGGGCGCTCGACGCTGTTCGGCATCCCGCTGCAGCAGACGTGGGCCTATGGGAACACCGGCGACTTCGCGCCGTGGTACTACACGCAGACCGACGCGCCGCTCTACTACTACTCCTTCACCGACGCCTACATCGCGATGCAGTACCGATCGCTCCCGAAAGAGCAGCAGGCGCGATTCGACCCGATGATCACCGGCTTCGACCCGGCGGACATGTACGCCGCCGACCACATCAAGCGGGTGCTCAAGACCTTCCCCGGCGTCTTCGAAGGCATCGGCGAGTTCACGATCCACAAGGAGTTCGTCTCGCCGAAGGTGGCCGGTGAGACGGCCAGCCTCACGAATCCGGCGCTCGATCGGATCCTCGATACGGCGGGCGAGATCGGGCTCGTCACGTTGCTTCACAACGACATCGACATGCCGTTTCCGAAACCCGGCCAGGATCCCTACCAGATCGTGCAGCTGTACGAGCTGTTCAAGCGCCACCCGAAGACCACGATCATCTGGGCTCACTGCGGCCTGGGCCGCATCGTCCGCCCGGTGCACGACCAGATCGGCCTGATCGCGCGAGCGCTCGACAACCCGGAATTGAGCCACGTCTCCATCGACATCTCCTGGGATGAGGTGGCGAAGTACCTCGTGGCCACGCCGGAGACGACAGCCGCGGTCGCCGACCTCATCAACCGCCATCCGGATCGATTCCTGTTCGGCAGCGACGAGGTCGCGCCGACCGAACAGGCGAAGTATCTCAAGGTCTACGACATGTATGCGCCGCTGTTTGCGAAGCTCACGCCCGAAGCCAGCCGGCAGCTTCGAATCGGCAACTACGAGCGGCTCTTCGACCAGGCGCGCCAGCGTGTGCGCGCGTGGGAAGCGGCGAACGTGCACTGAGAGAAGGACGAGGGACGAGGGATGAGGGACGAGGGACGAGGGACGAAGGATGAAGGCTGACAAGGAGACCACGTTCATGAGACCGAGTACGTTTAGCGGGCGAGCGGCGATCGCTCTGCTCGCACTGATCTGCCTGCTGGCCGGCGCGACCCGCGCTGCTGCACGGCAGTCCGCTCCGTCCGGACCGGACACGGCCGATCCTCCAGCGGCGGCGGCGCCGCAACCCGACGCTGCCGAGCCCGCCGCGCCACAGAAGCAAACCGTCACGGTCAGCGTCACCTCGGAGCCGAGGCCGTCGATGACCATCTACGGCTTCGCCATGCTCGACATCGGGCACGACTTCAAGCAAATCAACCCGAACTGGTCCGACACCATGCGGGTGACGAAGCTGCCGTCGTTCAAGAATCAGTTCGGCGAGGACAACAACACGTTTGCCGGAGTGCGACAGAGTCGGCTGGGGGTCAAAGCGTCTACGCCGACCACCCTCGGCGAGCTGAAGACGACCTTCGAGTTCGAGCTCTTCGGCACGGGCGTGGACGAGGGCCAGACCACGTTCCGCCTGCGCCACGCGTACGGCGAGCTCGGCCACTTCGGTGCGGGCCAGTACTGGAGCCCGTTCATGGACCCGGACGTCTTCCCCAACTCGCTCGAGTACTGGGGCCCGACCGGGATGGTGTTCTTCCGGAACGTCCAGTTCCGCTGGATGCCAATCCAGGGCGACAAGCACTTGACGATCGCGCTCGAGCGGCCCGGCGCCAGCGGCGACGCAGGCGTCTACGCCGACCGCGTCGAGCTGCAGAACATCAAGGGCCGCTTCCCTGTCCCCGATCTCAGCGGTGAATACACCTACGGCGAGAAGTGGGGCTACGTCCGCGTGGCCGGCATGCTGCGCGAGATCAAGTGGGACGATGTGCTCGACGACCAGTTCGATTTGAGTGGCAGCGCCACGGGATGGGGCTTGAACTTCAGCTCCAACCTGAAGTTCGGCAAGGAAAAGAAGGACGTCCTCCGCCTGCAGCTGGTGTATGGCAAGGGCATCGAGAACTACATGAACGACTCGCCGGTGGACATCGGCATCGTCAACAACTTCGGCAACACCCGGACGCCGATCCTCGGCAAGCCGATCCCGCTCGTCGGCACGGTGATCTTCTTCGATCACACGTGGAACGACCAGTGGACGAGCAGCATCGGCTATTCGCGTCAGGACATCGACAACACGGAGGGTCAGGCGCCCAACGCCTTCAAGACCGGCCAGTACGCCCTCGGCAACCTCCTGTTCTCGCCCGTGCCGAACGTGATGATGGGCGGTGAGCTGCAGTGGGGCCGTCGCACGAACTTCTCCGATGGCTTCCAGTCCGACGGGTTCAAGGTTCAGTTTTCGTTCAAGTACAACTTCTCCTACAAGCTCGGAGGCTAACGATGGATCGATCAACACGCCGTACTGTGATGAGCTGGAGGACTCTGGCTCTCGCGGTGATCGCACTGACGCTGGCCGCCCCGGCGCTGCGAGCGCAGTCTGCATCGGACATCCAGAAAGCCGTGGATGCCGCGTATGCGAAATACAAGGGATTGCAGGAAGGCAAGAACGCCGACTACATTCCCGCCCTCGCCAAGGTCGACCCGAATCTGTTCGGGATCGCGGTGGTCACGCCGGACGGCAAGGTCTACAGCGCCGGCGACGTGAAGACCGAGGTCTCAATCCAGTCGATCTCGAAGGTGTTCACGATGATGCAGGTCATCCAGGAGCAGGGCCTCGAGTCGATTGAGAAGCGCATCGGCGTCGACGCGACCGGCGCGCGGTTCAACTCGATCATCGCGGTCGAGGCCGTCAAGACGACGATCGGCGCCGGCGCGCCGGAGATGAACCCCCTCGTGAACCCGGGCGCCATCTCCTCGACGAGCATGGTGAAGGGTTCCAGCGCAGACGAGGTCTGGAAGAAGATCATCGGCATCCACAACGACTCGGCCGGCCGCTCGCTGACCGTGCTGCAGGACGTCTACAAGTCGGAGTCCGACACGAACCAGCGCAACCAGGCCATCGGCGCCCTGATGCTGGCCTACGGCTACATCAAGGACAACTGGCAGCAGGCGGTGGACCTCTACACCCGGCAGTGCTCGATCGGGGTCAACGCAAAGGACCTTGCCATGATGGCGGGAACGCTCGCTGACGGCGGCAAGAACCCGGTCACCGGCAAGAACGTCATCGACGCGGCCAAGGTGCCTGGCGTGCTCGCCGTCATGGCGACTGCCGGCCTCTACGACGATTCCGGCAAGTGGCTGTATCACACCGGGCTGCCTGCCAAGAGCGGCGTCGGCGGCGGGCTCATCGCCGTCTCGCCCGGCAAGTTCGGCATCGCTGTGGTCTCTCCCCCGCTTGACGATGCGGGCAACAGCGTGAGAGCGCAGAAGGCCATCGCGGACATTTCCAACGCGCTCGGCGGGAATCCGCTCGCAGCGCACTGATTCCCGTGCCATCCGCAGGCGGCGGGCCGCACTATAGTGGGTGGTGAGGCGAGCCTCACCACTCACTCGTCCTGTTGGCACACACGCATGGCGACCCTTGGCCCCAACATCTCCGCCGACGAGGCACTCCAACGCCTCATCGAGGGGAACGAGCGGTTTCTCGGTGGGACCACGCGCTGGGACCGCGTGACCGTCGCATCGCTCGCGACCCTGGCAAGCGGGCAGCAGCCTTTCGCCACCATCTTCGGTTGCAGTGATTCCCGCGTCCCGCCGGAGCTGGTCTTCGATGCGGGCCTCGGAGAGCTGTTCGTCGTGCGGGTGGCTGGCAACGTGATGTCCAGCGAGGTGGCCGGCAGCCTTCAGTACGCGGGCTCCCACCTGCGCACGCCGTTGTTCGTGGTGCTCGGCCACGACGGATGCGGGGCGGTGGCGGCAGCACTCGAAACGCGCCGCAGCGGAGCGCTTCAGCTCTCGCGAATCCGGATTCTGGTGGACAGCATCCTGTCCGGCCTCGACGGCATCGACCCGGATCTGTCGCCGGCCGAGCAGCTGTCGCTCGCCGTCGAGCGCAACGTACGATGGACTCTGCGGCAGATTGCGGAATCCCCCGAGGGACAGGCGCGACTGCGTGAAGGGCAGATCAAGCTGAAAGGCGGCATCTACGAGCTGGCCAGCGGACGCGTGCGCTGGCTGGATGGCGACGCGATGACCGCCTTCTGAACCTCGCCGACGCCGGTGCGCATGCTGCCACGACTGCTTGCGGCCTTCACTGTGGCGCTTGCGCTGGCGCCGACTCAGGCCATCTCCGGGCAGGTCCTCTCCCGGCAGCCCGCTTCCGGCACCGAGCAAGCGCGCCCCGAGTCGCTCAGCGACCGGCTCGGCCGAAGCACGCCTCGAGGCACGGTGTTCGGCTTTCTGTCAGCGGCTCGCAGTGGCGACAACGCAACAGCCGCTCAGTACCTGAACACGAAGCTGTCCCGGAAGGACGCCGAAGATCTCGCACAGCAGCTGTTCGTGATTCTCGACACGCGCCTGCCCGCGCGGCTCACGCAGCTCAGCACGGATCCGGAGGGTTCCCGCACGGGCGCGCTCGGACCCGACCGCGAACTGGTCGGGACCATCGCACGCGACAGCGGCGACGTCCCCATCGTCGTCGAACGCGTGGCGTCAGGCTCGTCCGGGTACGTCTGGCTGTTCGCGCGGACCACGCTTGCCGCTGTCCCGGACCTTTATGAGGAGGTGAGCCTCATCTCCATTGATGGCGCCGTCCCGCAGTTCCTCGTGCGAACCAGATTGGGCGGACTGCGCCTGTTCGACTGGCTCGCGGTGCTGCTCGGGCTGCCGCTGCTGTACCTGCTGATGGTGCTTCTGAACCGATTGCTGAGCCCGGCGATCGCGATGGCGTGGCGGGGAATGTCCGGCCGGTCAGGCCTCACGGGCCGCGACCTGCTGCCGACGCCGGCGCGGCTGATCCTTCTCGCCATTGCCGTGCACTGGCTCGCCTCAGTCGTGCGGCTGCCGCTATTTGCCCGCCAGTTCTGGTTCAGCACGTCGGTGCTGATCGCCATCGCGTCGTCCGTCTGGCTCGGCATCCTGTTCAACGGTGTCGGCGAACAGCTGATTCGGCGCCGGCTCGGCGCCTCTCACATGACCGCCGTCGCCTCGCTCCTCAGGCTGGCGCGGCGCTTCGCCGACATCATCGTCATCTTCGTCGGCGTGCTGGTCCTGTTCCGTCGCCTCAGCATAGATCCGACGCCCGCGCTCGCCGGCCTTGGTGTCGGCGGCATCGCCGTCGCGCTCGCCGCGCAAAAGACGCTCGAGAATGTCATCGGCGGCATGTCGCTGATTTTCGACCGCGCCGTGACGGAGGGCGATTTCCTGAAGGTCGGCGACACGGTGGGATCGGTCGATCACGTCGGCCTTCGATCAACCCGCATCCGCACGCTCGATCGCACCGTGGTGACGGTCCCGAACAGCCAGATTGCGAACATGAGCCTCGAGACGCTCTCGGCTCGTGACACGTTCTGGTTTCATCCGATCGTCGGCCTCCGCTACGAGACGACCTCCGAACAATTGAAGGCCATCCTCTCGGACTTGCGGGCGCTGCTGGCCGACCGCACGGACATCGACCAGGAGACGCTGCGCGTCCGCTTCGTCCGCATGAACGTGTACTCGCTGGACGTGGAAATCTTCGCGTATCTCCGCGCACGCGACTGGGACCACTTCCTCGAGCTCCAGGAGCCGCTGCTCCTCGCTGTGATGGAGATCGTGCGCAACGCCGGAACCGACATCGCATTTCCATCACAGACGCTCTACTCGACGTTGCCTCAGCCGGCAGCGGAACCTCCATCGAGGGCATCGTGACGAAGACACGCAAGACGGACACCGGTGTGATCAGCCTGGCCGACGAGCATGCGGTCAGAGACGCGGTTTGGGGATCGATTCAGGACTTGTGGGAAGTAGT
>Ga0207701_10002300_pt1 | contig 19872 bp, 19 predicted proteins | sample KBSSwiSSwithPhiX_FD_184294 | JGI IMG/M metagenome (GOLD analysis project Ga0207701, IMG submission 184294) | Switchgrass rhizosphere bulk soil microbial communities from Kellogg Biological Station, Michigan, USA, with PhiX - S5 (SPAdes) (version 2) | ecosystem: Environmental > Terrestrial >... | reverse complement strand
GCAAATAATCGTTTTATTGGTACATTTGGAATGAACCTTAACAAACAACCTGACTATGATCCTCAAACAATCCATTCAACAAGTATTTGTTCAATTAAGCCAATCCCTTAACGAGTTAAGCAATGATGAATACGGGCAACCGAGTAAAGTTTTGCTGAACGCAACTATTGGGGAGCATGTAAGGCATATTATTGAATTGTTCCAATGTCTTGAAAAGGGATATGACACGGGTATTGTTAATTATGAAAAAAGAAAACGGGATCATGAGCTTGAGGTTAATAAAGAATTGGCTTCTTTCTTATTAAAAGAAATTTATCAGAATATAGATAAACCCAATAAAGACATTTTACTTGAAGCGGAGGATTATTGTGATCCTATTGAAATTGTTTCGATCTCTTCCAATTATTACCGGGAACTTGCGTATAACCTGGAACACACAATTCATCACATGGCTTTAATAAGAGTAGGAATAAATGAAGTTTCATCTGTCAGGTTACCAGAAGAATTCGGAGTAGCTTATTCAACAGTTAAATATCGTCAACAGTGTGCACAGTAAGCTTTATACCTTCAAATGATAAGTATTTCATCACCTCTAATCGTGATGAAAAATTGAGCCGGAAAACCGCCATTTCCCCCGGAATGTTTGAGTATTATGGACAAAAATTATTTTTTCCAAAAGATGCAGATGCTGGTGGTACATGGATAGTAATGAAGGAAAATGGAGATGCAGCAGTATTGTTGAATGGAGCATTTATTTGTCATACAGCCGAGCCTCCTTACAGGTTAAGCAGGGGAATTATTTTGCTTGATATATTTTCTACAGAAAAACCGTCTGCAACATTTGCAAAAATAAACCTGCGGGATATTGAGCCCTTTACATTGGTCTTACTTGAAAATAATTGCCTCTATGAATTCAGATGGGATGGGACAGAAAAATTTTGTAAGCAATTAAATATAAACATGCCTTACCTCTGGTCATCCACAACATTGTACGATGGCTTTGTTATTAAAAAGCGAGAGCAATGGTTTGCTTCTTTTTTAAGTGATCATCCAACACCTACTCAACAGGATATCCTGAACTTTCACCGCTTTACCGGTGACGGCAATAAACAAAACGATCTGCTTATGACACGTGATGGAATATATACAACAGTAAGCATAACCAGCATATTGCTTACAAAAGATCGCGGATGCATTCAATACCTAGATATTAGCGGCAACACATCGTCAGAGATAAAAATTGAATTGTTACAGTCATCGCAAGCAATTGAATGAAAAGGATACTCTACCAACCTTTTTTCATAAGATTATTTAATTGGGAGTTTTGGCCATTTAATGTAGTATATGGGCCATTATTTCTTTATTGGTTTTTTCTTTCCTTAAGAGCAAGATCATTTTTCTTTTTTAATACTTCGAATCCGACCATAAAAAATGGGGGATTTCTTATGGAATCTAAAAAAGAGGTTTATGACTTGATCCCATTCGAATATTATCCTGCCACTCTTCTTTTCAAATCATCTTCATCAACACAGGAAATTCTTGCACTTATTAAACAACGAAATTTAAAATATCCTTTAATAGGCAAACCCGATATTGGCATGAAAGGAATGATGGTAAAAAAATTAGAAAATGAAAAAGAGCTGTTGTCTTATGCCACAAATTCTAAAGTTGATTTTCTTATCCAGGAATTTGTTTCCTTTAAAAATGAGATCGGCATATTTTATTATCGTTATCCAAATGAAGCGAATGGCCATATTTCAGGAATAGTAAAAAAAGAATTACTCACCGTAACTGGTGATGGAATTTCAACTGTTGAAAAATTGCTTTTAAAAAACAAAAGAGCAGTTCTGCAATTACCAACCTTGAGAATAAAGGAAAAAGAAAAAATGAATATCATCTTACAAAAAGAAGAAGAATTAATAGTTGTGCCTTATGGCAACCATGTAAGAGGTGCAAAATTCCTGGATGACAGTAACCTCGTAGATGAAGAACTAACAAATACAATTGATTCGATCTGTAAAAAAGTAAATGGTTTTTATTTTGGAAGGCTTGATATACGTTACAATGATTGGAAAGAATTAAAGCAGGGGAAAAATTTTTCTATCATTGAATTGAACGGGTCGGGAAGTGAGCCAACACATATTTATGATCCAAGGCACTCCGTTTTTTGGGCATGGAAAGAAATTGCAAAGCACTGGAAAATATTATATCGCATCAGCAAATTGAATCATCAATTACAAAATGCTCCCTATATGACAACCAGGATGGGACTTGATATGTTCAAACAGAACAGTGAATATGTAAAATTGCTAAAAAGTAATTAGTTTTTCCCTCTTTTTCACCAATCTAAGTGAATTGGGAGACATCCTTACATAACAAAGCCTAAAAAAAAATTGAGGCTTTGTTATCGTCCCTTTACTAGCCCTAAGTTCGAACCAGATATTGCAACATTTGACCGGAATTCTAAATTATTAGAATTGGAAGTCATTCCAAATTTTGAGGTGAGAATTTTGTGTTTGAGATTTTGTTTTAATTTCAATGGTCCATCAGTTTGAACATTATGAAGTTATTTCATGTTAGATGGATCTGAAAATTAAAAGAAACACTTAATACTTCTTTATTGTCATCTTTGCCTACAAATGAACTGAAGCGAACACTTACTCCTGCTATGTTATGGGGACTCGGTGTTGGGTATGTTATATCAGGTATGTATTTCGGTTGGAACCTGGGTTTGGAAAAGGGAGGAACGCTTGGTCTAGCCATTGCAACGTTTTTCATCATTATCCTTTATGTTACTTTCACTTTTAGTTATACTGAGTTGGCTTGCGCAATTCCCAAAGCTGGAGGAGGATTTGATTATGCTAATCGTGCATTAGGGAAGGACTGGGGATTCATTGCAGGGATGGCTCAGAATATAGAATTCATTTTTGCACCTCCCGCCATAGCCTTTGCCATTGGCGCTTACTTTAATTTATTTTTTCCACAGATCCCAATTTTATCTATTGCCATTTTTAGTTATGTTGCATTTACTGCATTAAATATATATGGTGTTAGAGCAGCTGCTATTTTTGAGTTAGTAATAACGATGTTGGCAGTGGGGGAGTTATTATTATTTGCGGGGATTAGCTTACCGCATTTCGAATTAAAAAACCTGCAGCATAACGCTTTTCCTAATGGGTGGCCTGGTGTGTTTGCCGCTATTCCTTTTGCCATCTGGTTTTTCCTGGCAATTGAGGGAGTAGCTAACGTTGCAGAAGAAGCAATAGATCCACGGCGAACAATTCTATTCGGTTTCGGTTCCGCCATTCTTACATTAGTTATTTTATGTGTGCTTACTTTTATAAGTTCTGTAGGGGTAGCAGGATGGGAAGCTATCGTATATAAAAGTCCGGGTGAAACTTCTGATTCACCATTACCCCTTGCGTTGGGCCAGGTGGTCGGTAATAACAATGTGTTGTATCATTTACTCATTACAATTGGATTATTTGGTTTGATCGCATCTTTTCATGGAATTATATTGGCTGCAGGAAGAGCAAGTTTTGAATTTGGAAGGGTTAAAATGGCGCCTTCTTTTTTAGGAAAGATCAATCCCCGGTTTCAAACACCATCGAATGCTCTTCTGGTAAATATGGCTATCGGGATTATTGCCCTGCTTACCGGAAAAACATCAGAGATTATCACCATTTCTGTTTTTGGCGCTTTAACTCTGTATATCGTATCAATGATCTCATTGCTGAGATTAAGAAAAAAGGAACCACAATTAGAAAGGCCATTTAAAGTACCTGTGTATCCGTTGTTCCCGGTCATTGCATTGATCATTGCAGTGGTTTCATTTGTTGCAATGACAATTTATAATCTGAAACTTGCCTTGGTCTATTTTTTATTGATAGGGATATGTTATGGTTGTTTTAAAGTATTAAAAATGAGTTCAGCAAAATAATTAGTAATTTTTGTTCATAAAGCAGGAGTGTATGACAAATAAAGAGATCATCCAGTATGTAAAAGATCATCCATCTGGAAAAGTCAAAATTGCTTTTGCAGATATTGACGGAATACTAAGAGGTAAATATATTTCGACAGAAAAATTTCTTTCGGTTATAGAAAATGGCCTGGGATTTTGTGATGTAATACTTGGATGGGATGCAGGAGATACAACTTATGACAATGTTCAATATACCGGTTGGCATACAGGGTACCCAGACAGCCCCGCTGTAGTAGATATTAATACATTCAGAAAAATTCCATGGGAAAATGATGTGCCTTTCTTTCTCGGTGAGTTGACCGATCAAAAAGGAGGTCCTTTGGAAATTTATCCAAGACAGCTATTGAAAAAAATATTGGGTGAAGCAAACAAGCAAGGCTATTCTCCAATTTTTTCACAGGAGTTTGAGTGGTATAATTTTGCAGAAACACCACAAACAGTCAATGCCAAACATTTTAAAAACCTTACTCCGCTTGCACCCGGCATGTTTGGCTACTCTATATTAAGAAGTTCATTGGAGAATCCATATTTTACAGATCTTTTTGAATTGCTGAAAAAATTTAATGTACCCCTTGAAGGATTACATACCGAAACAGGACCCGGTACCTATGAAGCGGCTATTGTCTATTCAGACATCCTCGAAGCTGCTGATAGAGCTGTTTTATTTAAAACAGCTGTAAAAGAAATTGCTTATAAGCATGGTGTCATGGCAACATTCATGGCAAAGATCAATGAGAACCTTCCCGGTTGCGGTGGTCATATACATCAAAGCCTGTGGGATAAAACTTCAAAGAAGAATCTTTTTCATGAAGAAAAGGATAAAAATAAAATGAGCAGCCTGATGAAAAGTTATTTGGCAGGACAATTATATTGTTTGCCGTATATACTTCCCATGTATGCTCCCACTGTTAATAGTTATAAAAGATTAGTGGAAGGTGCATGGGCCCCTACCACTCTTACCTGGGGAATAGATAACCGTACTGTTGCATTAAGAGTTTTAGCTGGCAGCAATAAATCATGCCGCCTGGAAACACGAGTGATTGGTTCAGATGTAAATCCATATTTAGCAATGGCAGCATGTCTTGCTTCGGGGTTGTATGGAATAAAAAATAAATTGAAATTGAACCAACCAGCTACTATTGGGAATGGATACAAAGAATCTGCTAATGGTATTCTACCTTCTACATTGATAGAAGCAACGCAGCAAATGAAGGAATCAAAATTGGCAAAAGAATTATTTGGTTCAGCATTTGTTGAGCACTTTACTCAAACAAGGGAATGGGAATGGCGGCAACACCTGAAAGCAGTGACAGATTGGGAATATAAAAGATATTTTGAGATCATTTAACGCTAAAATGGAGGGCGGGAACAAATAACAAAAAAGAAATGACCTGCGGGGTTTATTTTATCTGCTTCTTACTATTTTGGATTTATAATTCTATTTAATAATGACCTTTAATCAAGTTTATCAATACAATTTCCCAACCACCATTCGCTTTGGTGCTGGAGCAAGCCATGAATTAGGAGATTATCTTCTTAAAAATAATCTAACAAAACCTTTGATCGTTACGGACCCTACAGTATCGCAACTGGATTTTTTTAAAGTGATCATTAATGATCTCAAAAGGAAAAACATTTCGACAGAAATTTTTTCTGACATACATAAGAACCCGGTAAAGTCGGATGTATATAAAGGCACTGAGGTATATAATAACACAAAAAGAGATTCGATCATTGGTATTGGTGGTGGCGCAGCATTAGATGTAGCGAGAGCTATTGTATTAAGAGTAAATCATCGTGAAGACCTTTTTAAATACGATGACCTGGTAGGAGGAGATGTTTATGTAACCAATGACGTTCCCCATTTTATTACTATACCAACAACAGCTGGTACTGGCAGCGAAGTTGGAAGAAGTGCGATCATTGCTGATGATGAAACACATCAAAAAAAAATTTTATTTTCTCCCAAGCTATTAGCAAAAATAGTTTTTGCCGATCCTTTATTAACGATGGAATTGCCTCCCTTCATTACTGCTGCTACAGGCATGGACGCATTAACACATAATATGGAAGCATATCTCGCTAAAATGCCGCACCCGTTATGTGAAGGAATCGCACTTGAAGGGATCTCATTAATCAATCACTCACTGGAGAAAGCGGTAAATGAACCTGATCTTGAATCAAGAAGCAAAATGATGATCGCATCATTGATGGGTGCCGTAGCATTTCAAAAGGGATTGGGGGTGGTCCATTCATTGGCACATCCATTATCATCATTATTAGATACACATCATGGATTGGCTAATGCAGTGAACATTCCTTATGGTATGGAATTTAATATTAAGGGATTTGAAAATAAATTCAGAAGAATAGCGAGAGCATTAGAGCTAAAGGATGAAACAGGCGAATCAGTTGTAAAATATTTATTTGATCTCAATTCAAAGATCAATATACCGCATAAGCTGAGTGCGGTAGGAGTAAAGCAGGAACATGTTGAAACATTGGCTGATCTCGCTATTGCCGATTTTGCTCATCCTAATAACCCCAAACCGGTAAGCCTCGAAGATTTCAGAAATTTGTACAGCAAAGCATTATAGTCAATGAAAAAGAAGATAGGTATTAGTTATACGAGATCACATTTTAAGAATTACTGGAACTGGTTTACTATACACGACCTGGAAAATGACATTGAATTGGTAGAACTGAATTTTGAAAAAAATAACACAAACGACATATATAAATGCGATGGCTTTGTACTTACCGGAGGAGTAGATGTGCATCCTTCGTTTTACAATGGCGAAAAAAATTATAATAACAGCCCCGGTTCTTTCGAACCAGAACGTGATGTTTTCGAAGAAAAAATTTATCGTTATTCACAGTTAAACTACCTGCCTGTTCTTGCAATTTGCCGGGGCATGCAATTGATAAATGTATTACAGGGAGGGAAGCTCATCCAGGACCTTGACAATGGCAATGCGAGACATAAAAAAGAAGAGCTGGATAAAGAACACACGATCAATACAGAGAGCAATTCTTTGCTCCATCAAATAGCGAATTCTTTTTCTGGCAAGGTGAACAGTGCTCATCACCAGGCTATTGATCCTGATGCAATTGGTGACAACCTGGTAGTAAATGCCTATGAGGACGATGAAAAAATAATTGAAGGGCTTGAATTCAAAGACAAGACCAATACGGCATTTATGCTTTGCGTACAATGGCATCCGGAAAGAATGAAAGGCAAAGAAGAAAGCCCCTTTTCTGAAAATCTTAAAAAACAATTTCTCTCAGCAGTAAGAAAAACAAAAATGAAAAAACTTCCTGTTATTGATCCCGCTACTGAAGATGTAATTACAGAGTTGAATGAGGATACAAAACAAAGCCTGCAAAATAAATTTGGATTATTAAAAGCTGCACAGCGCAATTGGCAACAAAAACCTTTATCTGAAAGAATAGCAATCATAAAAAAGTTTTCTGACCTGCTTGAAGAAAGCAAGGAAGAGCTTGCTTCCATACTTACATCGGAAGTCGGCAAGCCCATACAGCAGTCACGCAATGAAATAAATGGTGGAAGAGCAAGAATAAAATGGCTCACTGAGAATGCCGGCAAATATTTATCAGATGAGATCATGAGCCAGCAAAATGGAATGGAAGAAAAAATCTCTTATGATGCGCTTGGGGTTATTTGCAATATTTCTGCCTGGAATTATCCCTACCTGGTGGGGATAAATGTTTTTGTACCTGCATTATTAGCTGGCAATGCTGTAATGTATAAACCTTCTGAACATTCTTCATTGACAGGATTGCAGCTAGAAAAGTTATTAAAGAAAGCCGGTGTACCAGGAAATATTTTCCACGTGGCGATTGGCGCAGGGACTATTGGCGAATTATTAATGGAACTGGCTTTTGATGGTTATTTCTTTACCGGTTCATATAAAACAGGAAAGTATATCTATGAAAAACTGGCTCCAAAAATGATACCTGTACAATGTGAGATGGGCGGTAAAGATCCTCTCTACGTTGCCGATGATATTGAGAACATAAAAAAAGTTGCTGCTGCCACCGCTGACGGAGCTTTTTATAACAATGGCCAGAGTTGCTGTGCCGTAGAAAGAATTTATGTTCATGAAAAAATTTATGACCATTACATCGATGAATTTATTAAGGAAGTAAGATCATGGAAAGTTGGTTTGCCCAACAAGGAAGGAATTTATATTGGTCCCCTTAGCAGGAAAGAACAATTGGATATTTTAGAGACCCAGGTTGCTGATGCACTGAAAAAAGGAGCCACCGTTCTTACCGGTGGAAAGAAGATAAATGATAAAGGATATTTTTTTGAACCAACTGTATTGGTGAATGTAAATCACAAGATGGCTGTAATGAAAGAAGAATCCTTTGGCCCAGTTATAGGTATTATGAAAGTAAAGAATGACGAAGAGGCGATACAATTGATGCAGGACACTGAGTATGGACTCACGGCTGCTGTTTATAGTTCTGACAAAAGCAAAGCTGAAAATATTTTGCAACAAATAAATGCCGGCACTGGTTATTGGAATTGTTGCGACAGGGTAAGTGCTGCCCTGCCATGGAGCGGAAGAAAACATTCCGGTTTTGGTCTTACACTATCTCACGCAGGCCTACGGGTCTTTACAAAACCAAAAGCCTATCATTTGAATGGATAAGATAGTTAATAACCCAGCTCACTAAAGAAAATATTGAAATTCGTTTTCTATTTAGTTTTAATGATGACTAACCCACTTTATCATCTTCCCATATTACTGACTTGATTTTCCAATCCTGGTTTGTTTTAATAAACTGAAATAGTTTATGACCTGTTTGTTTGAATTTCTTGCCGTTCAAAATCCCACTTTTTTCATATTTAGAATGACGATGTGCAATGTTCTGAATAATATTTGTTTTCTCATAAACCTCTTTCTCTTCAAATTCAACGAGTGTGCCATCTGTTAGGATCTTTTTTCTTGGCTCTAAGAATGAGTTAAGGTTATAGATAACTTCTGATCCGTTATTTACTATCCGAACCTCCGGCAAGCAAATGCTTTTTAAGGTATCTAATTTTGGCGTTGAGTTCTCTTTATTTGTAAAAGAATCAAAAAAGTGTTTTGTTATTTCTGAGATATAAAACTTGTCTATAGATAAAACGTACACCAGTGATTTTTCTTTTTTAACCTCAATTTCTTTTTGAAACTGAAACCCCAATTTTTTTAACAAACCGATGGAAGCTGTATTTTCTACAACAGTAACTCCAAACACAAAAGGATGTTTTGTATTATCTATGAAATGGGTTAATACTATTTTTGCTGCTTCATATGTATAACCATTATTTGTAAATGATGGTAAAAAGGCAAATCCAATACCAGGGTGTTCTAAATGATCGCGTTTTATCAAACTTATTATCCCTGCTGGTATATCGTCCTGTCTAAGTCTAACAACCCAATAGCTAATATCAGAACTGGCTATAATTTTTTGAATATAACTCTGGGCGTCTTCAGGCGAGTGAATTTTCCGATCTCCAATAAATTTAAGCCAACCTTCAGTATTGACAAGTTCGGATATGAATTTGGCGTCCATTGTACTCAGCGTGGTTATTGAAAGTCGTTCTGAGACGAATGAAGATTGCATAATGCTATAAATTGTAAAACAAGTATTAATTATTTGGAGCACCGTTGTCGATCCAACATAAAATTGCATTTTTTTGAGTTGCAGTCAAAGTTGCATTCAATGGCATATGACCTGTTGCAACCTCAGGACGAATAGCTCCCTTGGCATTAAATATCTGCGAATAATTTGCTAACGGACCAGGACCATTACCGCTACCTGCTGCATGGCAGCCCGAGTTGATCGCACATGATGTTTGAAAAACAGGACTTACATCGGTGGCAAATGATTTTGCAGGTCCGCTGCAATCAGGAGTAAATTCTGGCTTCTTTGAACAAGCATCAATAAAAATGAGTAAAGCAATGAAAGGAAAAGAAAATTTTAGCACCCTGAATCCAGGAGAATGTGTAATTGACATTTTTTGAAAAATTTATCTAATAAATGATTGTATAAGATTTTAAAATAGAATTTGCGATGCCTATTATTGCTTTAATACCTGTACGGTTTTTTTCATCTGTCCATTATTCCAATCTATGGATAGCGAATAAATTCCACTTGGCAATGGTTTCATGTCCACATTAACCCGGTTGCTGCCTTGTAAAACCATCGCTCTTTGTATTTTTACAAATGAACCTTTGCTATCGAAAATTTTTATCATAACCTGTGAGGTATTGTCGGCAGTGATATTAATAAAAGCCTTATCGTGAACAGGATTAGGCCATAGGTTGAACGTATTTGTTGGATTACAGGTTGCCTGGACGATACTTGAAAATTGTGATCTGCTATTCAGGTCAAATTTATACGGGATTGTGCTTTTTCATTCAGCACAATCCCGTTTTTTGATTTATAAAAGAGTACGGTTAAAAATGTTTAGGCTGTATGGATCCATTTTTTGAATGCAGGAGCTGTTTCCTGGCTGATTATAATAAAATACTTATTGTTCAATTCATCAGAATCCATATCTACTTTCAGCTTTACTCTTTCATAAGCTCTGAAACTTTTCACATGGTTGATATTGATAAGATATTGCCGGTTGGCACGAAAAAAGATGTTATTGTCAAGTTCATGCTCCAATGAGGAGAGAGTCCCTTCCGCAATGTATTTTTTACCCGACTGATCAATGACATATACAATTTTATTTTCTGTATAAAAAAGAACAATGTTGTCAAGCAGCATAAAAATATTTTCAATCCCTTTTTTTACTATCAATCTTGTTCTTTTCTTTCTTTCAGGAATATGTATCATCTTAACCAAAGCAGGTTCCCTGGTTCCGGAATAATTTGTGAACATCCTTTCCGGAGTTTTTCCCATCTCACTTTCGTTTGCTTTTTTGTTCTCAACTAGTAATGTATTTAGCATGATATTAGGTTTTCTGATTTTAAGATTCAAACAGGAATCAGCCAGCAGCGCACAAAAAATGTCTATATGATCATCCTGGGTTTTAAAAACAAATCATTGAAAATTAAAGTTCACTATTTTAAAAATTTCACCAGGGTCAAAGGAATCCAGGTACCACGAATTGCCAACGTTTTCTATCGTGTAATAAAAGCCAACTTTCAGTAGTGAAGGGTCATTGCCAGGTACATATTTTTCTACGACTAACTTTTGTGCCAGTTGTGGAATATCTTTTATTTGCATTGGAGCCAGCACCGAATCCCAAAGGACTTCATTAGTTGCCTTTTGTATCGATATTTTAAACGTTATAATATTGTTATCGTGTGAAAAATCTTTGTCAGTATAAAGATCAAATTGAACTAGCCGGGGGACTTTTGGATTGATTGGAATATCCCCTGACGTATATTTTTTGCATGACGTTCCGATCATAATGATCGAGACAATTAAAATTGATAAAACAGATTTTTTTTTCATTTTTTTAGATTAAGAAAAATTGAGAAAAGTAGACAATGGTATAAGGTTAAAAACGATCAACTCCGGGAACTTTTATCAGTATCTTTTTTAGTGTCTTCGAAGCGATAACCCATTTCTAGCATGGTATCTCGTATGCCTTCTGACATTGCTTCTGAAAAAAGTGTCTTAAACGTTTTACTTTTTTTGAAGGAATGGACAATAAAAAGCATTATCCTTTTCATAGTTAGTTTTTTTCATTATGCTTACTGAACGATCACCAATGGGTTCATCGGTTTAAAAACGCCATCAGGATTATTGCTCCATACCCATGCATGCAGTGTCCACCAGCCGGTATTAAGAGTGTTTTCATCCCACACATCATCATTTCCTGTAAATCCTTCGGGAGCTACATGGAGTGGCAGAGAACTCATGGGTACTGCATATTCTACCGCAACCAGCTCAAAATTGCCATTATCCTTTTTATTATAAACAAGGATCGCTGGCTTCTTCATATCAAACACCGGACTAACCAATTGAGCTTTTAAAAAGTGGTAACCCATATTTGGCAATACTACTATTGGGTCACTACCATAATTATCTGCAAAGGCGTTATTGATGTTTTGATATTTAGCAGTTGCTGCTTTAACTTGCTGAAGTTCCAGTTGTGTTTGAGGATCAAGGCTACTATAGTTGCTAAATAATTCTGCATCTGGTTTCCCGTTGTTACCTGTCACTTGCTCAGTATTATCAGCCTGCGGCTTGCCTGCTTCATATTTTTTACATGACGTAAATAGAAATGTAGTAAATAATATCACCATGTAAAGAATAGGCAGTGTATACCATCTGCTGTAATTAACTTGTGAGTTCATAAAATTTTTAATTGGGCGATCTGTCGCAGTAAATAAATTTTTCATTTTGATTTTGTTTTTTTGGTTGTATAAATTGTTTGTTATTGACCTTGTTTCACCTTTTCTACTCTAATTGGAACCAATCCATGTGCTTCTTTATGCGTATTGATCAATGCTGTTGAGTCTGGAGCCTGTGCCAAACACATAACAGTTCCTTTTTTTTCATCAACCCAATAGTTGATGAGATTTACGCCATATTTTCCTTGTACTGCAAGATCTTTTTGATGTGCACCGGCTACATCAGCGGCAGTAACTTTTCCTTCACCTAATTCGTGTATATCGAGATAGAGATTATTTTTCCCTTTCATAACTGCTTCCTGACCTTCAGTTACCTGGTAAAACTCTCCTGGCAAAAGCCCATGTGCTTCTGCATGTGTTTTGCGGATCGCTTCTGTATTGTTAGACGTAGAAAGACAATACACATCCCCCTTGGCTTCATCAAACCAGTATTTCAGGATAGTGACGCCATATTTTTTTTCTACTGCTAAATCTTTTTTATGAGCTTCTTCCACATCTTTGGCAGTAACTTTTCCGGCGCCAAGATGGTGCACATCGATATACATATTTTTTTGCGGCTCTTTATTAGACTTTCCTGTTTGCGCAGACAGGTGAAATGAAAAGAGGCTTATAACTACAAATGCTGGAAGAACAAAACGAAGTTTCATAATAAGAAGTTTTAGTTTAATAATTAAAAAATTGAATTCACTTGCAAAGCAACTTTCATTTACCGTTACAGGCTTAAGGATTCTTCCCTATTTTAGAATTCACCATTCCTTATTTTAAATGGGAGTTATAGGCTGAGTATGGCTTTGAAATTGACTGCAAGAAAAAAATGTTAAAACTTTTAAGATATCCTGTAGTTTATTTCATTGACCAATGATTGAAATAATTCAGTAGCATCTTTATTTCTCATGTTTCGGGTTTAGTAAAGAATATTGAAGAGAATTATATATTTTTTTATGAGACTGATAATTGAAATGGACAGGTTTATTTTGAGTATAAGTATCGGAGGTGAATGAACTTCTATGCCCCCGTTAATATCTTCTGATAGCCGCTTATCATATTTACTTGTCTGCACAGATTATTGTGGCAAAAAAACAGGGAGTTACGAAAGCTATTAAAGGAGAAAAAAATATCATAATAATACGGTGTCCCGAGAAAATGTGAAATTGAATTCAACCTGAACGCAACCATCTGTTGCAGTGAAGCGTTTAAGGGTTTTTCCCTATTTTACGACTAACCATTACTTATTTTTAGACTATGAATAATGAGCTAATTGAAAGAGCCGATTTTTTGAACTCGTTGCAAATGAAGTTTGAAAGTGTTACCGAAGGTGAAGGCCATTGCATATTACTTAGCGGAGAAGCTGGTATCGGCAAAACTTCATTGATCAAATCTTTTTACAATGAAAAGAAAGACAATTGTAAAATTTACCAGGGAACTTGTGATGCATTATTTACTCCACGTCCACTGGCGCCGATATATGATATTATCTGGCAGATACAGAAGGATACACAAGAAAATGAATTGCATAATGTTGAAAGGTCTTTATTATTCAACCAGCTCTTTATTGGTTTAGAGCAACAAAAGAAACCTGTCATTATTATTATTGAAGACATACATTGGGCTGATGAAGCTACCCTTGATTTTATAAAATTTTTTGCAAGACGTATCAGTCGTATACATTGTCTTTTCATTCTTTCTTATCGCGATAACGAGATCCTGGATAATCATCCTTTAAGAAATGTGCTTGGACAATTGCCTTCGGATTCTTTAACCCGATTGCAGTTACAGCATTTATCAAGACATGCCGTAGAAAAGATGGCTGAAGAGAGAGGTTATAAAGGAGAAGATGTGTTTAGCATTTCTGGGGGCAATCCATTTTATGTAACTGAGATACTAGCAAGTTATAGTCCCGGTGTTCCTGATAATATTAAAGATGCTATACTATCTGTTTATCACCGGCAAGAGAAGGGAACGAAAAATGCATGGGAGATCTGTTCTGTAATTCCGGAAGGATTGGAAATTAGCCGGTTTGCTAAAATTAAAGCTAGCTGGGATGAAGGAATGGATCATTGCTTTGCCCTGCAGATCATCATCGTTAAAAAGAATAGAGTAGTTTTTAAACATGAATTGTACAGGCGAACAATTGAAGGATCACTTTCTCCATTTAAGCGCATTGCACTAAATAAAAAGATGCTCGAGCTTTTTTTAGACTCTTTTGAAGCAGAAGGAGAAATTGAGCGGATCGTGCATTATGCAAAGAATGCAAACGAAAACAAACTGGTTGTAAAATATGCGCCAATAGCAGCGAGGCAGGCAGCATGTGTTGGTGCCCATATTGAAGCTTCGAAATTATTTCTTACTGCGATTGAATATTCTGACGGAAATGATGAAGATCAAATGGTGGAATTTTATGAATCCTACGCATATGAGTGTTATCTCACCAACCAGACAAAAGATGCTATCATATACCAGGGCAAGGCACTAAAGATCTGGCAGAAAAAAAATGAAGTTGAACGGGCGGGAAATAGTTTACGATTTCTTTCAAGGTTATGGTGGTTTGATGGTAACAGGCAAGAAGCTGAAAAATATGGTAAACAGGCGGTCGAAATTTTAGTATCACGGCCGGCCTCAAAAGCAAAGGCAATGGCCTATAGTAATATGTCTCAATTAAAAATGCTTTCCGATGATAAGACTGAATGTATAGAGTGGGGAAACAAGGCAATTGAAATGGCTAAAGAAATAGAGGATGATGAAATTCTTAGTCATGCAATGAATAACGTAGGAAGTATATTATGGAAGGTTAATTTTTCGAATGAGAGTGGCAAAAAAATGTTGTTCGAAAGCCTGGATATAGCTTTAAAAAATTCTTTTCATGAACATGCTGCGAGATCGTACTCAAACATCGCAAGCATTTATTTGCTCTATAAAGAATATGAATTAGCAAAGCAAGTTTTAGAAGACGGTATAAACTATTGTGAAGAAAGGAATCTCGATGCGTCCAAAAATTATAAGCTATACGCGAAAGCCAGGATATTTTTGGAAACTGGCGATTGGCAACGAGCGGCTACGATCCTGGAAAACCTGGTTTCAAACCCAAGCCAGGTGGGTTCAGTTAAGATATCAGCATTAGCAACTCTGGCTATCATCAAAATAAGAAAGGGGGAAGAGGACGCCTTGGTTTATTTAAGTGAAGCAAAACAACTTGCATTAAAGACAAAAGAACATCACCGTATTTTACCGGTAATGATAGCTGAATTAGAATATGAATGGCTTACAGGGAAACAACGAATCACTGAAGAAGAATTAAAACTATCTAATGAGCTCATCCAAAGAGTTGACAATATTTTTCTAAACAGTGAATTTTCATTTTGGTTACAAAAGGTGAGGAAAAAAAATCTGGGTTTGCCTGAATTGTATGAGCCCTATAAACTTTTAAAAGAGGGAAAGAGCAGATTGGCAGCTGCGTTTTGGGAGGCAAGGGGTTGCCCGTTTGAAAAAGCATTCGCATTATTTACGGGAAGCGAAGACGACATGAAGAATGCTCTTTTAATTTTTCAACAAATGGGAGCAGATGCAGTGTATGAAAAAATAAAAATGGAGATGCGTGCCGTTGGTATAAAAAAAATCCCAAGAGGGTTAAGAGAAAGCACAAAAGCCAATCCTGCCCAGCTAACTAATCGCGAGCTTGATGTTCTGAACTTGTTACAAAAGGGAATTCAAAATAAAGAAATTGCAGGGGCTCTTTTTATTTCTCCTAAAACTGCTGATCATCACATTTCCAATATTTTATTTAAGTTGGATGTGAAATCCCGTGCAATGGCGGTTACTGAAGCAGTTCGTTTGGGCATTCTAAAATAGGGAAGAGCCGAATTTTAATTGGGTGTGGGCCCTTATACAGTTTTAGAATTGTTAGGGTAGCTTTATAGCACACAAAATTTTATAAAATGAAAAAATTTATTGTTGAGCGGAAACTGCCAGGTGCAGGAAACATGACGGTTGAGGAGTTACAAGCCATTTCAAAAACTTCTAACGCGGTTATTACAATTTTAGGCAAACCATATAAATGGATACAATCATTTGTTACCGATGACAAAATTTATTGCATTCATGAAGCGGAAAGTGAGGATGCAATTCGTGAGCATGCCAAATGTGGAAATTTTCCTGTCCATAAAATTGAGGAGATCAAAGCTGTTTTTGACCCTACCACCGCTGACATGGACAATTAATTCAAAGCTGCAGCTTATTCTTTCACCTTGATAAAACTTACTACCCGGCAATTTGCCGGGTTTTTCTTTTCTATAAAATAGGGAAGCTTTCAAACTTAAATAGGGAATAACTCTGTCATTAAACAAATCAGGAGATCTCAATTTTGTGATATCAAAATATCATAAAAAGAATATTTAAAAAACAAAAAAAATAAAACAAAAAAAATGAAAAAGAATCTCATTGCATTAGTAATTGTATGTGTTGCCTTCCTGGCGGGAATAAGTGGTGCAAATGCACAAATCGCATCAAACAGTAGTTCACTTGAATATCAAATGAATACTGGTAAGACAGAAAATTCTATGAAAGAACTGTTAACGATCAGCCCCAGGGCATTAAGGGATTTCGCGTACACACATAAAAATGTTACAGGTGAAAGCTGGACGAAGTTGAAGGATGGCTTTTCTGTTAGATTTAATTCAGAAGGTGTAAGAACTACGATTTACTATGATAAAAAAGGTAACTGGACTGGGAGTATAAAAATTTATGGCGAAGAAAAGATGCTCCGTGACTTAAGACATGTTGTCAAAAGCACATATTATGATTATAACATTGTCTTTGCACAAGAAATAGAAACAGCCGACTCAGAAGGTGTGCCTACATATGTTGTTTGTGTAGATGATAAGACGAAAATCAAAATGATCAGGATCCGTGATGGCGAAATGAGTGTATGGAAGGAATTTACAAAGGCCAATTAACAGGCTTCTCATTTCTGAATAGTTAACCACTATTATTAAAGAATATCTATTGGCTAAGTATGAATGCTGCAATCGAAAAAGTATTTTCAGGTTTTCTATCTGGCGAAGAGTTGAGATTAGCAATTCAAGGTTGTGTTTTGAATGATAGATTGAGTCAGAAAAAGATCTATACTTCTTTCTACAATTACGCAAAGTCGATATGCAGCATTTATACTGCCAATTACGAAGATTCAGTTGAGATAATAAACGATGGCTTTTTGAAGGTTTTCAAAGAGATATATCGCTATCAGCCAGCGTATGCAGATCATATTCTCTCATTCAAAGGTTGGTTGCGGAAAATAATGTTATATACTTCGATCGATCATTTTAGGAAAAATCATAAGCATCGCTTTACAAAGGAATTGGATAGCGAAGTTGGTTGGTTACCTGTAGCAGATGAAGATGCACTTGATAGGATCTCACATAAGGAGATTTTAAGATCAATGCAAAAATTAACTCCGGGATACAGGATCATTTTCAATCTTTTTATAATTGAGAATTTTTCTCATGAGGAAATATCAAAGCGGCTCGGAATTTCAATTGGTACCTCCAAGTCAAATTTGGCAAGAGGAAGGAAACAATTACAAAAAATATTACTTAAGCAAAACCAGCTAACACTATCTAAAGAGATAGGGAGGACCAATTATTCGGAAAAATTTATATCAGAACATGAAGAGAAGGAGAATCTGTGTCAGAATATCTCTCTTGCATAGGGAAAATATTTTTTAATTATACAATAAAAAATAATGAACCGCTTTTTTATGATTTTGACTCTGTCAATTCTGATTGTCGGTAATATTGATTGTAAAAAAAATGAGGGAAATCTACTTACGACAGATTCATTATCACATGAAAAAAAATGGCTAGTCACTACAGTTGCAGGTAATGGGTTAGCCTACTTTGCAGATGGTCCTAATTTAACGGCGGAATTCAGAGCCCCCCTGGATGTAGCTGTTGATGAAGATGGAGCTATCTATGTCACGGATGCGATAAATCATCGTATCCGAAAAATATTCCAGGGTCGGGTCTCTACTTTTGCAGGTATCGGCATCCAGGATACCACCAGCGGAAACTCTACCACCGCCGGATTTGCTTTTCCCAGTTATCTCGTATTTGATAAGGTCGGAAATATATACACGTTAGATATCGAGGATCCACGTGTACGCAAAATATCATCTTCCGGCTTTGTATCGGTTGTTGCAGGATCTGGGGTTGCCGGATTTACAGATGGAAGAGCGGATACAGCCAAATTTGGCAAAGAGTGTTTGGGTCTTGCTATAGACGAACCTGGAAATATTTATGTATTGGATTGGAAAAACAGGCGTCTTCGTAAGATCAGCACTGATGGCAATGTTACTACCATTGCCGGCAACGGTAGTGCAGGATCTGTGAACGGCAATCCGAATACTGCACAATTTTTGGACCCCGCAGGACTTGCTATTGATAAACAAGGAAATTTATTTGTAGGAGATCGCAATGTTATTCGCAAAGTTACTCCGGCAGGACTTGTTTCCACTTTTGTAGGTAAAGACTCAATAGGATATAGAGATGGTTCTGATAAAGAAGCTCTTTTTTCGGATGTTCAGGATATGGTAATAGATGACCAGGGAAATATTTATGCAACTGATGAAAATCGTATTCGTAAAATAACACCACAAGGAATAGTCTCAACTATAGCTGGAAGTACAGTGGGATATAAAGATGGTGATGGAGTTTCCGCAAGATTTAATGACCCTGTAGGATTAGGAATAGACGGCCAGGGAAATATTTATGTAGCCGACGACCATAACAACCGCATTCGCAAAATAAGTTATCAATAAGAATAGATTATTAGAATATATTATAGAAAGAAATTAACTACTAATATGAAAATCCTGGCAAAAGTAAATACCTCAGTTGTTACTGTACCACTGATTAATGTTATAAGTGATGCTTTTACAAAAAGGATTATAAAAGTGCGACCTCCACGAATGAAGAAAGCAATCGTTTCAACAATAGCAGGGGACGGGACATCAGGTTTTCTTGATGGTCCCGCAGTAACATCAAAATTTAAGTCTCCCCTGGATTTAGCTGTTTTGCCGGACGGAACAATTTATGTTGCAGATGCATTTAATAGCTGCATAAGAAAAATAGAGAATGGAATAGTAACCACGTTTGCTGGTAATGGAAATGCAAATATTAAAAATGGCAACGGCTCCAATGCCAGGTTTAAAATACCAAGCAGACTTACTTTGGATGATGCCGGGAATCTATACGTTTTAGATGCGGCTGATTCTCATATTCGGAAAATAACTGCTTCTGCGGATGTTTCCATTTGTGCAGGTTCAAATTGTTTCGGATTCAAAGATGGTGAAGCAAGGACTGCACAGTTTGGACAAAGTTTCGGTATTGTACACGATCTGAATGGAAACATTTATGTCGCCGATTCACAAAACGACTGTATCCGCAAAATTTCTTTTCACGGTGGGGTTACAACAATAGCTGGTGGCAGCGTAAAACAATTTCAATTTGTAAC
>Ga0207701_10002299_pt1 | contig 19878 bp, 19 predicted proteins | sample KBSSwiSSwithPhiX_FD_184294 | JGI IMG/M metagenome (GOLD analysis project Ga0207701, IMG submission 184294) | Switchgrass rhizosphere bulk soil microbial communities from Kellogg Biological Station, Michigan, USA, with PhiX - S5 (SPAdes) (version 2) | ecosystem: Environmental > Terrestrial >... | reverse complement strand
GGCTACGGAGCCTCGAGCCGATCCGGCGGCATGATCGGGCATGGCCACCGGCTGTCGTACACCAAGCTGATCGAGAAGTACGGGCCAGCAAAGGCGAAGGCGCTGGTCGCCGAAGGGATGGCGTCGCTGCAATTCCTGAAGGACCTCATCGACAAGGAAGCGATCGACGCCGCGCTTCAATTGTGCGGACGCATGCGCGGCGCGTGGACGCAAGCCGATTACGACACGATGGCGCGAGACGCAGACGCGTTGAGGCGCGACCTTGGCATGCCCATCGACGTGTTGAGCAAGGCCGAAGTGCGCAATGAAGTCGCAACGGATTTCTACCAGGGCGGTTTGCTGTTTCGGGCGCACGGCGGCGTGCATCCTGCGTTGCTGCAACAAGGATTGCTTGCGCGGGTGCGCGAAGCAGGGGCAGTGGTGGCCGGCCATACCGCCGTGACGCGACTTGCGAGGGAGGCTGCGGGCTTCACTGTCGAGACGACGCGCGGACGTCTCCAGGCCGCGGAAGTCGTGGCCACGACCAACGGCTACACGGGTCGGTCCACCCCCGACCTCGCGCGCCGGCTGGTCGCGATACCGAGCTTCCTCATTGCTACCGAAGACTTGAGCGAGGCTCGCGTCCAGGCGCTCATTCCCAACGCGCGCATGATCGTCGAGACGCGCGACAAGCATCTGTACTACCGGCCATCTCCGGATCGCAGGCGGATCGTGATCGGCGGGCGCGCGGCGTTGCATCCCATTGCACTGGATCGCGCTGCGGAGTGGCTGATGAAGGAGCTGCGCGACATCTTCCCGTCGCTGGCAGACGCGCGCGTCAGCTACGCCTGGACCGGCAACGTGGCGATGACGCGCAGCGACCTTCCCGGCATCGGGCAGCGCGACGGCATCTGGTACGCGCTCGGCTGCAACGGGTCCGGCGTCGCGCTCATGCCCTATCTCGGCCACAAGGCCGCGTTGAAGGTCCTGGGCCGCGACGAAGGCCGAACGGCGTTCGACGACATACCCTTTACCGCGGTGCCGTTCTACAACGGGACCGCGTGGTTCCGGCCCTTCATGACGTGGTGGTATCGCGCTCGCGACGCGATGCGTTCGAGCTGATGTCCTCGGCAGAATTTCCTGAGACGCTCCCGGCTCGCATCGAGGGCCCGGGCGCGTGGTACGGACCTGCGCTCATGGCGCAAGGCGGCTGGATCGCGACGCTGTCCGAAGCCGAGGTCGACGAGCTGGCGGCGGCCGCGCGGCCGTGGCTCGCGCGCGTGGAGCGCGATGCGAGCGCGCTGAACGATCTTCGTGCCGCGGATTTTCCATTGCCGTCGTTGGCGCCGCGTATCGCCGGTTTCACCGACGAGTTGCTGCAGGGACGCGGCTTCGTGCTGCTGCGCGGTCTTCCCGTCGAACGCTGGGGAAACCGCCTCTGCGCCGTTGCGTTCTATGGCCTGGGCGTGCACATCGGCAAGCCGCGGACCCAGAATGCTCAGGGCCACTTGCTGGGTCACGTGCGCGACCTCGGATTGCGCTCGGACGATCCCAACGTCCGCATCTACCAGACGCACGAGCGCCAGACGTTCCACACCGACTCGGCGGACGTCGTCGGCTTGCTGTGCTTGCAGACGGCGAAGTCGGGCGGACTGTCCGCGCTCGTGTCGTCCGTCACGCTCTACAACGAGCTGCGAGCGCGCCGGCCCGATCTCGCGCGTCGCTTGTTTGCGCCGTTCGCGACCGATCGCCGCGGCGAAGTGCCGGCCGGCGAGAAGCCGTACTTCTCCATCCCGATCTTCAACTGGCACGCGGGTGCGCTCTCGGCAGTTTATCAGCGCCAGTACATCGATTCGGCACAGCGTTTCCCGGACGCGCCACGTCTCGCGGCGGCCGATGTCGAGGCACTCGATCTGTTCGATGCGTTGACCGACGATCCCGCGCTTCACATGACGATGGCGCTCGAGCGCGGCGACATGCAGTTCGTCCACAATCACACGCTTCTTCACGATCGGACAGCGTTCGAGGATCATCCCGAGCCTGCCCGGCGCCGGCATCTGTTGCGCCTGTGGCTCGCGCCGCCCGAAGCGCGTCCGCTGCCGGCCGTGTTTGCGCAGCGTTACGGCAACGTGGTGCCGGGAGAGCGCGGCGGCGTGGGTGTTGCCGACGATGCAGCCGTGATGCCCTTGCCGGAGAGCTTCACGTAGCCCTGGAAGGCTGCGTCCTGTCGCGCGCAGGCAGCCGCCATCCCGGCCGCACGAAATGACACGTGTAGCCGTTGGGAATCCGCTCGAGATAGTCCTGGTGCTCCGGCTCCGCTTCCCAGAACGGCCCCGCGGGCGCGACTTCCGTCACGACTTTGCCGGGCCAGAGCCCCGATGCGTTCACATCGGCGATGGTGTCCTCTGCAACACGCCGCTGCTCGTCGCTCGTCGTGAAGATCGCGGAACGGTAGCTCGTCCCTGTGTCGTTGCCCTGGCGGTCGCGGGTCGTGGGATCGTGAATCTGGAAAAAGAACTCGAGGAGCTCGCGAAAGCTCATGCGGTCGGGATCGAAGACGATCTCGATGGCTTCGGCGTGCGTGCCGTGCTTGCGATACGTCGCGTTGGGCACGTCGCCTCCAGAGTATCCGACGCGTGTGGAAATGACGCCGGGGCGCTTGCGGATGAGGTCCTGCATCCCCCAGAAGCACCCGCCCGCGAGTATCGATCGTTCCTGTGTCATTGAACTACCCTCCGCGCTATGCGCTCCGGGGCAATTCGCCCTCGGGAGCGGCCCATCGTGCTCATCGCACGTCCTCCACCTGGTCGAGGTATTCGCCGTAGCCTTGCGCTTGCATGTCGTCGCGATGCACGAAGCGCAGCGACGCCGAGTTGATGCAATAGCGCAATCCGCCCTGGTCGCTCGGCCCGTCCTCGAAGACGTGGCCGAGGTGACTGTCGCCCGCCGCGGAGCGCACTTCGGTGCGGATCATCCCGTGCGAGGCATCGCGCAGCTCCTTGACGGACGCGGCTTTGATGGGGCGCGTGAAGCTCGGCCAGCCGCAGCCGGACTCGAATTTCGCGGACGACGCGAACAGCGGCTCGCCGCTTACGACGTCCACGTAGATGCCGGGCTCGTGATTGTCGAGAAGCGCGCCGGTCCCCGGCGCCTCGGTGCCGTTCTGCTGCGTGACGCGGTACTGCTCCCGCGTCAGGCGCGCGACGGCCTCCGGGGTTTTCTTGTACTCGGGCATGCTGCACCTCGCGAACGAACGTGAGCCCTCAACTATAGCGCGCGGCGTCAGTTCTTGAGCGTTACGCGCGCTTCGAGGTCGACCCACCGCTCGAGCTTTTCGGCGAGGAGCTTCTCGATCTCGGTTGCCCGCGCGCGGTCCGTGCGCAGGAGTTCCGCGCCTTGCTTGTAGTAGTCGGGCGCCGTCATGCGCTCGCCGAGCGCGACTTGCTCGTGCTCGAGCGCCTCGAGCTCGGCCGGCAAGGCTTCCAGCTCGCGCTGCTCCTTGAACGAAAGCCTCGCCGGCCGTTCGCGCGATCGCGGCGCTTGCACGCGGGGCGCGGAGGCGTTCGACGCGACGGGCGACGGCTCGGGGCGTTGTGCGACCCAGTCGCTGTAGCCGCCGACGTATTCGCGCCAATGGCCCTCGCCCTCGCTCACGAGCGACTGCGTGACCACGTTGTCGAGAAACGCACGGTCGTGGCTCACGACCAGCAGCGTGCCCGGATAGGACTGCAGTGTCTCTTCCAGGATCTCGAGCGACTCGATGTCGAGATCGTTGGTCGGCTCGTCGAGGACCAGGAGGTTGGCGGGTTGCGCGAACAGCCGGGCCAGCAGGAGGCGGTTGCGCTCGCCACCCGACAGCATCTTGACGGGCGCATTCGCACGCTGCGGAGGAAACAGGAAGTCGGCGAGGTACGTGAGGACATGCTTGCGCGCGCCGCCGGTTTCGATCCATTCGCCGCCGGGGCTGATGGTGTCGACCAGCGTCCGCTCCTCGTCGAGCTGCTCGCGCATCTGGTCGAAGTACGCGACGGCAAGCTTCGTTCCGCGACGAACGCGGCCGGTGTCGGGCGCGATGGTGCCGAGGATGAGCTTCAGGAGCGTCGACTTGCCCGCGCCGTTCGGGCCGATGACGCCCAAACGGTCGCCTCGCATGATCCGCAGGTCGAGATCTCGCACCACGGCACGCTCGCCGAATTGCTTGCCGACGCCCTCGAGCTCGGCGACGAGCTTGCCGGAGCGCTCGGCCGCATCGACCGTCATCGCGACACTGGGTTGCCGGTCGCGGCGAGCGGCGCGCTCAGCCCGCAGGTCCGTCAGCCTGCGAACCCGACCCATGTCGCGTGTCCGCCGCGCCTGCACGCCCTTGCGAATCCAAGCCTCCTCCTGCTTCCAGAAAGCGTCGAACTTGCGGTTCGCGAGCGCTTCCGCGACGAGCTCGTCCGCCTTGCGCGCTTCGTATGCGGCAAAGTTGCCGGGGTAAGAGCGCAAGAGTCCGCGGTCGAGCTCGACGATCCGCGTGGTCACCCGGTCGAGGAACATGCGATCGTGGGTGATGACGATGGAGCCCGGCTGCTGGCGCAGCAGGTTCTCGAGAAGCGTAATGCCGTCGAGATCGAGATGGTTGGTCGGCTCGTCGAGCAGCATGAGGTCGGGCGACAGCGCGAAGGCGAGCGCCAGCGCGGCGCGCTTGCGCTCGCCTCCCGAGACCATCGCGGGTGGCATCGCCTCGTCCAATCCGAACCGATGCAGGAACTCGACGAGCCGCGCCTCGCGGCGCCAATGCTCACGCTCGTCGTGCGTGTCGCTCGATGGCGCGTGAAGCTTGCCTCGCAAGGCGAGGCTTTCGCGCATCGTCGACGCCGGAGGAAGAAGCGGCTCCTGCTCGACGAGCACCGTGCGCAGCCCGTCGCGGCGCTTGATGTCGCCGTCGTCGAGTTGGGTAGTGCCGTGAATCACTTGCAACAGCGACGACTTGCCGGTGCCGTTGCGCCCGATCAATCCGATGTGCTCGCGATCGTCGACAGCGAGCGCCGCGCGATCGAGGAGGGGATGCAGGCCGAATGAAAGCTCGGCGTCCTGAAGCGTGAGAAGCGGCATCGGGGCGATTATCGCAGCTCATCGATCATGCAGTCCCGCCTCGCGAAAGACGCGCTATGATGAGTTTGGTTTCTACGCAAGGAGGCCACTCATGCCATCGATCTCCGGCAGTTGTCTTTGCGGCGCAGTCCGTTACACGTCGTCTGCCCAACCAGCGCTCACCGCGTTCTGCCACTGCCGGAGTTGCCAGAAGGCCGGTGGCGGGGGCTATTCCGTCAACGTGGTCGTGCCGTCGGCGTCGCTGGAAATTCAAGGCGAGCTGCGGACATTCGAAGCCGTGGGGGCGTCGGGACTGCCGGTGACACGTCGATTCTGCGGTCAATGCGGCTCACCTTTGTTTACCGACGCGGCCTCTTTCGCGGGCGTAACCTTCGTGAAAGGCGGCTCGCTCGAGGACGCATCGTGGATTCGACCCGCGCTTCACATCTGGTGCGACTCGGCGCAGCCCTGGGATGTGCTTCCGGAAGGTGCGACGTGCGTCGCGAGGAATCCGCCGGCCGGATAAGCATCAACCTTTTTCTCATTCGTGAAGGAGCAGAGATGAGCTACGTCGACGGGTTCGTCATCCCCGTGGCCTCCGGCGACCGCGAGCGTTACCGTGCCGCCGCGCAAAAATTCCACGACATGTTCAAGGACTGCGGCGCGATTCGCCAGGTCGAATGCTGGGGCGACGACGTGCCCGACGGGAAGGTGACCGACTTCAAGCGCGCCGTGGATGCCAAGTCCGGCGAGACCGTGGTCTTCGCGTGGATCGAGTGGCCGTCGAAGGAAGTGCGCGACGCCGCCAACAAGAAGATGATGGAAGATCCGGCGATGAAGGACATGGACATGCCGTTCGACGGCAAGCGCATGATCTTCGGCGGGTTCGAAGTGATGTTCGATACGGCCCCGGAAAAGCGCTGAGCAACGACGGTTCGCGCGAGCGGTACGTTGCCGGGCCGTATCTCGTCGCGGTCGCGGTCGTCGGCTTGGCCTGCGGAGCGCTCGGCGCGGGTTTCACGTTCCTGCTTAAAGGCGTCGAACGACTCGCGTTCGGATTTTCGACAGGAACGCTGGCCGAGGTTGTCACCGGGATCGATCCGCTGCATCGCTTCCTCGCCGTCGCAATCGGCGGCGTCGCGGTGGCGATCGCGTGGTACGTGCTGCGCCGGATCGGCCCAGCCATTCCAAGCGTCGAGGACATCGCGCGCGGCGCGAGGATTCCGCCGCTCTGGATGCTCGCCGATACGGCCTTGCAGGTCGTCAACGTGGGAATCGGCGCGTCGATCGGACGGGAGGGCGCTCCGCGCCAGGCGGGGGCACTGACCGCGTTGCTGTTGTCGGAACGCGTGGGATTGTCGAGTGACATGCAACGCGTGCTCGTCGCCTGTGGCGCGGGTGCCGGGCTCGCCGCAATCTACAACGTGCCGTTCGGCGGCGCTTTCTTCGCGCTCGAGGCGGTGCTTGGCCTGGGGTTCGTCTTGCGCGCGCGGCACGCGGCCCTGGGGATTGTCGCGTCCGCGCTGGCGTGCGCATGGATTGCGACGATCGTCGCGCGTGTCGCGGTCCCGGATCGGCCGACGTATACGATGGAGCACGATGCATGGAACGCGGCGTTGCTCTCTTTCGCGGCGATCGGCGGTGTGCTGCTCGGTGCGGCCGGCTACGGCTTCGGCGCGCTCGTCGATCGCGCGCGCCGCCACCAACCGCAGGGCACGCAGCTTCTTTGGCGCATGCCGGCCGGATATATCGTGCTCGCGCTCCTCGCGATCCCCTTTCCGTTGATCCTGGGCAACGGGCACGCGATGGCGCAAAACATCTTTGCGGCGACGGTCCCGTTCGGAATGGCGGTTGCGCTGGCGATCGCGAAGCCCGCCGCCACACTCGTGACCGTCCTCTCCGGGGCGACAGGCGGCCGGCTCACGCCTTCGCTTGCGACCGGCGCGGCGATGGGATTGCTCCTTGCCGCGCTCACGGAGAGCATTCTGCCGATCGTGCCTGCCAGTGGCGCATTGCTCGGCGCCGTCGCATTCCTCGCCGGCGCGACGCGCGCGCCGCTGGCCGCAGGCATCCTGGCCATCGAGTTCACGGGCGGGGGCGCGATGTGGGCAGCGGCGGCGATTGCCGTCGCGTGTGCGTGGGCGGTTACCGCGGCGATGGCGCGCGATCGCTACAATGCGCGCGAGACCCTGACGGGGGAATGACCATGTTGCGGTACGCGGAACTCGACCCCCACACAACGATTCCCGACTCGGTTGACTTCAACGAGCGGATCGTGCCGATGCTCGTGCGCACGTGGCTCGACGATTACGATTGCCGGACGCCGCGCAACGATATCGTCACCGTGAGTGGGCATGGCTTCTCGCACCTCTTCGATATCGCGAGTGGAAGGTTGATCGCTGCATGGGGGGTCAGCCAGGGCAGGGCGTCGCACGAGCGCGATGCCAAGCGGATGGCGCGTCACCCCAATAGCTACGGGCCGGTGGTCCATCGCGGCCATGCCATTCCGCACAGGTTGGGCGGCGGCTTGGACATCAACCTCGTTCCTCAGCTCGGGACGGTCAACATCGGTCCCTTTCGAACGCTCGAAATCGAAGCGACCCGCAGCCCCGGTTCGCTTTACTTCACGTATTGGAAGTACTCAGGGAACAGCCAGCGACCGGTCGGCGTCGAGCAGGGACTGCTGATCCCTGGCCAGCGGCCGAGATTGAATGCCCACGCGAACTAGGCGATGACCACGATCCCAGACCTCGACACACCCGCGGCTCTCGTCGACACGCGATGCATGCAGGCCAACATCGATCGCATGCAGGCGCGCATGGATGCGCTGGGCGTGAAATTCCGCCCTCACGTCAAGACGTCGAAGTGCCTGCCAGTGGTTCAAGCGCAGCTCGCGGCGGGGGCGCGGGGCATCACGGTATCCACGCTCAAGGAGGCCGCGCAGTTCTTCGCGGCCGGCATCACCGATATCCTGTACGCCGTCGGAATGGTTGCGCCGAAGCTGCCTCAGGTGCTGTCCTTGCGGAGACGGGGGTGCGACCTCAAGATCATCACCGACAGTGTCGCAGCCGCGCAGGCGATCGCGGCTTTCGGCAAGGATCACGGTGAGGCGCTCGAGGTCTGGATCGAAGTCGACGTGGACGGTCACCGTTCGGGCATTCCGCCCGAAGCGGAAACGTTGATCGCGGTCGGGCGTTCGCTGCACGAGCGCGGCATGCGCCTCGGTGGCGTCATGGCGCACGCCGGGGCCAGCTATGAATGCGACAACCCCGAGGCTTTGCGCAAGATCGCCGAGCAGGAGCGGGCGCGCACGGTGCGCGCCGCCGAGCGCCTGCGACAAGCGGGCCTTCCCTGTCCCGTGGTAAGTGTCGGGTCGACGCCCACGGCGCTGTCGGCGCAGCAGTTGGACGGCGTTACCGAGGTGCGCGCCGGGGTCTACGTGTTCTTCGATCTCGTCATGTACAACGTAGGCGTCTGCGAGACGAGCGATATCGCGCTGTCGGTGCTCACCACGGTCATCGGTCACCAGGAGGACAAGGGTTGGGCCATCGTCGATGCGGGCTGGATGGCCATGAGCCGGGACCGCGGCACCCAGAAGCAGAAACGCGACTTTGGATACGGCCAGGTGTGCACCGACGACGGCGAGCCCGTTGCCGGCTACATCCTCGATTTTGCGAACCAGGAGCACGGCATCTTGTGCCTGGCCGAAGGCGTCGACGAGAAGATTGCCGCACGGTTTCCGATCGGCACGCGCTTGCGCATCCTTCCCAATCATGCGTGCGCCACGGGTGCGCAATTTCCGGAATACCACGCGGTTCTTCCGAGCGGCGAGATGCAGGTGTGGCCGCGCTTCTACGGATGGTGAGGCGCTGACCCAGACTTCAGGGGAGAAGCCGCGGTCCCGATGCAGCTTGACTTCGTTGTATATTTCTATAGTATTAGAAATATGGAACAACGAACCCGGAAAATCGAGCCCATCGTTACCGACTCTGCGCGAGCAGTGACGACTCTGGCTGCACTCGCACAGGAGACGCGCCTGGCGATCTTTCGCCTGCTCGTCGAACACGCTCGTGACGGACTGACACCCGGCGCCATTGCGCTCAGCCTCAAGCTGCCGCCGGCCACGCTCTCGTTCCATCTCAAGGAGCTGGTGCATGCCGGATTGATCGAGGACCGGCGCGACGGGCGCTTCATCTGGTATCGGCCGGACGTCGCTGCGATGAACGGCCTCATCGGCTACCTCACCGAAAACTGCTGCCGCGCGAGCGGCGGCGGAGCATGCGCAACGACCTGCGCGCCGTCCGCATGCGAGCCCACGTCCGCGCGCAAGAGGAGCAGGTAATGCGTCGATTCCATGTGCACCTCGGCGTGCCCGATCTCGCCGCCAGCATTCGCTTCTACTCCGATCTCTTCTGCAGCCCGCCGTCGGTCGAGAAGCCGGACTACGCGAAGTGGATGCTCGACGATCCTCGCGTCAATTTCGCCATTTCAAAGCGGGCCTCGCGCATCGGCCTCAACCATCTTGGCTTGCAAGCCGAATCCGCCGAGGAACTCGCCGCGATCCGCGCGCAGTTCGCCGCGGCCGATCCCGAAGATGTCTTCGATGATCCGAACGTGAGCTGCTGCTACTCGCGGGGCAACAAGCATTGGACGAAGGATCCGCAAGGAATCGCCTGGGAGGCGTTTCATACGCTCGGTAGCGTGCCGGTCTACGACGAAGAACCGCTGGAGACGCGCGCATGCGGCGACAGCGCGACCCAATGCTGCGGGCCGGCGGATGAAGCGCAGGAAGCCGCACCCCGGACGAAGGCGTGCTGCGCGTGAAGGCTACCGACAGGCCCTACAACGTGCTGTTCCTGTGCACGGGGAACTCCGCCCGAAGCATCATGGCGGAGTCCCTGTTGCGCGAGATCGGCGGGGGCCGTTTCCATGCGTACTCCGCGGGGTCGCAGCCGAAGGGGCGGGTGCACCCGAAGAGCGTTGGCGCTTCTCGAGTCGCGTCGAGCAAGGCGTGGGATGTATTCGCCAAACCGGACGCGCCGCGAATGGATTTTGTCATCACGGTCTGCGACAACGCCGCCGGCGAAGTGTGCCCCGTCTGGCCCGGGCAACCAACGACGGCCCACTGGAGCATTCCCGTCGCACGAATGCTTGCGCTCACGAAGCAACGGTGATCCGCGGCCGCATGCGCGCAGGCCCTTACCGGTCGAGTCCCCACCTGCGCAGCAATCTCTGGGTCGCCGATGGCTTGCGCCGCAATCCCAGCATCTCCGGTATCGGGGTGAACTGCCAAAGCAGGAAGATTGCGCCTGCTAGGACCAGGTAGGGCATCGCTTGCCGCACTGCGCGCGGCGGGTGATGGAATTCGGCACCGAAGGAAAACATCGCCAAGAGCTTGTCGATACCTACCGCCTGTTCCGGATCGGCCATCTCGGCAAGGCTCAACGTCACCTCCGAGTACGGTTCGACTTCCAGCGGCGCCAACGTCCGGTGCGAGCTTCGCAACGCTTCGACAGCGCTGCGAATGTTGCCTGTCAGGTCGATCTGTCGTGCTACCTCTTCGGGAGTCACGCCCAAGTGCTCGCCCAGAAGCTTGTTGCGCAGGTCGCGGATGGCCTTCGCAACGTCGTCCCGCCCGGCGGCTTCGATCGCCACGTCGCATTCCGTGTCCACGCCCATCGAGCGATTGTTGATGTTGGCAGATCCGATGCGCAGCCACTCGTCGTCGACCGCCATCATCTTCGAGTGCAGGTCGATGCAAGTGCCTTCGGCAAGCCCGGGCATGGCGGGATAGAGCACGCTGAAGCGACCCTCGTGATCCGCGGCCTGCAAGCGCTGGATGAGCTTGCTGCGCAACACCCCCATCGTGTATTCCTCGAGCCAGCCATGGCTCAGCAAGCGCGTGACCACCACGATCTCCGGTCCACCCGGCTCGCGCAACCGCTGCTCCAGTGCCGCACCTATCGAGTGCGAGGTGAAGTACTGGTTCTCGATGTAGATGTACCGCTTCGCCCGGGCGATCATGTCGAGGTACAGGTTCTCGACTTCATGCGTGCCGTTGTGCGGCGGCGACTCCGGAGCGGTGACGGCAATCGCCACGGGGACGTCGAAGACGGCTGGCTCGAGCTCTTCCGGCCAGCGGTTCCCGTGCACCGGTAGCTGAGGCGCCCACTTCTTCGTCGAAGTGTGCCAACGCTCGCGCGCGATCGTCGCGAGCACGCGCGCCGCCTCGCCGTCCACTGCGATCATCATGTCGTGAAAGGGAGGATACGGCCGGTCGCCTGTCACGCGACGCGGCTCTTCCGGAGAATGGTCCGGCGTGTCCCAACGCTGGCAGGTCAGGTCGACGCCTCCGCAAAACGCGATGGCATCGTCGATGACGACGATCTTCTGATGATGCGAGCCGCCGGGAGGATGCGTATTGTCGAACTCCAGGTGCACGCGCCGATGCGGTTTCCAGCCCCATCCCCATCGCACGGACGCCGGCGCTTCCCGATCCGTCGCGTAGATCATCGGGAAATCCCAGTCGAGCACGTAAATGTGAAGGTCGCGACGGCGACGTGCCAGGTCGTTCAGGTAGCTGCCGAGCCGGGCGCGCGGGCTGTCGTCCTCGCAGCAATAATCGAGGCGGCAGCTGCTGTTGAAGTCCCACGCGATGACGAAGATCGAATGGGTGGCAAGCTCGGCTGCCTGCACGAACATGTTGAAGTAATCTTCGCCGTCGACGACGAACGCAACCCGATCGGCATGGGCGACGCGGCCGCAGTTGCGGCCTTCGACGAAGATGCTTTCTGCCGCGCCAGCCTCACTCATTGTTGGATTCCGTTGTTGGCAGGCCATCACTTTACAAGCGTGACGGACCGACCGGGCGTTGCGACGTCGATTCGGACAATAGCGAGAGGAGACGGAATCGACTTCGCCGTCAGAGCCGGTCGTCGGCGACCACCACCCGCTTCCCGTGCTGACCGGCGAACCATCGCTTGACCACGAGCGTGAGCACGACGAAGAACACTATCACGGCCACAACCAGTCCCCAGTTGATGCGAGTTGGATCCTGGAGCGCGGTTTGGATCTGATCGCCGAACACCGTAGTCGTGAGCGTTCCGGGCAGCATGCCGAGGAACGTACCTAGCAGGAAATGCCAGAGTTTGATGTGGATACGCCCGGCGACCATCCCTTCGATTGCGAACGGCGCAACCGGAATGATGCGCACCGCAAATACCGCAGCAAGTCCGCGCTTGCGCAGGACGTCTGTCATCTCGTCCATCTTCGAACCGGCGAGGTGGCGTACCGTATGCGCCGGAAGAAGGCGGCCGGCGTAATAGGTCGAAAGCGATGCGAGGAGAATGCCGCTCATCGCATACACGAAGCCGAGCACGGGTTCGAATGCGAGCACCGCGAACAGCGTAATCAGCGGTCGCGGAAACATGGTGAAGCACGCCGGCGTATACGCCGCCATGACGACAAGCGGCGCCCACCAAAAGCCGCCGAACGTATCCGCCCAGTCGAAGACGCGCTCTGCCGTCAGGTAGTCCCGCAACGGCGTGTACCGCCAGACTGCAGCCAGGCCTGCAACCGCCAGCACGATCAGCGCGAGCTTGCCCCGCGCCGGTCCCGCCGGGTGCGGTGCACCCGCGTCATGGTCCCTACCGGCACCGGCAGAACTGTCCATCTCGGGATGGAATCACGTTGTCCGGGCAATTGCCGACGCCCGCGTTCCGGTTTTCGGGTAGGACGATCGGAAGGTGCGGTGCGGTCTGCGGGTGATGTCAATCAAGCGTGATGCTTGCGTCCTTGATCACCTTCGACCACTTGGAAGTTTCGGCGCTCACGTAACTCGCCATTTCCTGCGGCGTGCTTTGCAGCGGTTCGATGCCCGCTTCGACGAGCTTGGTGCGTACCGCAGGATCGGCGATTGCCTGGACGTAGCCTTCACGCAGCTTGGCGATGACCTCGGGCGGCGTACCTTTGGGAACGGCGAAGCCCTGCCACGCCCACGCTTCGAAGCCCGGTAGGCCGGCGCTCGCGATCGTGGGAACGCCAGGCAGTGCGTCCACCGGCGCGGGTGTTGCCGTACCGATGACCTTGATCTTTCCGCTCTTGATGTGCGGCATGCCGGCGGCGATATCGACCGGCATCACGGCAACCTGACCGCCGATCAAGTCCTGCAGGGCAGGGGCCGCCCCTTTGTATGGCACGTGCGTCAACTTGACGCCCGCATCCTTGGCAAACAATTCCATCGCAAGGTGATGCGGGCTGCCCGTCCCTGGTGAGGCATAGGCGATCTTGCGAGGATCCCTCTTCGCGGCGTCGATGAGGTCCTTCACCGAATTCACGTTCGATACCGACGGATTCACCGCTATCGTCAGCACGAATCGGCCAGTCAGAGTCACTGGCGCGAAGTCGTTCGCGGGATCGTACGGCAGCTTCTTGAACAGGCTCGGATTGAGCGCGTAAGTGCCGAGGTCGCCCAGCAGGACCGTGTAGCCGTCGGGCGCTGAGCCCTTCACGTTTTCCGCACCGATGATGGTCGAGCCGCCGGGACGGTTGTCGATCACGATGGGCTGGCCAAGTGTTTCGGACATCTTGGCACCCACGGTCCGCGCGAAGAAATCGGTGCCGCCGCCCGCGGGAAACGGCACGACGAGGCGGATCGGCTTCGACGGATAGCTTTGCGCGGCGGCCGGCGATGGGACGGCGCACAGGCAGAGAACCACGGCTGCCGCGGCGAGACAGCTAGGAGTCAGACGCATGAGCTTCCTCCTGGATTGATATCGACAGCCGAGCGCACTCCGCGCCTGATTGTATTTCCTGGCGACTGGCGAGACAGGGGGGTTCACTGTGTTGTCAGGTCGAATCAATTGATGGTCTCATCCGCGCGCAAAAGCATGGAAGCCGGCAACTTGAGTCCTAATGCTTTGGCCGTGCCGAGATTGATTACAAGATAAAGCTTGCTGGGCTGCCACACGGCAATGTCCCCCGGATTCGCGCCATCGAGCACGCGATCGATGTATGCGGCGACTTCTCGATAGGTCTCAACGTCATTGGCACCATAGGACATGAGCCCACCTGCCTTCACGAATAGCGGCCACTCGTAAATGGCGGGCAACCGATACTTCGCGGACATTTCGATGAGGATCTTGCGGTCCCGGATGAACAAGGGATGCGCGCCGACGACGAGTCCCGCCGGCTTGGCCGCCGCAATCGTGGCAAACGCCGATGCGTAGTGAGTGCCCTGCATTCGGACGACGGAAAGCTCGACATTCAGCGAGCCAGCTGCTTGGCCGATCTCTTGAAGCTGCTGCGCCGTACCAGGGCCCGGGTCGTCGGGCAACAGCAATGCAATGCGGTTCGCTTTGGGAATTGCCTCTCTCAACATTTCCAGCTTCTTGGCGCCGAGCGAGCCCTGCGGCGAAATGACCACTGCCGTCGCGTTTCCACCTGGCTTCGCGTAGCTGGCGACAAGTCCCAACGCCACGGGATCGCCATTGCCCAGCATGACAATTGGAATCGTGGTGGTTGCGGCCTTTGCTGCTTGAGACGCCAATGTGCCAACGGCGAGTATGAGATCCACGCGACTCTTTACGAGGTCCTGAGCCATCGATGGCAGTCGCTCGAGTTGCCCATCGACGTATCGACGCTCGATCACGAGATTGCCTCCCTCGGTGTAACCGAGCTCGCGCAGCGGGGTGACAAAATCTGCAAGCGCAGGATCGCTGCTCCAGGTCCCTGGATGGAGGATGCCGATACGGTAGAGGCGGCCACTCGCCTGACCCCTCCCGAGCATCGGGGTCCACATGAGCGTACCAGCAATGGCGAGGAAGGCGCGGCGATCCATTGGCAGTATCAGACGACGATTGCCTGGCTGCGGTCGGCGATGTGGTGGCAGCTAAAGTATCTCGAAAGCATAGCGCACTGCCGGGTTTGACGCGGGGCTAAGGCAGAAGCGCTGGACGCCTTGCGGCTTGGGTAGGGACGCCCGACGTTGAGAACACGCTTAGCGCGCGCGTTGCGCAATCAACCCAAGAGACGTGGTGACGTAGTCGCCAAGCATCAGACGCAGATGCGGCTCCTGTTTATACGGCGGCAGATCGACATGCCGATCGAGTTCGCCGGAGCCGGGGTTCAGGTTGAGTGGGAAGACGCGATGTCCCGCGAGCTCTACCCGTCGAACGAGATGTTCGATGTCGTGCTTGCGAAAGATGACCAGATCCGGCGATTCGATCGTTCGATAGTTCGAGGTCAGGTTGAACTCCGTCGTGTGTACCGCAATCCCGCCCGGCGCGAGACAACGCATGGCGTTTTCAACGAACCTGACACCGTGTGCAATGGAGCCGAGGTGCTCGAACGCGCAACTCGACCATACAAAGTCGAAGCCCTCGAGATTCGCCGAGATCTCGTTCATGTTCTCAGCTCTGAACTGCACGCGCTCGCGGAACCGGTCCGCGTCGCAGATTCCGCGAACATTCAGGTCTTCGAGCGCCGTGGCATGTTGATCGGTTTCGATCCAACCGTGGCCAGCTGCGCTCGCGGCGGAGAGATCGGTGGCGATGATGTTGCAGCCGAGCTGCGCCATCACGGCCGCAAGCGGTTCTTTACCGCAACCGAAGCCAAGACCGCGACGTCCTTGCGAGAGCATGCCGTGCTGCTTGAGGACTTGAAGGATGAATACGAACTCCCACTGCTTGCGATGAAGCGTGGGCACCTCCTTCAGTTCGCCGCACCAGCCAGCGTAGATCGGCTCACGGAATTGGCTCTCCGTGCAAAGCTGAGAGGTTGGAGATGCGAGACTTGGCTCGGGATGCGCAAGCCCGAGAAACGACAACCGGCCCGGATCGAAACTATATGTCAATTGGTCCACCGCTCAGGGTTGCGGAGCGGACCCGAGTCTAACTCCAGCGACAACCAACGGAGTGCGTCGACTTACTTACCGATCGCGTGTTGCGCTGTTGTGCAAAGGTTGGTCGCCTGTTGAGCGTCAGCGGTGTCTCGCCAACACATTATGGAATCACCGGCGGCAAGGTGCTGTTTGCAAGCGTGGGTTTGGTCAACAGGAGCAACGCATGACGCACACGCGCAATCCCTCGCCGGCGCGGCGAAATGGAATCGCGGTCGGCAAGATGTTATTTGCAAGCCTGGGTTTAGTCCTGCTCGTACTTGCACAAAGGCCGGCGCAGGGACAGGTATTGCTCACCGAAACGACATGGGGTGGGACTGGAAGCGATGTCGCGACCGGTGTCGCCACGGCTGGCGACGGCAGCACGTACCTCGTGGGATCGACGGATAGCTTTGCCCTCGACGAGTTCGGCCAGCCCGCGACGCGGATGTTCATCGTCAAGCTCTTGAATGGAGCGGTCGTCTGGCAACGTATCTGGAACGGCCCGACAATCGTCGGGGTCACGCATACGTCAGTGGCGGTCGCTGCCGACGGTTCGGTTTACGTGGCAGGCATCACCGCAGATGGTGGCGGAGATGCCGTATTGCTGAAATTCGATTCGAACGGCAACTTGCTCTGGGAGCGGACCTGGGGCGGCACCGAATCCGATAGCGCCGGCGCGCTGGCCACGCACAGCGACGGTTCCATCTACGTCCCGCGGGCCGGACGACCAGCTTTGGACCGAGTTCCGCCGGGGTGTTCGTCCTGAAGTTCGATCCGTCGGGCGGTATTGTCTGGCAACGGCTCTGGGACGACGCCGCCGGCTTCGAGGCGATCGCCGTCACGTCCGACGGCAGCGTCTACGCAGCCAGCTCGAGACTGCGGCCCAACAGCAACTTTTCCCAGTTCGACGAAATGGTGTTGAAGCTCACGCCAGCGGGCGACCTGGTATGGGCACGGACCTATGGCGCAGGCGAGGTCGTGGATGCGCGCGGCGGGATGGCCGCCGCGGCGGATGGATCGATATACACGGCTGGCGCCATCCAGGCGGCGAAGGGCGGCATCATTGGCATCAACGCGCTGGTCCTGAAGATTGGGTCCGATGGCAGCTTGTTGTTTGGCAAGGATTGCTGCACCAAGGGTGGCGACACGGGTGAGGGCATCGCGGTGGCGCCCGACGGGTCGGTTCTTCTTGCCGGAACGACCACGTCCTTGGGCGTCGGCTCTCAGGATGCATTCGTCGCGCGCCTGCAATCGACCGGCAAGAAAGTGACGGCCGCGGCGACTTGGGGCGGCACCGGCTTCGACAGCGGCGGCGGGGTCGCGGCTGCGGCCGACAACGAGCCAAGGCCCACCGTATTCGCTGCGGGCGGCGTCCCTGAAACTGTCCGCGCCGAAATTCACAGTCGCGACCCCTGCGGGCGAGCTCATGGTTGCGCAAGGCACGGTTTCGAATCCGCTGCGTGGGGCGTCCGTGCCGGAAGGCAGCACGACCTACTGCGGAAACTTCGAGGCGGCACTCATCGGCCTCCCGCTGCCGTAACGGCCAGCGTCGGTTGGTTATATTCTTCTGAAATTCCGACCCTACCTGTCCGAGGAATGCTTGGTCTTTCGGCTTGGGCTTAGCCACGCGAATCTCGACGTGCGTTCCTAGTCGACTTTGGCAACGCGCGGGCGCTATCCTTCGCTAGCGATCACTTCTTCGGCTTCTGCTGTGTTGTCTGAATCTGCGTTTAATAGATCCGGCACGACCGCGTCCGTACAGGGCCTTAAGCGAAGTCGCATCGCTCAAGGGCTTAGACTTCGTTTTCACCAGCCGTCCTTGGGACGCTTCTGCGTTGGGCGCGTCACGTGACCCCTACGTCTCTACTTCCCACAGAGCACCCAATCATGTTTCATTGGCGTCGCGTTGCAGCCTGCATCGTGTTGACGTTCGCCATGCTTACGTCGCTGCCGATCGCCGGCACTACCTTGCCTTCTGGCTTCGCTGAAACAATCGTCGCCAGCGGGCTTTCCAGCCCTACCGCGATGCAACTCGCGCCTGATGGACGCATCTTCGTGACCGAGCAGACCGGACGCCTGCGGGTCATCAGGAATGGGACGCTCCTCTCGACGCCGTTTCTCACTTTGACCGTGGATTCCTCGGGCGAGCGCGGTCTGCTCGGCGTGACCTTCGACCCCAATTTTGGGACGAACAGGTTCGTTTACGTTTATTACACGGCAACTACGCCGAATGTGCACAATCGCGTCAGCCGCTTTACGGCAAATGGCGACGTTGCCGTCGCCGGCAGCGAAGTGGTCATCCTCGACCTCGACCCCTTGAGCAACGCCACGAATCACAACGGGGGCGCAATTCACTTCGGCGAGGATGGCAAGTTGTACGTGGCCGTGGGCGACAACGCGAATGGCAGCAATTCGCAGTCGTTCACGAACCGGCTAGGCAAGATCCTGCGCCTCAATGCCGACGGGTCGATTCCCGCCGACAATCCGTTTTACGGACAGGCCGCCGGCGTGAACCGTTCGATCTGGGCCCTTGGCCTGCGCAATCCGTACACCTTTGCGATCGAGTCAATCACGGCCCGAATGTTCATCAACGATGTCGGGCAAAGCACCTGGGAAGAGATCAACGAAGGCGTTGCCGGCTCGAACTATGGTTGGCCCATCACCGAGGGACCGACGAGCAACGCGAGCTTTCGCTCACCGGTCTACGCCTACCAACACGTCGCGGGCATGCCGACGGGGTGCGCGATTACGGGGGGTGCCTTTTACAACCCGCTGACGACGTTCCAGTTTCCTGCAAGCTACGACGGCGACTACTTCTTTGCCGACTACTGCGGTGGCTGGATTTACCGGCTCGAGACGTCGACTTTTACTGCTACGCAGTTTGCCACTGGCATCGCGGCGCCGGTTGACCTCAAGGTCTCCGACGATGGGCGGCTTTACTATCTCGCGCGCAGCGGCGGAGGCGCCACTGGCATCGTCGCGATGATTACGTATGCGAGCGCGCCTCCGACCATCACGGCGCACCCGTCGAACCTCGCAGTTGCGGTCGGCCAGTCCGCGACCTTTTCGGTCACGGCGTCTGGCAGCCTCCCGCTCACGTATCAATGGCAACGCAGCGGCGTGAGCATTGCGGGCGCAACCTCCGCAAGCTACACGATCCCCTCCGCGCAAGTTTCCGACACGGGAGCGCGCTTTCGCGTCGTCGTCACCAACTCGTTCGGGAGCGTGACGAGCAATGAGGCGACGCTCACCGTCACGTCGAACAGCGCGCCAATAGCCGCGATCACGCAGCCGGTCACCGGCTCGCTTTACAGCGGCGGACAGACGATCACCTTCGCAGGGACTGGCACGGACGCCGAGGACGGCTCGCTTCCGGCATCGGCATTCACGTGGGAGGTGGTGTTCCATCATGACACTCATACGCATCCGTTCATGCAGCCCACCAGTGGCATCAAGAGCGGCTCGTTCGTCATCCCGACGACGGGGGAGACAGCTTCGAACGTTTGGTATCGCATCCATCTCACGGTCCGTGACTCTGCTGGCTTGACCCATACCGCGTTCCGTGACATCCAGCCGCGCACTGCGCAGGTCACCGTGACGACCAGTCCGCCGGGACTCGAGGTTAGGATCGACGGGCAACCGTTTGTCTCGCCCACGACTTTCACGGGCGTCGTCGGGATTCAACGCACGCTCATGGTCCTAACGCCACAGGCGTTGGGCGGCACTGCGTACGCATTCCAGAGTTGGTCGGATGGCGGGTCGGCCCAACACACGATTTCGACGCCGGCGTCGAACACCGTTTACGCGGCAACATTCGCGCCGACGACGTCGCCGACGATGGTCTGGGTGGACGACGCAACGCCGGCGGGAGCGTCACTGGCGAGCGCCGGTGGCGACACGTGGAACTGGGTCACGAGCACCCCGGCGCCATTCTCGGGGACGCG
>Ga0207701_10002298_pt1 | contig 19879 bp, 19 predicted proteins | sample KBSSwiSSwithPhiX_FD_184294 | JGI IMG/M metagenome (GOLD analysis project Ga0207701, IMG submission 184294) | Switchgrass rhizosphere bulk soil microbial communities from Kellogg Biological Station, Michigan, USA, with PhiX - S5 (SPAdes) (version 2) | ecosystem: Environmental > Terrestrial >... | reverse complement strand
GGTCTTGCGCGAGATGTAACGGTTCGCAAGAAGTTCGAAACCGCCCTTAAAGATTCTGAAGAACGATATCGCCTGCTATTCGAGTCTACGCCCCAACCGATATGGGTTTACAACGAAGAGACGCTTAGATTCCTCGCAGTTAATGAAGCTGCCACGCGCATCTACGGCTATACCAAGCAACAGTTTCTGTCGATGACGGTAAACGACATCCGTCCCAAAGAAGACATCCCGGCCCTCTTAATCAAAAACGGACATGACCATAACGAGCTCGTACTCTCAAGCCCCTGGCGACATGAAACTAGCGATAAGAAGACTATCTACGTTGAACTAAGCTCGCATCCGATCGTTTTCGACGGTAAAAATAGTCGTCTGGTGATTGTTAACGATGTAACTGAACGAAAGCTGCTTGACGAGAAACAGCAGCGTCTGCACGTCTCTTTGCAGCAATCAGCGATGGAGTGGAGACAAACCTTCAACGCCATCGACTTCCCCGTCTTGATAGTGGATCTAAATGGCATTGTGAAACGCGCCAATGAAGCGGCCGAGATCACCCTGGGAGTTGGCGCGGATATGATTGTCGGTCAGAACTTCGCAGACCTGAGTCAAAACGAGCCTTGGAGAAAAGGCTCAGAACTTCTTCAAAACATTCGCGCGACCGGTTCGCCGGTGTCGGCAGAAGTGAAAGATGAATCGACGTCCAAGACGTGGGCGCTCACTATCTATCTAATTAATGAGTTTGGATCATTTGGCGAGCGGGCAATTGTGATAGCGCAGGACATTTCGAAGCGCACGGAGTTGGAAGCGTCCCTCCGACAAAGCGAAATGATGTCGCTATTAGGATCACTCGTAGCCGGCGTCGCTCACGAGGTCCGAAATCCATTGTTTGGAATTTCATCCATCCTCGACGCCTTTGAAACCAGATTCAGCGACCGCACGGAGTACAAGCGTTACACCGATGTATTGCGAGACGAAATTGGACGTTTGACGGTGCTGATGGAAGAACTGCTCGAGTATGGCAAGCCGTATCGAGGCGAAATGTTTTTAGTGTCGCTTGAAGAGATGGTTGCGCGTTCAATCCGCTCCTGCTTGCCGGCGGCAGAAGTCGCTAATGTAACGATTGAAAGTGACATTTCGTCATCGTTGCCAAGGATCAAAACCGATCGTCGCCGCCTTTCTAAAGTGTTCGTAAATCTTATCGAGAATGCGGTCCAACACTCGCCCACAGGCGGCGTTGTCAGAATCGAAGGACGGTCCGTGTCGGATGGTAAACAAGATTGGATCCAATGCTCGGTTAAGGATGCGGGTCGAGGCATTGCCTCGGAAGATCTGCCAAAGATATTTGAACCGTTCTTCTCTAAACGAAGAGGCGGAACAGGTCTCGGTCTTGCGATCGCTCAACGAATCATGCAAGAACATGGAGGTAAACTAATAGCCACTAACAATCCTGAGGGCGGCGCCTGTATGATAGCCAGCTTTTTGCTTACGAGTGAGGAAGATTCCTAATGGCTAGAAACAAAGTGCTGGTGGTGGATGATGAACCAGGTATTCGGTTTGGCATCCGCGACTTTCTCGAACACCAGGGTTATGAAATAGAAGAGGCTGACAGCTGTCACGAAGCCCAACATCTCTTCCGAAGTTCGCGCCCCGACATCGTTATTGCCGATTACATGCTGCCTGACGGTACCGCGCTGGACCTTCTGCCCCGTTTGAAAGACATTGATTCCGGTATCCCTCTTCTGGTCTTGACTGCCCACGGCTCAATCGACCTCGCCGTTCGAGCTATCAAAGAAGGAGCCGAACAGTTTCTGACGAAGCCACTCGAGTTACCCGCGCTCCAGGTCATTCTCCAGAGACTCCTCGAAAAACAGAGAAATGCCAACAAACAACTAGCCAGTAAGTCGCGACAGGTCCGGCAAGCAGTCGATCCGTTTATCGGAAACAGCGCAGCGATTACCGCACTGGCGGCACAGGCGCGCAGGGTTCTTTCTACTGAAAGCCCTGTTCTCATTCTCGGAGAAACCGGTAGCGGCAAAGGTGTACTTGCGCGCTGGCTTCACGAAAACAGTCCGAGAGCGGAAGAAGCGTTCGTCGATCTGAATTGCGCCGGGCTGTCGCGCGAGCTCTTGGAAACCGAATTATTCGGACACGAGAAGGGCGCTTTCACCAGCGCGACCGCGTCAAAGCAGGGATTGTTTGAAGTCGCACACCGCGGATCAATTTTCCTGGATGAAGTGGGTGATGTAGATCTTCAGATACAACCAAAGCTGCTGAAGGTTTTGGAAGAGAAACGTTTTCGTCGCGTGGGTGATGTCAGAGACCGTCAAGTGGATGTTCGTTTGATTGCCGCAACTCATCAAGACATCGGGCAGCTGGTTCGAGAGAAGAGATTTCGCGACGATCTCTATTTTCGAATCAGTACAATTCCGCTGGCGTTTCCGGCACTCCGTGATCGAATTGAAGACATTCCTGAGATGGCCCGTTACTTATTGAGCAAGCTTTCAGGCGACCTTGGTCGTGGTGAGATTGAATTAACGGACGATTGCATCCAGGCATTGCAGTCGTATTCATGGCCCGGCAACGTCCGAGAATTGAGAAATGTGATCGAACGAGCGGTTCTGCTCAGTGATGAAAAACGAATCGGACTCAAGGACCTTCATTTTGATGGACACGCGAATGTCGGCGCTCCCTTCCTGGATACTCGGTTAACGTTGATGGAACTCGAGAAACAGCACATCGAAAGGGTTCTTCAGGAAGAAAAAGGGCGTGTCGAGAAGGCAGCAAAGCGTTTGGGAATTCCTCGCAGTTCACTCTATCAAAAGATCAAGAAGCACCAGATCCCTCCGTCCAAAGTCTAGACCACTAGTCTGAGTCTTGGACAACAAGTGGCCCACCTCACACCAACTGAAATAGATCACCTTAAAAAACTGATGTATCCGTGAATGCAGAGTTTCCCAGCGCGTGGCCCAAGTTTTGCTCATAGGGGGCACGTGCCAAAGTACATTTAGGTCCTCGGCCCTCCGAGGATAGTTGGCTGGGAACGGTTAAGCGCCTGCACTTGCTCCGCAAACGCCTCACCTGTTTCACGCCTCTTTTCGCCAATACAAGGTATTGGGGTGACTCCCACGCTTAGCGATGGAAGACAGAGTCTCCACCGATAAGGAGCTTGAAAATGACTGAGTTTAGAAATTTTAAGAAGTTACTACTTGTGATGGCCACCTTTGGAGTCATCGCATTTGTAACAGGAACAGCCAGGGCGGATATTGTGGTAATAACCGGTGTCAACAACCAAGGCACCGATAATGTGCTGCTTAATCCTGCCACCAATGCGCTTACGGTAACTGGTACCGTTGGCGCAAATAATCGGATAGTCAACTTTACTTCCTCGAGCGGTAGCATGCTGCTGAATGCCAATCCATCCGGTCAAGCGACGGTGAGTGGGGGACTCGGAAACGCCGGTTTTACCCAACTCAGTTTCGGTCTGGATAACGGTGACAGCTTCACCCGAGCGGTATTCAACATAAATTCTGTAACCGATGGATCAGTTCTGATCCACGTCGAGGGTATAAACATCGATGGTGGCTTCTTTGAAGATGATTTCACCGTAGATGCCAATGGCCAGAACTTTTTTACCGTAACCGCCATAAACGGCCAGTCAATAACGAGCATCAGTTTGACGGCAATTAATGGCGCGCTTTTTGAAGACGTCAGACAGGTTCGACTCGGTGGTGGTGCTGTTCAAAACGTTCCTGAGCCAGCAAGCATGTTGCTGTTGGGCGGTGGTCTCGTGGGCGCGGCTGCAGCAATTCGCCGACGTCGCCGCAAGATTTAACGCAAATCAAGAATCCCAGAGTTTGCCCTCTGTGATTCTCGATCAAAAACAATCGCCTTCGCCCTCCCAAGGCGGTGTGGAGTGTTGGACAAAGCCTACAGGTTTATCAAGGCAAGGGTAATTCGGAGGACATTAACCATGAGGATTTTCCTAAAAACCTCTTTGATGCTGACTGTGGCTGCAGCTTTCCTGTCAGTCGCAGCTAGTACCGCGCAAGCGGATCCGGTCACGTTTACCACGTCGGGCACATTTACCTGCGCTGGTTGCTCAGGCAGCGGTACCAATAGTGTGACTTTTCTAGGTGGCATGGGTAACGCCTTGATGATCACATTCACTGGTCTCGGCAGCACCAGCTTGAACACTCCGACGGGTTCCAGCTTTGGGAATTTTCAAACGTTCTTTAGTGGCAATGGCGTCATCGCCGCTTCCGGAACATTTACGCTGACAATTACTCAAACAGTCCCGATCGCGGGAAGCGACAGCTTTGGGGCGACGTTTACCGGACTCTTTAGCGCCAGTAATTCCGGCAGCGGAATAGTCAATTTTACTGTTACATCGGTGACGATCGGTGGTGTTACGTATGCCATCACCAACAACCCACTGAATCTGGTGCCTCCTGCATCAAACAATGGAATAACTACGGTACAGGGTCAGATTACTTCTGTGCTTGTGCCTGAGCCGGCCAGCATGCTGTTGTTGGGAACTGGTTTGTTGGGGGTAGCCGGGGTAATTCGCAGGCGCTTAGTACGCAACTAAGTTTTCGGCGAAAAACCCACGGCGTTTCCAGGTTGCTCCATAAGTGTCTAGCGCTCAGAGTTACCGGCGGGACAGCTCCGCCGGTGGCGAAGGAGAATTGTTTGATGTACGAAGGACCGATGATTCTTCCCCTGGATGAAAGCGGAAAGATATACGCCATCCAGGATGAAAAAGGAAATACGATAGGAACGGGTACTCGCGAAGTTTGTGAAGTTCTGCTGTACATCATTACCAAACCGGCTTCGCCCACTGTATCGGGAAGAATTAATGTGCCAGTTCAGCCGCGACCTAATGTGCGTGCTGCTATAGCAATCTAAGTTCACCAAGACCGGGCAACGCTGATCATTGCCCGTCAGCGTTGCCGGACTTGCTCGTGGTGGGAGAAGACGATGAAGGCGGCCAGTTACGGTTTTTCGAAATCCCTCCTTTGTCCTTCTTCGGAAGAACTTCTTTCGTTCATAGTCGCCAAGCCTTCTCCGAATGAGCGTTGTAACCTGACGACTGCTCATCTGGCCGAATGCAGCTTTTGTGATGCTGAATTGCGGTTTCTTTCCAAGTACCCACCTTCCCCAGTAACGTACGAACAATCTGCAGTGATGCCTGACCACCTTCGGTTGTTGGCCCACTGCCTGCTCTCGGACGTCGGGATTAACCGGCTTCCACAACTTAACGATTAAGGGATGATCTGTTGCGATAACCCCCGTATGGTTGCGGCTCTTTCAATATCAACTTTGAAACAGGCTCAGCCCGCAGTGCGAGGCAAAAACTTCCGGAGCCGGATCAGTTGTGAAGCAGAACCCCTTAGGAACACTAAAAAAGGTCTCTGGTAAGTTGAGACGAATGTGGGGAGGACGTGCGGAATTGCCGTCGAGCGAATTGCCTATGCCGCGTCTATTAGTAGTCGATGATGAAGAATCTATCTGCTTCTCGATGAGTGAGTACTTCTCTCTGCACGGCTTCAAGGTCGACACAGCCAGAGAACTGGAAGAAGCGGAGAAACTCCTGGAGGCCCAGGACTACAAGGTAATCATCCAGGATCTTCGCCTGGGAGTTACACGGAACTCTGATGGCCTGGATATCATCAAGATGGTTCGAGACCTCAATCGTGACGCGAAGATTATCGTTCTTACTGCCTACGGGTCTTCGGAAGTTGAAGACGAAGCCAGAAGGTGCGGAGCTGATGCGTTCTTAAGAAAACCCAAACCCCTCTCGCAAGTTGCTCAGGTTGTCGAGGGACTTCTTGAATCACCGCGTAAAGAGGCCTTCCGTCACGCGTAAAACACGCTTTTCCCGCCTACCCAGTCCAACGCCCACCGCGGGTACCAAAAGCAGACCAATCTTTCCCGTCCTTGTGACTCTTCCGAAAACCCAGTGTGCGCTATCAGAACTGGGAGAACTCGTTTATTGAGCTTGTATTAGAGAATGAACGCGGTTCGCGTCATGCCCTCTTAGCGAATGAGCCTGTATTTCTGGCCATTATTCGCCCCGGCGACGACGAGGAGTCATCCTGTTGGGACTGTGGAAAGCGCCTGTAATTGCCCGCAGCGCTCCCATCGGCGCGTTTTACAAATCCGCATCTTGTTAAGGAGCTTCAAATGTCCTCAATTGGTTTAGTTAAAAAACTTGCTCTCGGATTCCTGGCAAGCACTATCCTGGCCTTGACATCCGTCACCGCGATCGCTGACCCCATTACAATTACCGTCGGAAATCCTGGTAATCAGAATACCGATAATGTTCTGTTCAATAATGGTAGTCTGGTTCACTCCGGACTGCTGGTCCAGGGAGACTTCAACGGAGCGGGTGCGGGCTTCATCGCCGACTTCACCTCAGCATCTGGTTCAGGCAACCTCGGTGTCAGCGGTGGCCAAGCTGTTCTGGTAGGCGGCACCGGTAATGTCCCCTTCTCAAACGCCACGGTTCAGCTTGAGAATGGCGCAACGTTCACCAAGCTAATCTTGAATATAGACGTCACTAATGGGCTACCACCACCAACGCAAGTCCAGTTTACAGTGAACTACACGCTGGCCGGAGGACAGGTTTTTAATCAAGTGTTCAACGTTGATGCCAACGGTCAGAACTTTTTCGGAATACAAGCTTCGGAAGGTGCAGTGATTAATAGCGTAACCGTGCAAGGAATTGGTGGTACAACCTTCTCGGACATCAATCAGTGGCGCTTGGGTGGTTTTGCGCCACCACAAGCTGTTCCTGAACCGGCGAGCCTCCTTTTACTCGGTAGCGGTCTAGCTGGTGCTGCGGCAGGTATTCGAAGGCGGCGCAAAGATCGATCTGAATAATTTCAGTCGGCTTCACCGCTGATTAGCAGCTGAAGTAAAAGTTTCTTACAACGACATTAAGGAGAGTCGTAGATGTACACAGCCCCCATCATTCTTCCGCTTGACGTGAACGGGACGATTTATGCTTTGCAGGATGAGAAAGGTGACACGATTGGCACTGGCACACGCGCGGTTTGTGAAATGCTCCTTTATATTATTACCAAGCCTGCGTCAGAGACTATATCGGGAAGAATTAACGTGCCAGTACAGCGACGATCGAATGTGCGCGCAGCGATAGGAATCTAGGTGGTCCAATTTTGGCAACGCGAAGTGCTGGGCACTCGCGTTGCCTATTCATTTAGAGTTGGTGGTAGCTCGGCCGACTTAAACGCCTGCCCTTTTCTTCAATGTTTTCTGACGGTCAGTCTTTTTAATAGGAACTGACGAAGCATACCGACCAGTCCTCTTGAGGTGATGGATGGTGTAACCGGTATCAAACATCTCGCGATCCGGATCTGGCTGGACGATACTGTAATCGAACACTCTTCCATCCAGTGTTACAAATACGGAACCTCTACTGCCTCGTTCGAACTGCTCCACTGTAACAAGTGCATAAAGATGCCGGTCACCAGCTAGCGGACCCTTTGGTGTGCTGGGAACGAACTCTCTTCCATCCGGCAGGCTGTAGATGTTCTCGTCGAGTAACACGAATCGGCCGGCGCGTTGCTGGCGAGGAACAAAGTTTGGAGGAAGTCCAAATCTTGGTTTTTGTGCAGTAGACGTAGAGTCTGGCGTTTGGGTATGAGGCGTACCACTGCTTCCGACGACTTGGGTGTTCTCGTCCGCAGTCATCGCGTTCGACGACTCATCGACAGCTATCGACTCGCGCATTTCGCCGCTAATTGTAACTTAACGGAAGTTAGACGGGGGTATGGTTTTACGCGCAGTGGGCTGTTGCAACAAAGAAGCGGCGACTAATGGAAGTCATGCGATGGTGCAGCGGCTACTTTAAACGAGAGAGGCTGAACGCGACGTGCTTTCACTGAAACTACATTGTCCTGGTTCTGCAGCATGCCATCGATTAAAAGAAATGGATGGTCTACAAGCACTAGCCGGTTTTTATCGAATAACTGGGGCGTAATAATGATGTTGCTAACTCCCGTTTCGTCCTCGAGAGTTAAGAACACAAATCCTTTTGCCGTTCCTGGTCGTTGGCGAACGATGACCCATCCACCGACGCGCACCGCGGTCCCGTTTCGCAACTTGCCGATATCGATGGCCCGCATTGCTCCGAGTTTATTTAACTCGGATCTGTGATATGCGACCGGGTGTTTGCCGATCGTGAGGCCGGTACCGCGAAAGTCGGCATCCAGTCGTTCGGGCAAGGTCATAGGCATTAAAGGCGAGCCACCATCGTTTTCGAAAAGTTGTTCATAGAGTTCCCCGCCATCGCGGGCAACACGTTCTACCTGCCATAAGGCGTCGCGGCGGTTTGTGCTTGAGCGATGGTCCTTGCGCGACCGTCGTTCAGACTTACTTGTTGGCACGAGCGTCTGAATAAAATTCAAAGCCCCAACAGCTGCTAGTTTTCTCAGTTCATCTTTGCGCAGTTCAGGAACACGATTGTGTAGATCGTCAATGCCGGTGAATGATTGGCAGTGTCTCGCTTTTACGATTGCCTGACCCGATTGCTCACTGAGACCCTTCACGTATCTAAGTCCTAGTCGAAGCGCGAGACGAAGAGACGCGGGGAGACGGGGAGACAGGGGGACTGGGAGACACGGTGACACGAAGACGTGCGACGAAGATGAATCTCGGATTTTGCCACGCTCCCCTGTCTCCGCGTCTCCCCGTCCCCCTGTCTCGCCGTCTCCGCGTCCCTGCGTCTTCCCCTTTCCGTCGTCATCTTCTATCGTGCATAACCAATCTGACTTCATCACATCCACGGGCAAGACCTTCAAACCATGTCGTTGAGCATCTTTTATAAGCGTGAATGGCTGATAAAAACCCATCGGCTGATTATTCAAAATAGCTGCGGTGAAGGCTGCCAGGTAATTGCATTTCAGATACGCGCTAGCATAAGCAATCAGTGCAAAACTTGCCGCATGCGATTCCGGAAAGCCATAGAGTGCAAACGAACTGATTGCCTGAACAATCTCTTCCTGCGTCTTGCCCACAATACCTTTTCGCTGTAGGCCTCGCCGGAGTTTTACTTCAATCTGTTTCATACGAGCTTCAGAACGCTTGAATCCAAATGCGCGTCGCAACTCTTCCGCCTCTCCACCTGAAAAGTCGGCGCAGATCATCGCCATTTTCAGCAATTGTTCTTGAAACAGCGGCACACCCAGCGTGCGGCTGAGAACCGGCTCGAGCAACGGGTGCGCATACGTAACGGGCTCCCTTCCCTGCCGGCGCTTCAGATACGGATGCACCATGTTGCCAACGATTGGACCAGGACGAATGATTGCCACCTGCACAACTATGTCATAGAACTTCTGCGGTCGTAGACGCGGTAGACACGACATCTGGGCACGACTTTCAACCTGGAACATTCCGATCGTGTCAGCCTTTTGCAACGCACCGTAAACGGCTGGATCGTCTTGGGGCAGGTGGGCCAAATCGACTTCTTCTTTGTAAGCCTCCCGAATTAATTCAATCGAATCTTCCAACACCGCCATCATGCCCAGGCCCAACAGATCTACTTTTATCAACCCCAAGTCTGCGCAGTCTTCTTTGTCCCACTGCACTACCACGCGGTCGGGCATTGCCGCCGGTTCAAGTGGCACTACTGAATCGAGCTGCCCCTGACAAATAACCATGCCACCTGAATGCTGGCCCAGATGACGTGGAAGGTCCTGCACTAACTGATAAAGCTGAAAAAATTTTCTTATTCTCGGGTTGCAAAGATCCAGTCCGGCATCACGGAATTGACGTTCACTCGAGTCTTTCGGATCCTTCCACTCCCACGTATGAACCAAACCCGCGAGGCGCGAAAGAGTTTCATCATCAAAGTCGAGCGCCTTGCCTACCTCGCGCGCAGCCGAACGTCCGCGATACGTAATGACATTCGCAGTCATTGCTGCTCCTAGTTTCCCGTAGCGCTGATACACATACTGAATTGCTTTTTCACGCTGGTCGCCGCTTGGCAAATCGAGATCGATGTCCGGCCATTCGCCTCTTTCTTCAGAAAGAAACCGCTCGAACAAAAGTTGCATACCGATAGGATCAACTGCCGTAATACCCAGTGCATAACACACAGCACTGTTGGCTGCAGAGCCACGTCCCTGAATCAAAATTCCTTCCCGCCGGCAAAACTGAACGATGTCCCAAACGATCAGGAAATAACCTTCGAGCTGAAGCTTTTCGATCAAAGCTAGTTCACGTTCGAGTTGTGGACGAGCCGCCTCATACGTAGGGGCGCCATTGGTTCCGCTGTAACGTGCCCGAGCACCTTCTTCAGTTCGTTTGCGGAGAAATGAGCTCATGCTCTCGCCGGCGGGAACGGAATATTTCGGAAACTCGTAGCCAAGATCTTCCAGAGTAAATTCCAGACGCGACGATAGTTCCAATGTATTTGCAGTTGCGTCAGGCACATCAGCAAATAATTCGCACATCGCCTTACCCGATTTCTGATGGCGCTCAGAGTTTTGGGCCAGCAAGCGCCCAGCCGTTTCAAGTCGAACATGATTGCGAATGCACGTGAACACATCGCTAACCTCGCGTTGCAAAGGTGTCGCATGATTCACACCGTTAGTCGCGAGTAACGAAAGACCATATTGTTTGGCAAGTGAGATCACTGCCTGGTTCCGCGCTTCTTCGTCGCGATTGAAGTGGCGCTGTAATTCCGCATAGACATTTTCTTTACCGAAAATTTCTATTAACCATTCAGTACTTTCCTGTGCCGAGTCGGCATTGATGAATGAAACAGGACCGTCACTACCGCCTGTCAAACAGATCAAACCGTCCGCATGCGCCTGCAGCTCGCTTACAGTAACGACATGCGCTCCAGGCTCAGCGTGTTTGGGTACGCGCAGCTTCATCTTCGTTATCAAACGACAAAGATTCTGATAGCCAGTGCGATTCTGGACGAGAACCGGCAATGAGAAGGAGTTAATCAGCGGACGTTGGACTTTGGATCCTGGAGTTTGGACGTTTATCTCCGCCCCGATATGAGCTTTAACCCCATTCTTCTTTGCGGAGAGATGAAATCGAGGTGCGCCATAAACGCCGTTACGATCCATCAGCGCCATGGCTGGCATATCGAATTCCACACAACGCGCGATCAGCTCTTCAGGTACAGATGCACCCTCGAGAAAGCTGAAAGCCGATCTTGCATGTAATTCGATGTAATTAGTCACTGGTCTTTGGTCTTTCGTCTTTGGTCTTTGCCTTAGTCCTTGTAGTGGATACGCCAAAGACCAAAGGCCTAAGACCAAAGACGATCAATCGTAGCTGCCTTCGACAAACCACGTCCCGCCGGCTAGCTCGCGATAAATCCGATACAGAGCCCTCGTACGTGCATCATCAAATCCATTTCCAATCTCCACCTCTATATCCCACTCATCGCGCGCCCAACGATCTTCACGCCACCAATCGCCTGTTGTTCTCCATGGACCAGCAACGTTTGTTATTTTTCCGTGAATGCTGCGGTACTTATCCCAGGCACTAACTTGTTGGGGGATGCCTTGCGGTGCCTGGACCATCGCGCGTAATGCCGGACGGAACATGCGGAAACCTAAACATTGTCGATCCCGACCAATCGGGATTGCCGATTGTTGATTGGCCTTTCGACGACGGCGCGTTGGAAAATCATGTTTGGTTTTGACTGTAAAGTGCTTCAGTAAAAACGCGTCAGGCCGATGGGTGTCGACCAGCACGGGGGAACCGATATTTGCTTCGCCAACTAATTTTGTAATCCGTGCCAACGTAAGTTCGAGCTTCTCCGGTTCAGGCGCTAAAGGTATGAACAAGCCGTTTTGCAACAGGCGCGGTTTGACGGGTTCACATTTGATCGACACTGCCATCACGGCAGTCACCGGCGGATGCATTTCGGTGTCAAGCAATAACAATTTCAAAAACGTCTTGTGATCGCGCATCGCATACGGGAGCGTTAGTTTCCTTTCATATGTGGTTTGATCGTCGAGCGTCATTTGAACTAACAACTCGTTCGTGGCCAGTGCATACGCATTCAACGCGGCGCAGAGTTGATTCAACAAACGCGCGAAAATAAATGAGAGTGGCTCGAGGTCTGCGACCGCATATTCAAGTTCAAGCGCCGCCTGAAACTCACGTGCGGGTTGTTTCAAATTCAAATGACGTTCGGTTTTTCCACTGGCTAATTGTTGAAGTCTCACCCCGTTCTGGCCCAAACGCTCAGCCATAGCGGCCACCGGAAGTGCGACAAAATCACGAAACGAATTGATACCCCACAGCCGAAGAGTTTCGAAAATCTCTTCAGCTTGTTTTTCGTCAACGGGGATTAATGAATATTGAAGTGCCCGAAGAGGCAGATCGCCAAGGCATGTCAGCTCTTCTCCGGGTGAGATAAAGGTGATGCCTTCGAAGTTTTTGGCCGCATGGATGGCCGCGTCAGGATTCGCCGCCAGGGCAACATTGATTTTTGTGTTTAAACCGCCGGCAATTAAAGGGTTTTTAGCGCATCTACTAATCTCGTTGGCTAGTTCATATGCGGAGCCGAAAAGTAGCTCACAACCGGTGACGTCGAGAATGACAGTGTCGCAGCTCGACTCTTCGACCATTGGAGAAAAGGCGTAGGCAAACTCAGCCAATGACGTCCCGGTCGAATTGGGGCTGTAAATGCAAGCGAACATAATTCATTGAAAGTACGACGAAGATTAACGAAAATCGACGAATATTGTCAACGCGAAGAGACTACCCGGGCACGAGTGACCATCCTCCTTTAGATTTCGCGTCAAAAAAGTGCTTGTGTCTGACGTAACGTCGGGGTTTACGATTCACGAGTGAGGACAAAATGAGCGACTCCATGTATCAGGCCAATGAGTTTGCACAAGTCGCAGGAGTAACGGTGCGAACACTTCATCACTACGATCGAATCGGCTTGCTGAAGCCCAGCGGTTACACCAGCACAGGCTACCGGCTGTATCGAAAGCATGACTTAGTGCGACTGCAACAGATTGTGACATTGAAGTTCATCGGCTTTTCACTGACACAAATCAAACAGCTTCTGAATAGCAACTCATTTGATTTGCGAGTCGCTCTCAATCAACAACGAGAAATCCTTGCTGAGAGACGCCGACAACTTGATCGAGCAGTAACGGCAATTGAAAAAGCGCACGCGCTATTAGAGACAAACGACGAACCTGATTGGCAGGCATTCAAACAAATCATTGAGGTGATTAATATGCAGAACAACATGGATTGGACCAAAAAGTACTACTCCGAAGATGCCCAAAAGAAGATCGCTGACCAGGCACAAGCGATCCCGCCCGAGGTGATCGAGAAAGCACAAAACGATTGGGCCACCCTGATTGCCGAGGTCGAGCAGGCGGTAGGCGAGGGTGTTAGCCCAACGAGCGAACGCGCGGCAGGGTTGGCTACGCGTTGGCGTGAATTGATTCGCGGATTCACAGGAGGTGATAGAGAAATCCAGGCAGGTCTAAACAAGATGTATTCGGATCAAACGAATTGGCCCAAAGATTTTCCGAAACCTTACAGCGATGCAGCGGGCGCATTCATGTGTGAGGCGATGGCTGCGCAGCAGAAATAAAAGGGAAAAGGGGAAAAGGGAGAAACGGGCTTTCCTTCTTTCCTTTTCCCCCTCTTTCCCTTTTCCCCTTTTACCCTTTTATCCGGCGAGCGCTTTAAATTGAACCTCGTTAGCGGCGGGAATGATGGGTCGATGACGGCTGATCGCAATTGAATTTACGCGAAGTAAATTTCCGTGTGTTGTTGCGACAATACTGATTTGACTGCTCGTATTTGCCAATCGCGTTGGCTTTCTTCGACCCCATTGACATATCTCGGCGGCAGGTAACTTCACTTCATTTGTACTGACCCACTCAGATTGTCCCGTCAATTCGAGGGATAATGCTGCGCAAGAGCGGACGCACGATTCAGCAGCCAGTACCAGAATTGTTACCGGCTTATTTTCCACTGTATGTTTGAAACGGTGCCACCAGGACGAAATGATTCGGCGCGCCTCTTTCCCTACCACTTCACCTAGATCCAGCACGACCAGGCCGAAACCTCCAGCATGCAGCAGCAAGTCAGTAGCCTTGAATGCATGTTCGAGACTGGCGGCACATCTGACCCACAATAAGTTATCGAAATTTATTCCGGCGCCGGCAGCAACTGTGGGTGCGAAAACATCGTGCGTATCGACAATTGCGCAGATCTCTTCGTGAGTTGTAGCGTAAGCGAGGATTGAAAAAAGCAGGCTCGTGCGACCAGACGACGTGCGTCCAAAAATTTCTGTAACGGCACCGCGCGGAATACCACCAATAAACTGATCTAGCGTTAAAACACCAGTTGATAGCGTTGGCGCCGGGGGCTTTCCTTGAAGCGTTAAAGCTTTACCAAATCGTCCAACGATTTCTGCTTCAATTTCCGCTTTGGAAACTACAGCTCGCATGATCTATTCGTAAACACAAAACTTTTGCAGCGCGATCGTTATCGCAACGTCAAGAATACGTGGTTCACTCTCGAATGAAATGCCAACACGTAAACGCGCAAGCTCTGCTGCCGACCTGGTTCCGGAACAGCTGTCATTGCCTCTACTCAAAGATGCGGCCGCAGACTGTCGGGCCTGTGATCTTTGGAAAAAAGGAACGCAAACAGTTTTTGGCGCCGGCCGCGCGCGCGCACGGGTTATGTTTGTCGGCGAACAACCCGGCAACGAAGAAGACTTAACAGGCAAACCCTTTGTAGGTCCCGCTGGTCGTTTATTTGACAAGGCGCTCGACGAAGCGGGCATTGATCGCAAACAAACCTACGTCACTAATGTTGTCAAACATTTCAAATGGGAACCGCGTGGGAAGCGTCGCATTCATAAAAAGCCGAATGCGCAGGAGATCTCAGCGTGTCGTCCCTGGCTTGAAGCTGAGTTCGCACTCGTAAAACCAAAAGTAATCGTGGCTTTAGGAGCAACCGCGGCTCAAGCTCTTCTCGGTCCGCAATTCAGAGTTACAAAGGAACGCGGAAAATTTATCGAATCAACGCTAGCGCCTTACATCATGGCTACTGTTCATCCGTCCTCAATTCTGCGCGCACCAGACGATGAAACTCGACATCTGGAATATCGTCGCTTTGTCGACGATCTTAAAAAGCTCGCGCGAGTGCTGAAGTAATTCTCTTTCGACTTTAGCTTAGACGGCACGCATCAACGACAAGCGGCTTTGACTGAAAGTCACATCTAGCGCTAGTCGGAAGTATTTTGGTTTCGTGTTGGTTCGTGTGAATTCGTGGATCGTCCTTGTTCTTCTCTGGACCAACGGAACGATCCACGAAATCACACGAACTAGACACGAAAACTCATTACCATCCCAATCGACGGTTGAGGCAAAGCTATGACAACCCGCTCTTAGTTCGCGCGGTCCAGTGATGCGTGCGCTCCCCTCTTCCATCGTCGCTTTAGCCCGGTGTGGGTGTTCAAGTGGTCCTATCTGAAACGTGTGTCCCAGACGCGTGAGGGAGCAAATGATCACCGGGCTAAAGCCACGATAGAAGGATCAGCCAATACGATCGAACAAGCGGCGATATAGATCAGCTACGTCGAATCGAAAACCGTCAGTGGTGCTCCAATTCAATATCTGTGCTACCACGACCCTCTGTTTTCAACTAAGAGTCTGTTCGGCAGTCAGCGAAAGAGACAGAGACGCATGGCCGACTAAAGAACTCGAACCAGAACACCACCGAATCCGCCGATTACTAGTCGTCCTCACCTCCTTTCCTCTAAAAATTTCTCTTGACGTTTGCTTTGTTATATTCGAGAATGTTCGCTAAATTTTCGCTTGTCAACGAAAATTATTTTAGGCAGGAAGTTGAGAGAAATTAATGCCAATAACGGCCAAGCAAAAGCGGATTTACGACTTTATTCGGCGATACATGGAATCGAATCAAGAGCCACCTACAATCGCTGAAATCGGCCGGCAGTTTCAGATGAGTTCGCCTGCCAGTGTTCACAGCATTCTTACAGCGCTTGAACGCGAGGGACTCATCAAGCGCATCCCGAATGTCAGTCGCGGAATTCAGTTGGTTGAGCAATCGACGAACGGTGGTGAAAACGAAGTCCCTTTGTTAGGGACCGTCGCCGCAGGCCAACCGATCGAAGCGATTCTTTCACACGATACGGTGAACGTTCCGAAGGGTATGCAGGGACGCAATCGCACTTTCGCCCTTCGTGTCCGCGGCGATTCGATGATTGATGAAAATATTCAGGACGGCGACATCATCATCGTTGCTTCGCAAAAAACTGCTGAAAACGGACAAGTCGTCGTAGCTTTGATCGATGGGAATTACGCCACCGTGAAGAAGTTTTATCAAGAGCCTGAATTCATTCGGCTCGAGCCGGCAAATCCACAGTTCAAACCCATCTTCATCAAAACACCTGAACGAATTCAGATCCAGGGAGTGGTTAAAGGTCTGATTCGCAAATACGACAATCGCATTTTATAAATACGAACGAAGATGAATGCGCCGGCAGAAAAAGAAATCGAATTGGTTGGTTTCGCACTCGGTAACTGCATCGTCGAGATCGGCCCCGCGCTCGAGAAGTACCTTCGCATCGTGCACCGAACAGCACTCGAACTCGCAGTGCAAAACCAATTCGGCGTTGAAGTGGGCGGGTTCTGGTTAATGGGAGATCAAATCGCCCAGCTGAGACGACTACCGGAATACTATTCTGGAGAAGAGGCAACGAACGTGAGCGTCGCGGTGGAAGCGTATCTATCGGCCCAACTCAAGGGGATCACCACGAGTGAAAGTTAAAGCGCGGCAGCTGACTCCGGCAGCTGTTTAGCTCTTGTTGCCACAATCAATCCTATGCCACCCATGATCATCACCCCACCAACCACAGTACGCCAACTCAATTGCTCATCCAACACGATCATTCCCAGCGCCACTGCAACCACCGGCGTCACCAGCGCAATCAACATTGTCTTCGTTACATCCATATTTCGCATCAACCAGTAGTACAACAAAAACGCGACCACCGATCCGACGAGCGCCAGATAGAACAGCGAAATAACCGCCATCCTCGTCCAGCGGAAGTGAAATGGATTTCCCTCCAACGAAATTCCGATCAAAAGAAGTGGAATCAAGCCAAAAAACATTTGAGTGGCGGCGATGATGGCGGGATCCAACTTGGTGGCTCGCGCTTTTATGAGAACGTTTGAGTACGCCACAAAAAACGAACTGAGCACCATCGCAACAGAGCCAACAAATGCTCTTCCTCCCGCAACGGAAAGCTGATTCGAAAAGACGACCCCGACTCCACATACACCAAGCACCACGCCTGCGATCCTTCCCGGAGTCATTCGTTCCTGTGGCAAATAGAAATGTGCGATGACGAGGCCGAAGACTGGAATTGTCGCTTGCAATAGCGCGGCAAGGCCCGATGAGACGTACTGCTCACCCCAAAAAATCAAACCGTAATTTAGACTGAACGACAATATCCCGGTTAGGATCAGCAGTCCCCAGTCGGCGCTGCTCGCCGGTAGCGACACACGTCGAGCCCAGATGATTGTGAAGAGAATCAGAACCGCAATTACAAACCGGATACCAGCGAAGGTAAGCGGAGGAAGATCGTTTAGTCCGATCTTGATGAACAGCCAGGTCGAGCCCCAGATGAGACAGAGAACGAGCCAAACTAAACGAGCTTTCATCTAGCGAGACGTCTCCAACCTGCCGAGGGCCTTAACAGAAGCGGCAAGTAGACACATAGTTCTACTTGCCGACTCCTAGAGCAATCGCTAACGAACGACAAACTAACTCTGCCCGGTTTCCAACTTAATGATCGCAAAACCAGCGCCCTGTGGGTCTGTCAGGACAGCGAACCGACCAATCGTCGGAATATCTGTCGCAGGGGCACAGATGTTTGCGCCTAACTCAGTCGCCTTGTTCACTGTCGCATCACAATCATCTACCGCGAAATAAATGAGCCAGTTTGGCGGAATTGGTGGCATATCGGGCGTAATCTGAAGCATGCCACCACTCGGCCGATCTCCACCGTTGGTGAACATGGTGTATTCCATAGGCCCAAAGTTTTGGACATCGCGCCCCCAATCGAAGACGGTCGAATAGAAATCTCCGGCTTTCTTGGTGTCAGTCGTCATGAGTTCATTCCAGCAGAGCGAATTCCGGGCACCAACAAGACCAACACCTTTGTTATCCTTCGCCTGCCACAGAGAAAACGCTGCGCCTGTTGGATCCTGAATCACAGCCATCCGACCGAGCGTGAACACGTCAAACGGTTCCTTAAGAATTGTTCCTCCGGCCGCCTTGGCCTTGTCAGCGGTTTCATCCGCATTTTCTACAGCCACATAACTCATCCAGTGTGGAGGGATTCCCTGTGATTTCATTTCGGGCATCAGCTCGTAAAGTGCCGCCACGTCTTTCCCATTAAGCTGCAATATCGTGTAAACGCCGTCTGGCCCCATTGGATGGTCGACGTAATTCCAACCAAATAATTGGGTGTAAAAGCTTTTGGCAGCGTCACCACTGCTGGTACCCAACTCGATCCAACAAAACGTTCCGGGTTTATGTTCGATGGCTTCCTGCATACGTGCTTCAGTCATTCTCAAATCTCCTTCGTTACACCGCTTACACCGTCAAACAGGTGCGGAGGGTCTAAAGTGTTCCTGACGCCAGGGGTGCGTCAGTTGGGGAGCTACGTTTGATTTCTAATCACGACCACGCAAATCACAGACGTGTTTCAAACACTTCCGAGCAAGCAGTAATGAAGCAACTAATCCTCTTTGGGAAGGCGTTAATCTACCATGCATGAGTTACTGAGAGAAATGCAAACGAGCATTCTTGAGGTAAAGTTCCTCGCGACTGCTCGGCGAGTTTCAACGACTGAAAAGGCAACCAGGAAAGACTTATGATGATCGATAATTTACAAAAACTGCGTGGACCGGCCATAGGCCTGATTATCGCTGGCAGCTTGAACGGTATGATCGGGCTGCTCGCACTTCTCGGAGGCTTAATGCGGCTTTCCGGTATCGGTGGACGCGAGTCGCTACCGGTAGAGGATGCGGAGCGGATCGGCTACATGACCTCGACCGTAGTCACATACGCGATGTCGCTGCTAAGTCTTCTGCTCGCGCCGGTGATCATCTATGGCGCGGTCCAAATGATGAAAGCAAAGAATTACAAGGCCGTACGCATCGCCGCGATTCTCGTCATAATTCCGTTTACGTCGTGCTGTTTCCTGGTGGGAATACCGATGGGTATCTGGGCCTTGGTCATACTAGGTAAGCCGGAGGTGAAGGCAGCTTTCAACAGTGATGGCTGGGTCGGAAATAACTACCCCCCGCAGCCGCCTCAAAACTGGTAGGCGCAAAACAGCAATTCGACGAGTTGAAACGGAGGGCGTTAAGAATCCCAAAAACGAAATGCGCCGCCTCCAGCAAGCTGAAAGCAGCGCAATCCGTTTTCCCAAAAGTCAGCCGAAGCTTTCTCTTAGGATGGTAGCAAGAACTGTACACATTCAAGCTACCGAATTTGTATCCCGATGATCAACTGGCGGTCAGTTTAATCTCCGGTCAGCACTCGATTTGTTTTCACAAGTCTCGCATTCTTGCGAACGCGGTGCCTTTAGGTTTTTGTTTTGGTGGCTTTTCCTCCACCGCCGGTTACGATCCAGCAACGAGGCTCAACTTGCGTCGAGCTGCTTCGCCCCCTTCGGCGGGTCCTTTCCCAAAGGGTACCACTCGTTTTTATCCGAGTGACTCGAGAAAGTCTCGCAACCTTCTCTAGCTGAACCTTTCGGTTCCGACTCGGGCGTCATAGAATCGACAGCCGCCTGTCTCTTCTCTCGCTC
>Ga0207701_10002297_pt1 | contig 19887 bp, 15 predicted proteins | sample KBSSwiSSwithPhiX_FD_184294 | JGI IMG/M metagenome (GOLD analysis project Ga0207701, IMG submission 184294) | Switchgrass rhizosphere bulk soil microbial communities from Kellogg Biological Station, Michigan, USA, with PhiX - S5 (SPAdes) (version 2) | ecosystem: Environmental > Terrestrial >... | reverse complement strand
TCGCCGGCCGCTGACCGCGTCGCTCGACCGACCCGTCGGCCAGGCCGTCCGGGCGGACCCGCCCGGGCCGCCGGCCATGCCCATCCTGACCATCGCGTGCGACGACCTCGACGACGAGGGCGCGGCGCTGGGCACGGATCAGGCCGGCAGCGAGCCCACGCGGGTGCACGTGCCCGGCGCGCTGCCCGGGGAATCGGTGCTGGCGGCCGTCGAGCACCGCTCGCCTCACCGCGCCGAGGCCTGGGCCCGGCTGGTCCAGATCATCACGCCCTCGCCGCACCGGCGCGCGCCCGCCTGCCGCGCGTTCGGGGCGTGCGGCGGCTGCGTGCTGCAGCACCTCGATTACCCCGAACAGCTGCGCTGGAAGGCCGGACGGGTGCGGGCGATCGCCGCCGCCCAGCCGGCGCTGGCCGGCGTGCCGGTCGCCGACTGCGTCGCCTCGCCGAGGCCGCTCGGCTACCGCAACCGCAGCAAGCTGGTGTGCGCGCCGGCGCGCGGCGCCGCTGCCGGGCGGGCGCCGCTGGTGCTGGGCGCCTACGCGCCGCGCACCCACGACGTGGTCGACCTTGCGGGCGGCTGTCGCATCGCCGAGGCCCCGCTCGACGAGGTCGCGGCCGGCCTGCGCGAGGTCCTGATCCGGCTGGGCGTCACCCCCTACGACGAGCGCACCGCGACCGGGGACCTGCGCTACGCCGTGCTGCGCGCGAACCACCGCGGCGCCGTGCTGGCGGTCCTGGTGACCGCGCGCCGCGCCTGGCCGATCGGGCCAGCGGTCGCCGCCGCGCTGGCGGCCGCGCATCCGGCCGTGGCCGGCGTGGTGCAGAACATCAACCCGACCCGGGGCAACGCCATCTACGGCCCCGACGACCTGCCGCTGGCCGGCGAGCCGGCGCTGGACGATCAGATCGGCGGCGTGCGCCTGCGCCTGTCGGCGCGCGCCTTCCTGCAAGCCAACCGCGACGTCGCCGCGCTGGCCTACGCGGCGATCGCCGACGCGCTGGCGGTGCAGGCCAGCGACACCGTCGTCGACGCCTACGCCGGCGTGGGCGGCATCGCGCTGACCCTGGCGGCGCGCGCGCAGGCGGTGATCGGCATCGAAGAAAACCCCGCCGCCGTCGCCGACGCCAGCGCCTCGGCGGCGCTGAACCAGGCCGCGCAGGTCCGCTTCCAGGCCGCGGACGCCGCCGCCGGCCTGCGCGCGGTCGCGCGCGCCGACCTGGTGGTGCTCAATCCACCGCGCAAGGGGTGCGCGCCCGCGGTGCTGGCCGAGGTGGCGCGGCTGGCGCCGCGCGCCATCGCCTACCTGAGCTGCGATCCGACGACGCTGGCGCGCGACCTGGCCTGGCTGGCGGAGCGCGGCTATCGGACCCGCATGCTGACCCCGTTCGACATGCTGCCGCACACCCCGCACGTCGAGGTGCTGGCGGTGGCAGAGCCCGCCCCCTAGCCCCCCCTAGCCCACCCCCGTAGCCGTGATCGCGATCACGGGGTGGAGACTGCGGCTCGCCGCTACAGGCGCTACAGGTGCGGCGCCAGCGCGACCCCGCGGAAGGTCGTGCTGGCCGGCGCGGGCAGCAAGACCGTGCCGACCGGCACCGCGGCGCCGCTGTCGACGAAGACCACGATCCGATCGACGTTGCCGTTGGACTCGCCGGTGGTCGCCACCAGCGTGACCTGGGTGGGGGTCTCGTGGACGATGGCCAGCCCGCGAAAACCGATCGGCGTCGTGCCGGAGCTGACCTGGTTCATGGTCTTCGACAGGCTCCAGGTGATCCCGGGCGGCGTGTTCTGGTCGTAGCCGGCGGTCCACTTCTGGATTCCGCGCGCGGACGAATCGTCGGCGACATAGATCGTATCGATCCCGGGGATGTCCGGGGAGCGATCGCAGACCTCGAAGCCAAACGGGCTGGCGCCCGCGGTCGGCATGCCGGACAGCGAGGTCAGCGACTGGCCGGCGCTGGTCGGCAGGCCTTCACCGACGGTGAAGATGTTGGTGTTGGGGCTGTTGTTCGAGGTCCCGTAGAGCTGGCCGTCGAAGACGTGCAGCCAGCGCACCGCCGCGCCGCCGTACACCTGGGTCGGTGCGGGCGGGGTCTGCCCGTAGGGTATGTACCAGATCCCTGCCGTTCCCCCGCCGGCGCCGCCGGCCCAGAACTCGAGGCCGTCGTTCGAGGTCGCGCTGCGCGCGTTGTTGGCGTTGAACGCGGTGTCGCCCAGCAGCGTCGAGGTGTCGGCCTCCAGCCCCGCGCTCACCCGCGCCACCACGCGGTTCACGGCGACCGAGGTGGTGCCGGCCACGCCCGCGCTTCCCGGCGCGGCGTTGTAGCCCAGCAACACCAGGTAGCGACCGTCGCCCGACAGCGACAGGGCGCCGTCCGAGGTCGCGTTGCCCGACAGCGAGAAGGCGTGCACCCGCGGCGAACCGTCGGCCGGCCCTTCGGCCGCCGGCAGCGGCACCGTGGCGCCCGCCACCAGGGCTCCGTCGCTGACCCGGCGTTCCTCGACGAACACCGCCGCGCCCGCCGACGAGAGCGCGGCCGCACCGTCACCCAGGCGCACCACGCTGAAGGTCAGCAAGCAGCTGCCCGCGCCGTCGCAGGTACGCCCGCCGTTCTGGGTGCAGGTGTAGCCGTGCGGCCGGTTGACGCTGGACGGCGCACCTCCCAGGCAGCCGGTGATCGCGCACTCGTTGAAGGGCGGCAGGTCGGTGTCGTCGGCCATCGGCTGGGTACCCCCGACGCCGTCGCACGAGTCGCGGTGGCAGTCGCCGGGCGTGTCGGGAGCGGGAGTGCCAGCGGCCTCGGGGACATAGACGCAGGCCGAGGCGCGACAGTGGACCTTGTTGCAGGCGGTGTCGTGGCTGGCGTCGCAGTCGGCGTCGTCCCGACACTGCACGCAGGTGCCGGCGCCGTTGCACAGCCGGCCGCCATTCTCGGTGCACGGTGTGCCGGAGGCCAGGGCAGGGTTCTCGGGGAAGCCGTTGTTGCACACGTCGCGCGTGCAGGCCTTGCCGTCGACGAACACGTCGCCGGCATCGACGACCGGCACGACGTTGCTCAGGGCGTCGCACACGTTGACCTGGCAGTCACCGGAGTCCTGGACCGAGACCGGATAGCCGGGGGACTTGCGCTGGATCCCGCACACCCCGGACGAGCAGATGCGGGTGTGGCACTCGCTGTCTGGACCGCCCGGGCAGTCGCCGGGGACGTTGCACTGCACGCACAGGCGAGCGCCGTTGCACACCGATCCGCCGTTGTCGTTGCACATCGTGCCCAGGGGCTCGGGCGGGTTGGACGGCGTCGCGTCCGAGCACAGGTCCTGGGTGCAGCCGTTCAGGTCGAACGGGCGGTCGTTGACGTCGGTCACCGACACCACGTTGCCCTGGTCGCACTGGCTGCGCTTGCAGTCGCCCAGCACCTGCACCGACAGCACCGTCCCGTCGGGAGTCAGGTGCGTCTGGCACTGCCCGGCCGCCGTGCACACCCGCGAGTGGCATTCGTCGTCGCTGCCGGGACACTGGGCGGCGTTGTTGCACTGGACGCACGCCTCGGCGCCGGCGATGCCGTTGCACCGCGTGCCCTGCCCCTGGCTGCACGCGGTGTCCGGGGGCTCCGGCGGGTTCGCCGGCACGCCCTGCATGCACAGATCCTGGGTGCAGGGATTGCCATCGATCGGCCGGTCGCTGTCGTCGGCAACCACCACCGCGTTGCCCATGCCGTCGCACTGGTTGCGCTTGCAGTCGCCCGCGGTCTGCGGCGCGACCGGCGTCGCGGCGGCAGCGTTCCGCAGCTGACACTGGCCGGCCACGCAATCCGGTATCTGGCAGGCCGAGGTGCTCGCCGGGCAATCGGCGACGGTCACGCAGCCCACGCAGGCGCCGGCGCCGTCGCAGATCAACGCCGCGCCGCACGACGTGCCCTGCGGCTCGTTCTGGTGCGAGGGCATCGAGCCCGCGCACAGGTCCTGGGTGCAGGCATTGCCGTCGAAGGGTAAGTCGCCGTCGTCGGCGACCACCTCGGGGTTGCCGTTGCCGTCGCACTGGTTCTTCTGGCAGTCGCCGAAGGTCTGCAGCGCCAGCGCCACGCCGCGCGCGACATTGGTCAGGCCACATTCATGGCTGGGGCTGCAGGTCCGCGCGTGGCACTCGGTGTCGGTGCCAGGGCAGGTGGCGGAGGTGAGACAGCCGACGCAGACGCCCTGCCCGTCGCAGACCGAGGTGCCGCCGCAACTGGTGCCGGCGTTCAGGTTGGGATTGGACGGCGAGTCCCCGTTGCATAGATCGGCGGTGCAAGGATTGCCATCGATCGGCCGGTCGGTCGACTCGGGCACGGCGAAGGTGCTGCCGGCACCATCGCACTCCGTACGCTTGCAGTCCCCGGCAACCTGGGCGGCGGTTATCAAGCCACCGCGGGAATTGGTGAAGCCGCAGGTGCCGTTCATGCATGCCTTGGGCCGGCACTCGGTGTCCGGCCCGGGACAGGTCGTGGCCGACAGACACTGCACACAGCGATTGGCGCCGTCGCAGACCAGGCCGGTTCCGCAGGCAATCCCGGAGTCGACCGGACGATGAGCGGGCGTCCCGGTGCTGCACTCGTCCGTGGTGCAGGGATTTCCGTCGCCGGGCAGGTCGGCGTCGTCGTTGACCGACTGGACGTTCCCCGCTCCGTCGCACTGCTGCGCCTTGCAGTCACCGGGCGTCGGATCGGTCAGGCGGGTACCGGCGGCCCGGAAGTTGAAACCGCACACGCCCTGCGCGCCGCACACCCGGGTCTGACAGGCATTGTCGGCGCCGGGACAGGTGCTGGCGGTGAGGCAGCCCACGCACTGCCCGCTGGCGTTACACAGGTTGCCGCCACCGCATGAGGTGTTTAGCGGCTTCATGGCGTGCGACGGCACTCCGTTCATGCAGAAGTCGTCGGTGCAGGAGTTCCGATCGTCGGGCAGGTCGCTGCCGTCGTTGACCGACGTCGGGATGCCGTTGGCGCCGCACTGGCGAATCTTGCAGTCGCCCGCGATCTGCATCGCCAGCACGGTGCCGGCCGGCGATTGCGCGACGCCGCAGACGCCGACCGAGCAGACGCGGTGCTGGCATTCGGTCTCGGCGCCCGGACAGTCCGAGGCCACGTTGCACTCGCCGCACAGGTGCCCGGCGCGACAGAACAGAAAGCTGCAGTCGGCGCCGACGTTGCAGGTCTTTCCCGGACCGCACTGGCCGCAGTGACCCCCGCAATCGATATCGGTCTCGTCGCTGTTCTTGATGCCGTCCGAGCAGGTCGGCGGCTGGACCTCGGGCGCGCTGTCGGCGCGCCCGGCATCGACGGCGTCCCGGCCACCTTCGATCTGGTCGGCCACCCGGTCGCGCGCGGCGTCGGCCGCGTCCCCGCGCTCCGCCAGGACGCCATCCACGCGCAGGTCGCCGGCGACACCGGCGTCACCTGGCATGTCGGCCGGCAGATCGCCCGACGCCGGCCGGTCGGACGAGGCAGCATCCTTCTTCGCCGCGCCGGCATCCAGCGGACGGAAATCTGGACCACCACAACCCACCACCGCGAGCGAGCACAGAGCCAATGTCGCGGATACGCGCCAGCGCATGCCGAACCCTTTCCCGTTAAGGTAAGAAGGGACCCCGGGAATTAGACCGTATCACGAACCGTGTCGCGATTCCGAACAGCTCTGGTCGAGCGTCCTGCTCGCCAGAGCGGCATCGTTCCGGCAGTCTTGCCCGTGCGCTGCGTCGCCGCTAGGGCACGGTCCAGGCGCAGCTTAGGAGCGTCGTCGGGCAAGCGCAGGTGGGGTTGGCGGCCCCGGGCGTTCCGTGGTCCGGGCCGGACGGCAACGGGTAGACCGGAACTGCCGTGCACCAGTTGTCCCGCATATCGTTGTCGGTCGCGCTCAGGTGGTTCGGGTCCAGGCTGTACGAGCGGCCGTGCGGAACCACCAAGGGGGCCATCGGCGGGATGGGTTGTACCCAGGTGGTGAAGTCGACGATGTCGATGACCGTGGTGCCGCAGGTGATCCCCACCCGATCGCCGCTGTTGTCGAACTTCACGTCCCGGTTCGGATCGGGGATGCCGCCCACCGTCAGGGTGGTGTGATAGTTGTACGTGGGGGTGAAGCCGCCGCTCAGGTCGCCGAACCGCGCCATCGTCTTGTACTCGCCGGGAGCCACAAAGATGTGGCGCCCCACCGTGTCGGAGTTGCCGACCGCGGTGCTGCTATCGAAGAGCAAGCAGCCGAAAAGATCGAAGGTCTGGTTGGTCGGGTTGTAGACCTCGAACCACTCGCCGGTCTCATCCGAGGGACCCTCGGTGTCCGCCATGATCTCGGTGATCACCAGCTGCCCGGCCATGCTGGGCGCCGGGGGACCGTCGCTGCCCGCGTCGATCACGCCGCCGGTGCCCATGCCGCCGGTCCCCGTCCCGCCGATGCCCATGCCACCGCTGCCGCTGCCGCCCATGCTCGCACCGCCGGCACCCATGCCGGCCCCGCCTCCGGCTCCCGCGTCGTCGCTACCACCGGCGCCGCCCCCGGGATCGCCACCGACGCCGCTGACGCCACCGGTGCCAGGCGTTCCCCCGATTCCCGACTGACCACCGGTCTCGACCGAGGTCTCGCCACCCATGCCGCCGTCGAGGTGGCCGAACTGTGCCTTCAGACAGGCGGCAGGGGTCAGCCCCAGCGCCAGGGCAATCAGGGGACCAAGCCCGCGGAGATCTCTAGAATGAAACTTTAAGCTCACAGCTCACCGCCCCAGGACCCAGACCGCACGCCAGCGCGGTGCCCGGCTCCGGTCTATTTGTCGTCCAAACAACGGTACCGATGATACCTAAAACCAGGGCGGCAGATGCGGCTCCAATGGTGGTTCCAAGCGAAAGGTTCTTGCGGGAGACCAGGTCCGATCGGTTCTTGCAGAACTCGCCCGTGGGCGGCATCGAGCACTGATCCACCTGTTTGGCCAGCGACCGCCACCAGAACAGCGCGCCGACCGCTCCGGCGGCGGCCAGGCCAGCGCCGGCATACCACCACATGGCGTTCGACGGCGGGGTGGCCTCACTGCCGGACGGCCCCGGGCCGCCCACCACACCCGCGTCCGCTCCGCCCCCGCTGCCGGTCTTGCTGGCGGGCAGCGCGACCGCCGCGACGCGCAACTGGAACGCCAGCTCCTGACGCTCGCCGCCGATGACGTTGACCTCGCGGTTCTCCGGCGCGTAGCCGGGCGCCTCGGCCACCACCGAGTGCCGGCCAAAGCTCAGCAGCAGGCTGCCGTCGGTCTCCAGCGCCCCGGACGCGCCGTCGATGCGCAGGGTGGTCTCCTTGGGCGTCAGCTTGACGAAGAAGCGGCCCACGAAGGCGCGGGTCCGTTCCAGCAGCGATTCCACCTGTTGCCGCTGGGTCGCCGTCAGCGGCCGGCGCTTGTCGTTCAGCGCGGCCTCCAGCGAGCGCAGCGCCTCGACGTACTCGCGCAGCTCGAACGACGCCATGCCGATACCGCGCAGGGTGCGCGCGTTGGGCGAAATGTCGTGCGCGCGCCGGAACAGAGCGCGCGCCTCTTCGTACCGGCGCGCATCGTACTCGGACACGGCCTCTTCCAGCAGCCCGCGATATTGAGCGGTCTCACCCGGGACCGCCGGCGCCGGCGCCGCGAAGGCCTGATTGGTGGCGGCAGCCAGCGACAACGCCAACGCCACACGCGCACACACTCTCCGGGAGCTCATCGTCGGTAGGCTAAGAAGGTAGCGGGTAACCGCCTAGAAGTCATCGATCGTGAGGCGCCCTGCGCGCGTCGCCGGCTGAGCCGGAGCGGACGGCGGAGGGTTGGCCGGGGGCGCCACGCGGATGGTCTCCCGGACCGGCGTGGTCGGCTCCTCGATGTGAGGTGGCGGGGCGGCCACCTGGGCGGTCTTCGAACCGCTCAGGCGCGAGCGCCCGCGACCGCCGGCGCTCTTGGATGCTGTCGGCGACGTCGCGCCGGCGGCAGCACCCTGCGGGTGATTGGGATCGGCGCTGCCACTGACGGGAACACCCCCGATGGTCTGGGCGGCAGCGGCGCGCTCGCTGGCGGCGCCGCCAGCCAGGCTGGCGCCCTTGGCGGCGACGGCCTCCTCCGGGCGCTGCCCCCCTGACGACGACGACGACGACGACCCGGCGGACGCGCTGGCCCGACCCGTGACGTCGGCCTGCTGCTCCTCCGAGCGATGCTCCAGCGCCTTCAGCGTGCGCGCGGACGAGGGCGCGGTGGCCACGCGAATCCCGATTCCAGCCAGGATGGCGACCCCGACCGAGATCACCGCGATCCGGGTCCTGCGGACGCGCTGGCGGGCCAGCTCCAGCGTGTGGGTCTCTTCCTTTTGCCGGGGCGTCAGCGGGGTGATCTCGATGCGCTCGCTGTGCAGCGCCTGCATACGCGAGGCGACCGCGCCGAGCTCGATCCCCATCAACCCCTCCAGCGCGTGCACGAAGCTGGTCACGTCGGGGTACCGTTTGACCAGGTCGCGCGCCATTGCCTTGTGCACGATGGCCTCGAGATCCTCGGAAAGGTCGGGGCGCAGACTGCGCAGGGCCGGGGGATCGGTGGTCGCGATCTCGATCATCAGCGCCGAGTAGACCTGACCCTGGAAGGGCGGGCGGCCCGCGAGCATCTGATACAGGACCACGCCCAGCGAATAGACATCCGAGCGCGGGTCGACGATCTTGTTTCCGCGCACCTGCTCGGGCGCCATGTACGTGGGCGTTCCCACCAGGTTGCCGGTGACGGTGATGCTGACCTGGTCGCCGTCGTCCGACAGCTTGGACACCCCGAAATCCAGGACCTTGGCCTCGCGGCGCTGCCCATCGGAGGCCCGGCAGATGAAGATGTTGTCCGGCTTGAGGTCGCGGTGGACCACGCCGTGCGCGTGCGCCGCGGCCACGCCGCGCATCGCCGGAATCAGCAAGGTGACCGCCTCTTCGGCGTCCATGCGTTCGACCCGATTCAGGATCTCCGAAAGCGTCTCGCCCTCGAGGAGCTCCATGACCAGCCAGGTCGCCGACTTGTGCTCGACCACGTCGAACACGGTGACGACGTTGGGATGATGAATGCGGCCCGCGGCCACCGCCTCGCGGCGGAAGCGCGCCAGCGCCTCGGCGGTCGCCGCCAGCGCCGGGCGAATCCACTTGAGGGCCACACGCTTGCCGGTGCGGACGTTGATGCCCGCGAACACTTCGGCCATCCCGCCGCGACCGATGAAGCGCTCGATCTGATAACGGTCGGCGATCAGGTCGCCCGGCTTTGGGCCCTCCTCGGAGCCCCCGCCGCCACCTGTCCCTGGGATAGTCGAACCGAGCACGCTAGGCATTGAAGCGCACATCCCCCTACGCTGCAAGGTCAGAGAACCATTAGGTCTGCCGGAAATTCAGTTAGAAACACGCTGTGTCAGGAGGAGGTGGGACATATCGGTATGTTTCCCTCCGAAAGGCTGCAACAACAGTAGTCCTCCTTGCCTTAGTCTGAGAGTCATACGTTAATCGATCTTCTTTGGTGTTGCACTCAGTCAAGCGCGGCCAGGTGCATTTAGCCCTGGGTTTGTTCATCGGTTGCACGGTTGGCTTTCTGGCTTGCTCGGTGCCATCTCTGCGCACGCGGTTCGACGCATCGAGCGATGGCGGTGCCGACCGTCCGATTGACTCTCCGGAAACAAGTCACTCGGGCGGCGCCACGGGATCGGTGGACAGCAGCGCCGGCGGCCGCGGCGACAGCTCGAGCATGCCGGATGGGGGACCGGGCAACGGCGGTGGCGGGGGCGACGCCGGGTCGCAACCCGACGCCCCCAGCCGCGCCGACGCCGGCGGCGACGCACGCGACCTGGGGGGAGATACCAGCAGCGATGCCAGCCGCGAGGTCCTGCCGGCCCCCAATTGTGCCGCCTGCACCGGCTGGGGAACACCGGTGGCCGAAGGGCCGTCGCCGGCCGCGCTGGTCGAGCTGTCCGGGTTGGCGGCCAGCCGGCTGCACCCCGGGATCCTGTACGCCCACAACGACTCGGGCGATTCAGCGCGCTTCTTCGCGATCAACGCGCAGGCGCAGGTCACCGCCGAGATCCACCTGAACGGCGTCACCGCGGTCGACTGGGAGGATATCTCCGTCGGGCCCTGCCCCAGCGGCTCGTGCATCTACATCGGCGATACCGGCGACAACAAGCTGGATCGCGACGACTACGTCATCTACCGCATCGCCGAACCGCCCACCTTGCCCAGCAACGGCAGCGTCATCTCGGTGAGCTTCGAGGCGATACCGTACGCCTTCCCCGGCGCCGCCCACTACAACGTCGAGTCGTTGCTGGTGCACCCCACGACCGGGCAGCTGTTCGTGATCACCAAGGACAGCGGCATCCCGGCGTCGGTGTACGAGCTGCCGCTGCCGCTGCGGGCCGACGCAGGGACCGCGACCATGACCCTGGTCGCCACCCTGGCGCTGTCCCCGCTGGAGGGCGCGGTCACCGACGGAGCGTTCCACCCGTGCGGCGATCGGATCCTCATCCGCACCACCGGCGCCACCGGCCTGTTCGAGCTGTCGCGCACGGCGGGCCAGAGCCTCAGCACCCTGTTCTCGGCGACCCCGGTCCGGGTGCCGGTGGCGAACGAGCCGCAGGGCGAAGCGGTCACCTACACCGTGGACGGATCGCACTACGTCACCGCCAGCGAGACGGTGAGCGACTCGGCGGTGCCGGCTATCAGCATCGTGTCCTGCACGACCAACTAGTCGGGGCCGCGCCCGTCGTCCCCGGGCGCCAGTCGATCAGGGGCCGGGGTGATACCGGCGGGTCCACTCCGCCATGGCGATGCCGGCGGCCACCGTGACCGGAAAGGAGTGGTTGATCCCGTACATCGGGATGCCCACCACCAGATCGGCGGCATCGACGATGTCGCGCGATACCCCGCTCACCTCGCTGCCGAAGACCATCACACAGTCCTCCGGCAGCGGTGCGCGCCACAGATCGACCTTGGCCTCTTCCTTCTCGAACACCACCAGCTTCTGCCCGCGGGCGCGCACGTGGGCCAGGAAGTCGGCCTCGGTGGCCAGGTTGACGATGTTCTCGAAGCGCTCCATGCCCATCGACGCCCGTTCGTAGTAGGGCTCGTCGCCGATGAGCAGGATCTCCCGGGCCAGGAACGAATGCGCGACGCGGATGATGGCGCCGACGTTGAATGGGTTGCGCGCGCGCTGGATCGCGACGCTGAGCGGGCGGCGCAGGCCGGCCAGGCTGCGGCGGATCTCCTCCAGCGGCAGGTCGAACGACGGGACCTTCATTGCCCGTACAGGATCGCGCCGATGATGCCTGCCAGCGCCGCGAGCCCGACCAGGATCACGAAGCCGCGCGATCGAGTCACCGGCTGGCGCGCCGGCTTCTGCGTCGACAGCAGCATGCTGGCCATGGTGAGGATCCGCTGCTGCATCCGGGTGGCGATCGGGTCGCCGGGATGTTCGTCGAGATGCAGCCGGTACTGGCGAGCGGCGGTCGCCAGCAGGCCCGCGGCCGAGCAGTACTTCACGAACTTGTCGTGGCGCTGGTCGTCCTCCCAGGCTGCCTGGCAGGCGGCGAACAGCGCCAGCGCCGCATCGTCGAGCGGCGGGATCGCCGCCGAGGCGGGCGCGCCGCCGGACCCGCTCACGGCGGCCCTGCCCGCAGGACTTCACGCAGCGGAACCGGCATGAAGATCGCCACGAAGACCAGCACCACCAACCAGAATAGCAGGCGCCGGCTGCGCGGCAGCGGCCGGTCGTCGACCGGGGGATGGGCCAGCTCGCCGCCCGACAGGCGCCCGATGATCGTGAGGAACAGGTACCAGACCAGCCAGAACATCGCGGCCTGGGCGGCCAGCCCGCCGCCCAGGCGCCAGCTCCAGCGAACGCCCAGCTCGCCACGCGACGCGTTCATCACCCAGCCAAAGACGCCCAGCGCCATCACCGGCAGCAAGCGGTGAACGGCGCGCGCGAACCGGTGGTAGCGGTTGCCGAAGTAGGCCGTCGCCACGTGGCCGCCGTCGAGCTGGCCGACCGGCAGCAGGTTGATCATCGTCACCAGCAGGCCGGCCCAGCCGGCCCAGGCCGTCGGGTGCAGCGCGACGTCGCGGGCCCCGTCGGGCAACCACTCCCCCTTCAGCGCCAGCTTGGCCAGCGCGTACAGGATCGAGTTCCCCTCCTGCTGGACGGGCCCGCTGACCGTGGTCACCGGCGACAGCGACAGGCCATAGAGCAGCACCGGGATGGCGACCAGCATGCCGCACAGCGGGCCGGCGGCGCCGATGTCGATCAGCTTCTTGCGATCGGCGGTCAGGTCGCGCATGCCGATCACCGCGCCCATGGTGCCCAGGCCCAGCCAGGGGGGCAGCGGGATGAAGTAAGGCAGCGAGGCGTCGACGCCGTGCGCGCGCGCCACCAGGTAGTGGCCGAGCTCGTGACACACCAGGATCAGCAGCAACGGAACCGAGTACGACAGCCCGTCGGAGATCGGGATGATCGTGCCACCGTGGGCCTGGATCGCCCCCGCCGCGGTGGTGGTCAGGAAGGTAGCGAGAAAAAGACCGATGTGCAGCGACATGCGCGAGCGGCGCTGCGGAACCGCGGCTTCCTCGGTGCTCATGATTCACCCCCGCGCTCGCTGGCGCGCGCGGGCGCGCCGCGCGCGGCCTCGCGGTAGGCGCGGCGGCGCGGCAGCGCCTCGTCCCCCAGCAGGCCGCCCAGGCGCTCGAGCAGCCCGCGCGCGTCGTCGGACAGGTTGACCGGAGTCTCGACGGCGATGCGCACGTGGGCATCGCCGCGCGGCAGCCCGGCGCCGGGCGGGAACCCGCGGCCGCGCAGCCGGAACACCGAACCCGGCTGGGTGCCGGGCGGGATCCGCATGCGCACCTCGCCGTCCAGCAGCGGCACGTCCAGCTCGATGCCCAGCGCCGCCTCGACGGCGGACACCGCGACGTCGCAGGTCAGCACGTCGCCGTCGCGCCCGAAGATGGGGTGCGGGCGCACGCGCACGATCACGTGCAGGTCGCCGGCGGGACCGCCGCGCCGCCCCGGCGAGCCTTGCTTGGGGATGCGCTGGGTGGTGCCGCCCGTCGCGCCCGGCGGCACGCGCACCCGGTACTCGCGCTGCTTGTCGACCAGGCCGGCCCCCTCGCACAGCTCGCAGCGGACGCGCGGGACCTCGCCGGTGCCGCCGCAGCCCAGGCACTCGCGCCGGGCCGACAGGAACCCGGCCTTCTTGCGGATCACCCCCTCGCCCGCGCAGCGCGTGCAGGTGATCAGGCCGGCCGCGCCCCCGGCGGCGCCCGTGCCCCGGCAGGCGGAGCAGTCCTCGGCGCGCTCGAAGGCGATCACCTTCTCACAGCCGAGCGCCGCCTCGGGAAAGTCGATCTCCAGCGTGTAGCGCAGGTCGCGGCCCGCGGTGGCGCGCCGCTTGGACAGTCCGAAGAGATCGCCGAAGATCGCGTCGAAGAACTCGGCCGCCTTGGCCACGTCGGCGGCGCCCCCGAACGGGTTCTGCCCATCGACGAACCCGAAGCTGTCGTAGCGCTGGCGCTGATCCTGATCGGACAGCACCGCGTAGGCGGCGGCCAGCTCCTTGAAGCGCTCCTCGGCGGCGTGGTCGCCAGGGTTGCGGTCGGGGTGCCACTTCAGCGCCAGACGGCGATAGGACGCCTTGATCTCGGCGTCCGAGGATTCGCGGCTGACTTCCAGCGTCTGGTAGTAATCGCGCGGCAGGAGCTACCCTCCCCGCCCCCACCGACCGCGGACCTGGCGGGACCGCAAGCGCGTCATGGCGCTTGCAGGTCGAACAGCGGCCCGGCTCACGAAGCGTCCTCGGCCTTGGACGGGGTCGCGACCGCGACGATGGCCGGACGCAGCAGCTTGTCGCCGATGCGGTAGCCCTTCTGCATCTCGGCGGCGACGTTGCCGGGCGGCACCTCGTCGGTCGGGATGCGGGAGATCGCCTCGTGCACGCGCGGGTCGAATGGCTCACCCTTGGCGTCGAAGGGCTTGACGCCGTAGCGGTCGAGCTTGCTGTGGAACAGCCGCAGCACCAGGTTCACGCCCTTCAGCACCGCCGCGCCGTCGACGTTGCCGTTCTCGGTGTTGACGTACGCCGAGGTCGCGCGCTCGAGGTTGTCGACCACCTCCAGCATGTCCTTGAGCACGCCCTCGCGCGCGCGCGCCTCCCCGTCGGTCTGCTCCTTGCGCGCGCGCTTCTTCCAGTTCTCGAACTCGGCCGCGATGCGCAGCATGCGGTCCTTGGTCTCGTTGCGCTCGGCCTCGAGGGCGGCGATCTTCTCCTCGGGCGTGCGCGGGGGCGGCAGCCCGCCGCCCGCACCTACCTGGGGCTCGGCCGGCGGCGCGCCGTCGTTGTCGGTTCCGTTGCTGTTCACGTCCTGGTCCTGGGTATCAGCCATGGCGAATGTGCATGAACTATAGTTCCGAGATCGGATCAAGTCTTGGTGAGGACCTCGCCAATCATCTCCGAGGTGAAGTCGACCAGCGGGATGACGCGCGAATAGTTCATTCGCGACGGACCGATGACCCCTATGGTGCCCAGCGGCTTGCCGTCGCTCCCATAAGGCGCGGCGACCACCGAGATGTCGGTCAGGTCGGCCAGGTTGGCCTCCGCGCCGATGAATACACAGATCCCCGGCGCGCTCAGCGTGCGATCGAGCAGGCGGACCAGCAGGTCCTTCTCCTCCAGCGTTCGCAGCATCATCTTGGCCCGCTCGAGGTCGGTCTGGCCGGACAGGAGGTTCGACTGGCCGTCGACCAGCACCTCCGGCATCGAGCCGGTGTCGGCCGGCACGGCGGCGCTCGCCAGCTGCAGCGCGCGCGCGGTCAGCTGATCGTGCACGCTGCGCTCGCTCTCGATCTCGGCGGCCAGGCGCGCGCGCATCTGGTCCAGGGTCAGCCCGCTGACCAGGCTGTTGAGGTAGTTGTTGATCCGATCCAGCTCCGAGGCCGGCAGCGGCAGGTCGCTGGGTACCAGCTTGTTCTGAATTTGACCGCTCGAGCTGGCGATCACCGCCAGCAGCTGGCCCTCACGCAGGCGAACGAACTCGATGTGCTCGACGACGTCGCTGTCGGGGCGCGGCGCCTGAACCACCACGGTCAGGTGGCTCAGCTCGCGCAGCAGGCGCGAGGTCCGCTGCATCATCTCTGGCAGGTCGGTGCGCACCGCGCCGATGCGCTCGCGGATCTCGTCCTTCTCGCCGGTGCTCAGGCTGCGCACCCGCAGCAGGGTGTCGACGTAGTAGCGCAGGCCGCGGTCGGTCGGGATGCGGCCGCCCGAGGTGTGGGCGTGGCGCAGCAAGCCCAGCTCCTCGAGATCGCCCATGACGTTGCGGACGGTGGCCGCGGAAACCTCCAGGCCATAGCGCCGGGTCACCGTCTGCGAACCGACCGCCTCGCCCGTGGCCAGGTACTCGGAAACGACCGCGTGCAAAATTTTCTTGGCACGGCCGCCGATATCCACCCTTTCTGATTACCCTAAAATCGCCGGTTCGGCCATGCCCCGACGGGGGGCGCCGGTCGGGTTATATAGTGTTGACGATGATTTACCTGGACAACGCCGCGTCGACGCGGCCCGCGCCCGAGGTCCTGGAGGCGGTGGCGCAGGCGGCGCGTGACCACTTCGCCAACCCGTCGTCGGCGCACGCCCTGGGCGCCGCCGCGGCGCGCGCGCTGGAGGACGCGCGCGAGCGGGTGGCGCGGCTGCTGGGCGCGACCGCGCCCGGGGAGATCATCTTCACCAGCGGCGGCACCGAGGCCGACGCGCTGGGCCTGGTCGGGGCCGCCAACCGCGCGCGCGGGCGCCACCTGGTGGTCAGCGCCATCGAGCACCCGGCGGTGCTGCGCACCGCCGAGATGCTGGTCGGCCAGGGTTTCGAGCTGACCGTGGTGCCGCCCGACCGCAGCGGGGTGGTGAGCGCCGCCGACGTGGTGGCGGCGCTGCGGCCCGACACCGCCGTGGTTGCGGTCATGCTGGTCAACAACGAGCTTGGCACCATCCAGCCGGTGGCGGAGATCGCCCAGGGCCTGGCCCGGGCCGCGCCCGAGCACCCCCACCGTCCCCACCTGCACGTCGACGCCGTGCAGGCGGTCGGGCTGGTGCCCTTGCGGGTCGCCGCCCTGGGCGCCGATTCGGTCGCCATCTCCGGCCACAAGCTGCATGGGCCGCAGGGAACCGGCGCGCTGTGGCTGCGCCCCGGGGCGCGGCTGGCGCCCCTGTGGGACGGCGGCCGGCAAGAGCGCGGGTTGCGCTCGGGGACCGAGAACCTGCCCGGGTGGATCGGCCTGGGCGTGGCCGCCGACCTGGTGGTTCGCCACCGCGATAGCCAGGGCGTCGAGGCCATCCGCACCGAGCGCGACCGCCTGGAGCGGGCCGTGCTGGCCTCGCTGGCCGACCTGGCGCCCATCACCGAACCGCAGCCCACCGTCTCGGGCGCGCCGCGCGCGCCGCACATCAGCTCGCTGGCCTTCCCCGGCCTGCCCGCCGAGCCGGTGCTGCACGCGCTGGAGACGCGCGGGGTCTACGCCTCGGCCGGCTCGGCCTGCGCCTCGCGCACCCGGGGCCCCAACCATGTGCTGGAGGCGATCGGCGTCGACGAACGCACGGCGGTGCTGCGCTTCTCCCTGTCGCGCGAGACCACCCCCGCCGACGTCGACGGCGCCGTCGCCGCGCTGCGCGAGGCGATCATGGAGGTTTCATCCATGGTCAAGACGGCCGGGCGACGGTAGAACCCTTCCCCCACGCCCCATGCGCTGCGCCATCCTGTGCCGTTACGGCGAGATCTTTCTCAAGAGCGGCAACCGCCGACGCTTCGAACGTACCTTGCGCGCCAACGTGGCGGCGGCGCTGGCCGGCCTCAACGGGGTCGGCATCGACATGCCCCACGGCCGCATCGTGGTGCACGCCGACAGCGCGCTGGCCGACGAAGCCTGCGCGCGCATCGAGCGGGTCTTCGGCCTGGTGTCCCTGTCGGTCGCCACCCGGGTGCCGGCCGACATCGAGGCCATCGGCGCGGCCGCGGTCCGCGCGGCGCGGGCGGCCCTGGATTCGCCGGCGCCCCCCGCCAGCTTCAAGATCGAGAGCCGCCGCTCCGACAAGCGCTTCCCGATGCGCTCGCCCGAGATCTCGGCGACGATCGGTGCGCGCGTGGTGGCCGAAACCGGCCTGGCGGTCGACGTGCACCGACCCGCGCTGACCATCGGCGTCGAGGTGGCGACCGACACCGTCTTCGTCTACGCGGGCGTGCGCGCGGCGCCCGGCGGGTTGCCGGTGGGCACCGCCGGCACCGGCCTGCTGCTGCTGTCGGGCGGCATCGATTCGCCGGTCGCCGGCTGGCTGGCGGCCAAGCGCGGGCTGGCGCTGGACGCGGTCTATTTTCACTCGCCGCCCTTCATCGGCGAACGCTCCCGGGACAAGGTGCTGGCCCTGGGCAAGATCCTGGCGCGCTGGCAGGCGCTGCGATCGATCACGGTGGTGCCCTTCACCGACGCCCAGAAGCAGCTGCGCGAAGCCGGGCCGGCCGAGCTGGCCGTGGTGCTGTACCGGCGCATGATGATGCGGGTCGCCGACGCGCTGGCCGACCAGAGCCACGCCGACGCCCTGGTCACCGGCGAGAACCTGGGGCAGGTCGCCAGTCAGACCATCCAGAACCTGAGCGCCATCGAAGGCGCGGCGCGGCGGCTGGTGCTGCGCCCGCTGGCCACCTACGACAAGGTCGAGACCACCGCGCTGGCGCGCCGGATCGGGACCTACGAGACCTCGATCCTGCCGTTCGAGGACTGCTGTTCGCTGTTCGTGCCGGCGCACCCCGCCACCAGCGCGCGTCCGGCCGACGCCGAGAAGGCCGAGGCGACGCTGGACGTCGCGGGCCTGGTGGCGACCGCGGTGGCGGCGTCCGAGCGGATCTCCCTGACCTGACCCACGATCTATACTTCGCCAAGCCGATGCCCAGCGCCGCCTCCCCCCACCCCTCCGCGACCGACCCCTCCGGCGGCGCCGCCGCCGCTGCCGCGGACCTGCCCGCCAAGCATCAGCGGCTGCGCGAGCGGATCGCCGCCTCTGGCTCGGCGCTGGTCTGCTTCTCGGGCGGCGTGGACTCGACGCTGCTGCTGCGGGTCGCCCACGACGTGCTCGGGGACCGCTGCGTGGCCCTGACCGCGGTCTCGATCACCATGGCCGAGAGCGAGCACGCAGCGGCGCGCGAGCTGGCCGCGCTGATCGGCGCCCGCCTGGAGGTCGTCGAGTCTCACGAGCTGGAGCGGCCGGGGTTCGCCCAGAACCCCACCGACCGCTGCTATCACTGCAAGGCAGAGCTGCTGGACATCGCCCGCCCGCGCGCCGATGCGCTGGGCCTGCGCGAGGTGCTGCTGGGCACCAATCTGGACGATCTCGGCGACCACCGCCCGGGGCTGGTGGCCGCCGGCGAGCGGGGCGCGCTGCAACCCATGGTCGAGGCGGGGCTGAGCAAGGCTGACGTGCGCGCGCTGTCGCGCGAGCTGGGGCTGCCGACCTGGGACAAGCCGCAGCTGGCCTGCCTCTCGTCGCGCTTTCCTTACGGGACCGAGATCACCCCCGAGCGACTGCGCCGCGTCGACCGGTTCGAGGACGGGCTGCGCGCGCTGGGGTTCCGCCAGCTGCGCGTCCGCTTTCACGGCGAGGTGGCCCGCCTCGAGCTGGAGGCGGCCGGCATGGCCCGCGCTCTCGAGCCCGGCGTGCGTGAGGCCATCGTCGCGCTCGGCCGGGCTCAGGGTTTCACCTTCGTGGCGCTGGACCTGGCCGGCTTCCAGTCCGGCTCGCTCAACCAGCTGATCGGTATCGGAGTGCGGCGCGCGCGCTCCTAGTTTTCCTGAATTGGGGTTCCCCAGAAGATCGGAGAGGCACCTCGGGACCCGGCCGACAGCACCGTCGAGAGCACCACCGAAAGGTCAAGAGACCCGCGCGATCCGCCGACGCTTCGATATAATCACATCGTGCTTCCCTTAGTCGCATTGTTAGCCATGCCGATCGAGCCCCAGGCCCTGGGCTCCGGTTTCGATCAGCCCGCGGCCATGCACACCGGCGTTTTCGATCCGGTGGCGGCGCGCGGTCTTCACCTGACCCCGGGCGTGGCCCGCGAGCTATCCAAGAAGGAAGAGTGGCTGCGCGACAAGGTCCTGCGGCCCGACTTCCACACCAGCGACGCCGATCTCATGCGCGGCGCCGCGGTGTCGGCGCGCCGCTCGCCGTCGCGCCGGACCACCTTGCCAGTGTCGATGGCGCCCGGGCCCACCCATACCGGCGAGCGGGTCGAGCCGCTCACCACCCTGTTCAACATCTGGACCCACGAGGCCTTGCCGCTGCTGCCCGGCGAGCCGGTCGAGGACCGTTTCCACGTCTTCCTGCGCGATCACTTCACCAATCAGCCGACCCACATGGACCCGCGCCTGGTCGGCGTGCTGGCCAGCGTCGCCAATCGCTTCTCGGCCAAGCGGATCGAGATCGTGTCCGGGTTCCGGTCCCCCAAGTACAACCTGATGCTGCGCAAGAAGGGCCATCAGGTCGCGCGCCATAGCCAGCACATGGAAGGCAACGCCGTCGATTTTCGGGTACGCGGCGTACCGACCAAGACCGTGCTGCACTACGTGCGCTCGCTACGCCTGGGCGGCGTCGGCTACTACCCGCGCTCGCAGTTCGTGCACAGCGACACCGGTCCGATCAGATACTGGAACGGATCCTGACGCTCGCTCGCTCGTGACGCTCGCTTCGCTCGCTCGCGGGAAGGGGAAGACCCGATATTTACTGTGGGACCCTCAAAGGGTCCCACTCCCCCCGCGAAGAGTTCCGCGCGGCAAGCCGCGCTACACTCACGCGAAAGCGGACCCCTCCC
>Ga0207701_10002296_pt1 | contig 19890 bp, 17 predicted proteins | sample KBSSwiSSwithPhiX_FD_184294 | JGI IMG/M metagenome (GOLD analysis project Ga0207701, IMG submission 184294) | Switchgrass rhizosphere bulk soil microbial communities from Kellogg Biological Station, Michigan, USA, with PhiX - S5 (SPAdes) (version 2) | ecosystem: Environmental > Terrestrial >... | reverse complement strand
TCCTGGTGCCGGCCGTCCCGGCGGCTTCGGCCCCAGTGGCGGTGGCCGTCCGGGCCAGGGTCGCGGTGGTCGTGGCCAGACCCAGGGTGCCTTCGGGCGTCCCGGTGGTCCGTCGCGTCGCGGTCGCAAGTCGAAGCGCGCTCGTCGTCAAGAGTTCGAGCAGATGGAAGCCCCGACGATCGGTGGCGTGCGCGTCCGCAAGGGCAACGGCGAGACCGTTCGCCTGGCCCGCGGTGCGTCGCTGACCGACTTCGCCGAGAAGATCGGTGTCGACGCCGCTGCCCTGGTGCAGATGCTGTTCTCGCTCGGCGAGATGGTCACGGCGACCGAGTCGGTCAACGCCGAGACCCTCGAGCTGATCGGCGAGGAGCTCAACTACGTCGTCCAGATCGTCTCGCCCGAGGACGAGGACCGCGAGCTGCTCGAGTCCTTCGACCTCGAGTTCGGTGAGGACGAGGGCGACGAGTCCGACCTCGCCATCCGGCCCCCGGTGGTCACCGTCATGGGTCACGTCGACCACGGCAAGACCTAGCTCCTCGACGCGCTGCGCAACGCCAACGTCGTCGACAAGGAGGCCGGTGGCATCACCCAGCACATCGGTGCCTACCAGGTCGCCACCGAGGTCGACGGCAACGACCGTCGCATCACCTTCATCGACACCCCGGGTCACGAGGCGTTCACCGCCATGCGTGCTCGTGGCTCGAAGTCGTCGGACATCGCGGTCCTCGTGGTCGCCGCCGACGACGGCGTGATGCCCCAGACCGTCGAGGCGCTCAACCACGCCAAGGCGGCCGGCGTACCGATCGTGGTCGCGGTCAACAAGATCGACAAGCCCGACGCCGACCCGACCAAGGTCCGCGGCCAGCTGACCGAGTACGGCCTGGTGCCCGAGGAGTACGGCGGCGACTCGATGTTCGTCGACGTCTCGGCCAAGTCCGAGCTCAACCTCGACAAGCTGCTCGAGGCGATCGTGCTGACGGCAGACGCGTCGCTGGACCTGCGGGCCAACCCCACGCAGGACGCCCAGGGCCTCGTCATCGAGGCGCACCTCGACAAGGGCCGTGGCCCCGTGGCGACCGTGATCGTGCAGCGCGGCACCCTGCGGGTCGGCGACTCCATCGTCGCCGGTCCGGCCCACGGCCGCGTCCGCGCGATGATCGACGAGCACGGCGACCCGATCGAGGAGGCCGACCCGTCGCGTCCCGCGATGGTGCTGGGCCTGTCCGCGGTCCCCGGCGCCGGGCAGAACTTCATCGTCGTCGACGACGACCGGATGGCCCGCCAGATCGCCGAGAAGCGCGAGGCCCGCGAGCGTGCCGCCAACCAGGCCCGCTACCGCGTGCGCCGCACGCTCGAGGACTTCATGGCCTCCATGGAGAAGGGCAAGAGCCAGGAGCTCAACCTGATCCTCAAGGGCGACGTGTCCGGTTCGGTCGAGGCGCTCGAGGATGCTCTCGCCAAGATCGACGTCGGCGAGGAGGTCTCGCTGCGCGTCATCGACCGTGGTGTCGGTGCGATCACCGAGACCAACGTCGACCTGGCCGCCGCCTCCGACGCGATCATCATCGGCTTCAACGTCCGCCCGCAGGGCAAGGTGACGGAGATGGCCGAGCGCGAGGGCGTCGAGATCCGGTACTACTCGGTCATCTACAACGCGATCGAGGAGATCGAGGCGGCCCTGAAGGGCATGCTCAAGCCGGAGTTCGAGGAGCAGACCCTGGGGCAGGCGGAGATCCGCGCGATCTTCCGCAGTTCGAAGATCGGCAACATCGCCGGCTGCATGGTCACCGGAGGCGTGATCCGCCGCAACGCGAAGGTCCGGCTGATCCGCGACGGCAACGTCGTCCTGGAGAGCGCCGACCTGTCCTCGCTGAAGCGGGAGAAGGACGACGCGTCCGAGGTCCGCGAGGGCTTCGAGTGTGGTCTGGTGATCAGGGGCTACAACGACATCAAGGAAGGCGATGTCGTCGAGGCGTTCGAGATGAAGGAGATCCCGCGGGGCTGAGGCCTTTTTGAGGGACCGTCGAGTTCCCAAGGTATCTAGGGGAGCTGGCGCTTCCAGTGGCATGCATGCCACTGGAAGCGCCAGAGAACCTAGATACCTTGGGAAACCTGTGACACCGAAGGACAACCACCATGAGCAACCCACGCGTCCGCAAGATCGCCGACCGGATCCAGGTGATCGTCGCGGAGATGCTGGAGCGCCGGATCAAGGACCCGCGGCTGGGGTTCGTCACGGTGACCGACGTCCGGGTCTCGGGCGACACGCAGCAGGCGTCCGTCTTCTACACCGTCTACGGCGAGGCGAACGACCTCGCCGGCACGGCGGTGGCGCTGGAGTCGGCCAAGGGACTGATCCGGTCCGAGGTCGCCAAGCAGCTCGGGATGCGGCACGCGCCGACGATCGAGTTCATCCAGGACGCGCTGCCCGAGAACGCGCGCCACATCGACGAGCTGCTCGCCAAGGCACGCGAGCAGGACGCGGCGGTCAGCGCCTCCTCCGCCGGGGCGACGTTCGCCGGAGACGACGACCCGTACCGCAAGCCACGCGTCGAGGACGACGAGCCCGACGAGGTCTGAGCCGATGACCACCGAGGCCGGCCTGGTGGTCGTCGACAAGGCCGGTGGGATGACCTCGCACGACGTGGTCGCCCGGGTCCGCCGGCTCGCCGGCACCCGCAAGGTCGGCCACGCCGGCACCCTCGACCCGATGGCGACCGGCGTGCTCGTGATCGGCGTCAACCGCGCCACCCGGCTGCTCGGCCACCTGATGCTCACCGAGAAGGCGTACGACGCCACGATCCGGCTGGGCGTCGCGACCACCACCGACGACGCCGAGGGCGAGACCACGGCGACGGTGTCCACGGACCACGTCGCCGAGACCACGGTCCGCGCCGCGCTGGCGGTTCAGGTCGGTGAGATCGAGCAGGTGCCGTCGGCCGTCTCCGCGATCAAGGTCGACGGCCGCCGCGCGTACGACCGGGTGCGGGCGGGGGAGCAGGTCGAGCTCGCCGCGCGCCGGGTCACCGTGCACGCCATCGACGTCACCGACGTCCGTCGTGGCGCCGGGACGGTCGACGTCGATGTGTCCGTGCGCTGCTCGAGCGGCACCTACGTCCGCGCGATCGCGAGGGACGCCGGTGCCGCACTCGGTGTCGGTGGCCACCTGACGTCGCTTCGCCGGACCGCGGTGGGACCGTTCACCCTCGAGGCGACCCACACCCTGGACGAGCTCGCGGAGTCGTTCGCCCTGGTGCCGATCGCGGAGGCCGCGCGCGCCTGTTTCCCGTCGTACGACCTGGCGGAGGAGCAGGCCGCCGACGTGCGCGTCGGGCGCAGGCTCGACCTGGTGGTGGCCGAGTACGGCCCGGTCGCGGTGTTCGCACCCGACGGCGGGTTCCTCGCGCTGTACGAGCGGCGCGGCCCCCAGGCCGCCCCCGTCGCCGTCTTCGTCTGACCCGGGCTCGATAGGGTTCCCGGGTGCGGATCTGGCGCTCGCTCGACGACATCCCGGCCGACCTCGGCCGCACCGTGGTGGTCATCGGCAACTTCGACGGCGTGCACCGCGGCCACCGCATGGTCGTCGCGCGAGCCCGCGACGTCGCCGCCGAGCAGGACGTCGACCGCGTGGTCGCGGTGACCTTCGACCCGCACCCGATGGCGGTGCTGCGGCCCGAGCATGCGCCCCCGTCCCTGAGCGACATCGAGAGCCGGAGTGCACTCCTCGCGGAGGCTGGTGTGGACGACGTGTACGTGATCGCGTTCTCCCGCGAGGTCGCCGCATGGTCACCGCAGGAGTTCGTGGAGCGCGTGCTGGTCGCCGGCCTGCACGCCAAAGCAGTCGTTGTCGGGGCGAACTTCCGGTTCGGTGCCCGCGCGGCCGGCGACGTGGCGATCCTGCGTGCGGAGGGCGAGCGCCACGACTTCGAGGTCGAGGGCATCGCGCTCGACGGCGGCCCGCAGGTCTGGTCGTCGACGTACGTCCGCACCTGCCTGGCCGCCGGAGACGTCGAGGGCGCGGCCGAGGCGCTCGGCCGGCCCTACACCCTCGCCGGGACGGTGGTCGCCGGTGAGCGGCGTGGCCGCCAGCTGGGCTACCCGACGGCGAACGTTCCGACGCACGGACTCGCCGCACCCGCCGACGGGGTGTACGCCGGCTGGCTCTCGATCCCGGACAACCCGGACCAGCCGGCGCTGCCCGCTGCGATCAGCGTCGGCACCAACCCGACGTTCGACGGCGAGCGTGAACGCCGGGTCGAGGCCTACGTGCTGGACCGCAGCGACCTGGACCTGTACGACGTGCGGGTGCAGATCTCCTTCGTCGCCCGGATCCGCGGCATGGTCGCCTTCCACGGCGTCGACGCGCTCCTCGACGCCATGGCTGACGACGTGGAGCGCGCCCGCGTGGTCCTCGGGGTCGATGCCCTCCCCGGCGACTAGGCGTCGAGGTCCTGCTCCACCAGCCCCGCGATCTTGTCGACCGCTGCCTGGTCGTCGCCGGAGACCTCGATCGTCGCGCCCTTGCCGGCGCCCAGGGTCATGATCAGCAGCGAGGAGCTGGCGTCGACCGGGTCGTCACCGGGCACCCCGATCGTGACCTCCGAGTCCAGCTCGCCGGCCGCCTCGGCGATGATCGCGGCGGGGCGGGCGTGCAGGCCGACGGCGGATCCGACGGTGACTGTCCTGGTGGGCATGCGTTCTCCTTTGGTTGGTCCTGCGGTGGGTCGGAACCGGGTGGTCAGACGGTGGCGAGGTCTTCGTTGTTGGCCGGGAACATCGTCTTGGCCGCGATGACGGCGGCCGCTCCGACGACCACGCCGAGGATCAGGGCGATGAAGTAGCCGAGGATGTTGTGCACGGCGAAGAGCACGAAGATGCCGCCGTGCGGAGCCCGCACCGAGACCTCGAACGCCATCGAGGCGGCACCGGTGACGGCACTGCCGAGCATGATCGGCGGGATCACCCGCAGCGGGTCGGCCGCCGCGAACGGGATCGCGCCCTCGGTGATGAACGACGCGCCCAGCAGCCAGCCGGCCTTGCCGTTCTCCCGCTCGGGGATGTTGAACAGGTGCGGCCGGACGACCGTGGCCAGGGCCAGCGCGATCGGCGGCACCATGCCGGCGAGCATCACCGCGGCCATGATCTGCAACCGCGGGTCGGACGCGGGTGCGGAGGCCGCGACCCCCACGCCGGCGGCGGCGAAGCTGTAGGCCACCTTGTTGAGCGGGCCACCCATGTCGAAGGCCATCATCAGGCCGAGCACGACGCCGAGCAGGATGGCGTTCGACCCGCTCATGCTGTTCAGCCCGTCCTCGAGCGCGTTGATCAGGTTGCCGATGGGCTTGCCCAGCACGATGATCATCACCAGTCCGCAGATGATGCACGTCAGGAGCGGGATCACGAGCACGGGCATCAGGCCACGGGCCCAGGCCGGGACCTTCCAGCCCGTGATCCAGTGCGCGACGACACCGGCGAGCACGCCGCCGAGGATTGCGCCGAGGAAGCCGGTCGCCGGGAGACTGACCGGGTTGTTGGCGGCCCCGTCGGTCACCCCGAACACGTTGATGGCCAGGCCACCCATCACGAAGCCGGGGGCGATGCCCGGCCGGTCGGCGATCGCGTAGGCGATGTAGCCGGCCAGAGCGGGCACGAAGAAGATGAAGGCGGTCTTGCCGATGATGAAGAACAGCGCACCCAGGTAGGCGAAGAAGCCCGAGTTGAACAGGGCATGGGGCAGTCCCAGCGCCTCCGGGTCAGGCAGGTTGAACAGCGTGTTGTCGACCGCGATCTTGCCGTAGACGTTGACGATCTCGTCGCCGCCGAACAGGAAGCCCAGCGCGATCAGCAGGCCACCGGCGGCGACGAACGGGATCATGTACGAGACACCGGTCATCAGCACCCGGCGCGTCCGGCCGCCCCAGGTCTCGCTGACCGCCGACGATCCACCCGCCCCGGCGTCACCGGCGCTGCCCTCGACCCGCGGGGCGTTGGGGTCGTTGGCGTAGCGCACGGCCTCGGCGATCATCGAGTCGGCGTCGTCGATCGGCCGCTTGACGCCCGACGACACGACCGGCTTGCCGGCGAACCTGCTGCGGTCGCGCACGCCCACGTCGACCGCGAAGATCACGGCCCCCGCTGCCTGGATCGTCTCGCGAGGCAGCGGGGTCGAGCCGGCGGATCCCTGGGTCTCGACGACGAGGGGTACGCCGGCCTTGGTGGCCGCGGCCTCGAGCGCCTCGGCCGCCATGTAGGTGTGGGCGATGCCCGTCGGGCACGCGGTGATCGCGACCAGGCTGACAGCTCCACCGGCCGGCGCGTCCGCGGCGGCGGCCGTGGTGGGGGCCGGGGTGGCGGCCGCGGCCGGAGCAGTCGCCGGGGCGCCGACCGCGACCGGCGTCGGGGCGGGTGCGGCGACGACGCCACTCACGAGCTCGACGACCTCGCCGGGCGAGCCGGCCTCGCGCAGGCCGTTGGTGAAGTCGGCCTTGACCAGCGCCCGTGCGAGCTGGGTGAGGAGCTTGAGGTGGGTGGCGTCACCGCCGGCGGGCGCGGCGATCAGGAACACCAGGTCGGCCGGGCCGTCCTTCGCGCCGAACTCCACGCCGGGGGCGAGCCGGGCAAACGCCAGGGTCGGCTCGTCGACCGCGGGCGTGCGGCAGTGGGGGATCGCGATACCGCCGGGCAGGCCGGTCGCGGACGTCGCCTCGCGGGCCATCGCGTCGGCGATGAGCTGGTCGGTGTCGCCGGTGCGGCCGGCATCGGCCACGACCCCGGCGAGGGAGCGGATCACGGCTTCCTTGTCGGTGCCGAGGTCGGCATCGAGCCGGACCAGCTCGGGCGTGATGAGGTCGGTCATGGGGTCAGGCCTCTCCAGGGGTGATGGCGTCCAGCCGGCAGGCCTCTACCTGCTCGGGACGAATGTGGGTGGGGTCGGGAATCGTGGTGCCGGGCAGCCCTGCCGCGGCGCTGCCGTAGGCGACCGCCATCGTCAGCCGGTCGACCGGTGACCCGCCGCGCAGGTCGGCCAACAGGTAGCCGAACAGGCTGGAGTCGCCGGCGCCGACGGTGCTGACGACGGTGGTGGGCGGCGGGGTGGCGTGCCAGGCGCCCTCACGGGTCGCGAGCACGGCGCCGTTGGCGCCGAGGGTTGCCAGCACCGCACCCACTCCGCCGTCCAGCAGCACCTGCGCCGCCTTGGCGGCGGCGGTCGGATCGGCCTCCACGGCCTCCGGATCGCTGCCGGTGAGGGAGGCGAGCTCCTCGCCGTTGGGCTTCATCAGGTCGGGGGCCGAGCCGGGGAGCCCGGCCACCAGCTCGCGCAGCGGGTCGTCGCTGGTGTCGACGGCCACCTTGGTCGACGTCCGGCGCAGGGCCGTGACCAGCCGCGCGTACCAGGCCGCGGGGGCGCCGGGTGGCAGCGATCCGGCCAGCACCACCCAGGAAGCCCGGTCTGCCCGCGCGAGCAGCGCGTCCTCCATCGCGGCCAGGGATGCCGTGGTGGCCATCGGCCCCGGGCTGTTGAGCTTGGTGGTGGTGCCGTCGGGCTCGGTGATCGTGATGTTGCCGCGGATCGGGCCGGTCGGCGTGATCGGCCGGCAGTCGATGCCGTCGCGCAGCAGGCCGACCACGAACGCGTCGTCATCGAGGGCCGGGATCACCGCGAGCGTCGGCACCCCGGCGGCAACCGCCGCTCGCGAGATGTTGATCCCCTTGCCGCCGGCCTGTGCGCTCTCGGCGGCGGCCCGGAGCACGCCTCCGCGCTCGAGTGGTCCGGCGAGCTCGATGGTGCGGTCGGTGGACGGGTTGGGTGTCAGCGTCAAGATCATGCGATCACCACTTCCACGCCCGTGTCCTCGAGGGCCTTTCGTTCATCGTCCTCGATGCCGTCGTCGGTGACCAGCATGTGATACTCCCCGGATTTCGCGAATCGGTGGGTGGTCTCGACGCCGATCTTCGAGGAGTCGGTGAGCACGACCACCCGACGGGCACCGAGGACCATCGCCCGCTTGGTCGCGGCCTCGTCGGCGTCGGGGGTGGTGAGGCCGTGCTCCGGCGTGACGCCGTTGGTGCCGATGAAGGCGACGTCGGCCCGCAGCGTGGACAGCGCGGCGACGGTGTCGGCGCCGACGGCCGCCTGCGTCGTACGACGTACCCGGCCGGGCAGCAGCCGCAGGTCGACGTGGGCGAGCCCGGCGATCCGGGCCGCGACCGGCACCGCGTGGGTGATCACGGTGAGCTTGCGGTCGTGGGGGAGGTGCGCAGCGAACCGGCTGAGCGTCGTGCCCGCGTCGAGCAGCACCGTGGCACCGTCCTCGGGCAGCAGGTCCAGCCCGGCCTGGGCGATGCGCTCCTTCTCGGGGGCGTGTGCCCGGTCGCGCTCGGCGACGGCGATCTCGATCATGGTCAGCGCGGCGGCCGGGACGACACCGCCGTGCACCCGCCTGACCACGCCGGCCCTCTCCAGTACCGTGAGGTCACGACGCACCGTCTCCGTGGTCACTGCGTAGTCCGAGGCGATCTCGGCGACGGAGAGTCGACCGCGCCGGGCGACGGAGGCGGCGATCGCCTGTTGCCGTTCTTCCGCGTACACCCGGCCTCCTTGGTTTGCCTCGATCTGTGTATGCGTTGTTTTACCTTTGAATGTGTTGACTGTCAACCCTCGGGCGGTGTTCACTGTGGCCATGGCCACCCAGTCGTCGACTCAGACGCCCACCACCACCCCCTCCCCGCTGCGCGGCACCCCGGTCGTCCCCGGGCTAGCCCTCGGACCGGTCCTCCGCGCCCGCACCGAGATCGACCAGAGGGCGATCGACGCCTTCTCCGGACCTGAATCGGCGGACGACGCACTTGCGCTCTACGACGCGGCGGCGGCGGCCGTCGCGGAAGGGTTCGGCCGCCGCGCGGCCCAGGCATCCGGCGCCGCGGCCGAGGTGCTGAGCGCGAGCGCCGGCCTCGCCAAGGACAAGGGGCTGCGCTCCACGGTGCGCAAGAACCTCGGCAGCGGCGAGGCTCTGCTCGACGCCGTGCACGTCGCCGTAGAGCACTTCGCCGGCATGTTCGCGCAGATGGGTGGCGTGATGGCCGAGCGCGTCACCGACCTGCGCGACATCGGCAAGCGGGTGACCGCCCACCTGGTCGGGGAGCCCGAGCCCGGCGTCCCCACACCCGAGCGTCCGTCGGTGCTCGTGGCCGAGGACCTTGCGCCCTCCGACACCGCGGGACTCGACCCGTCACTCGTGGTCGCGCTGGTGACGGAGAAGGGTGGCTCCACCAGCCACACCGCGATCATCGCCCGCCAGCTCGGCATCCCCTGCATCGTCGGGGTCTCCGGTGCGCTCGGCCTGCACGACGGCGACCTGGTGCTGGTCGACGGCGTGAGCGGCGACGTGGAGGTGGGCCCGGACGAGGCGGGGGCACGCGAGCGCGTGGCCGCCGACCTCAAGGAGCGCGAAGAGCTGGCCAGGTGGAGCGGCCCCGCCGCCACCGCGGACGGCATCCCGGTCAAGCTCCTGGCCAACGTGGCCGACGCGCCGTCGGCGGCCAAGGCGTCCGAGGGGCCGGTCGAGGGGGTGGGTCTGTTCCGCACGGAGCTGTGCTTCCTGTCCAGCAAGGACGAGCCGAGCGTCGAGGAGCAGGCCGACATCTACGCCGGCGTGCTCTCGCCGTTCGGCTCCGACCGGTACGTCGTGGTGCGCACCCTCGACGCTGGTTCCGACAAGCCGATCGCCTACGCCACCAAGGCCGGGGAGGAGAATCCGGCGCTCGGCGTGCGCGGTCTCCGGCTCAGCTTCGACAATCCCGGCCTGATGGACCGGCAGCTCGACGGCATCGCGCTGGCAGCGAAGAACACCGGCACCGAGCCCTGGGTGATGGCCCCGATGGTCGCCACGGTCGCGGAGGCGAAGGAGTTCGCCGACAAGGTGCGCGGGCGCGGGCTCAAGCCCGGCGTGATGGTGGAGATCCCGAGCGCCGCGATCCTGGCCTACCAGCTGCTCGAGGTCGTCGACTTCCTGTCGATCGGCACCAACGACCTCACCCAGTACACGATGGCGGCCGACCGGATGGCGACCGACCTGGCCCACCTCACCGACGCCTGGCAGCCGGCCGTGCTGCACCTGATCGCGATCACGGCCGAGGCCGGGAAGCGTGCCGGGAAGCCGGTCGGGGTCTGCGGCGAGGCCGCCGCCGATCCGCTCCTCGCACCGGTGCTGGTCGGGATGGGCATCACCTCGCTGTCGATGGCCACCGCGGCGGTCCGACCCGTCGGGGCCCGGCTCGGCCAGGTCACGATGGACGCCTGCGAGGACGCCGCCGAAGCGGCCCTCGCCGCGGGTGACCCGCTGGCCGCGCGCGACGCCGTACGCACGGTCCTGGGCGTCTGATGTCCGTCCTCAGCGACCTCGTGGATGCGCTCGCCACGGGGGCCGTCGAGGTCGTCGACCTCACCGCACCGCTGAGCGCGACCACGCCGACCCTGCAGCTGCCCGAGGAGTTCGGGCAGACCGCGAGGTTCGAGCTGGAGGAGATCAGCGCGTACGACGACCGCGGCCCGGCCTGGTACTGGAACAACTTCCGCACCGGCGAGCACACGGGCACCCACTTCGACGCGCCCAGGCACTGGGTGACCGGGCGAGACGGTGACGACGTGGCGTCGGTCCCGGCAGGGCGCCTGGTCGCGCCGGCGGCAGTCGTCGACGTGGCCGATCGGGTCGTCGACGACCCCGACTTCCTGCTCGAGGTGGCCGACCTCGAGGCGTGGCAGGAGGAGCACGGACCCCTTCCCGCCGGAGGCTGGCTGCTGGTCCGCACCGGCTGGGACGCGCGGTCGCACTCGCAGCAGGACTACCTCAACGCCGACGATGCCGGCCCGCACACCCCCGGCCTCTCGGTCGACTGCGCTCGCTGGGTGGCGGAGCAGTCGCCCGTGATCGGCCTCGGCGTCGAGACCGTGGGCACGGACGCCGGGGCCGCGGCCGGTTTCGACCCGATGTTCCCGTGCCACACCCTGATGCACGGCGCCGGCAAGTACGGGCTCACCCAGCTGCAGAACCTGGCCCGCCTGCCCGCCACGGGTGCCCTCGTCGTCGCCGGGCCACTGCGGATCGAAACAGGCTCTGGCAGCCCCGCGCGGGTGCTGGCCCTCGTCGAGCGGTGACGGTCGCCCCCACGGTCGCCCAGACGGTCGGGCGGACCCTCGTCGAGACGGGCATCCGGCAGGTGTTCGGCGTCGTCGGGTCTGGCAACTTCGCGGTCAGCAACGCGATGGTCGCGGCGGGCGCGCGGTTCGTCACGGCCCGGCACGAGGCCGGCGCCACGACGATGGCCGATGCCTACGCGCGGCTGAGCGGCGAGGTCGCCGCGGTGACGGTGCACCAGGGCTGCGGTTTCACCAACACCCTGACCGGCCTCACCGAGGCGGCCAAGAGCCGTACCCCGTTGGTGGTGGTGGCGGCTGACGTGACCGAGGAGCGGTCGAACTTCTACGTCGACCAGGCCGCGCTCGCCCGTGCTGTCGGCGCGCTGACCGTCACCGTCGACGGTCCCGCGGGTGCGCACGCGGCCGCTGTGGAGGCGGTCCGTGCCGCGCGGTCAGACCGGCGCACGGTCGTGCTCAACCTGCCCCTCTCCGTGCAGGCCGAGGAGGTGCACGAGGTGGGTGCCGTCCCGGCCTCCGGCGGACCGGTCCTCAGCATCGCCGAGGGGGAGATCCAGCGCTTCGCGGCGCTGCTCGAGGCCTCGGAGGCACCGGTGTTCGTCGCCGGCCGTGGGGCGCGCGGTGCCCGACGCGAGCTGGAGCTGCTCGCCGGGCACACGGGCGCCCTGCTGGCGACCAGCGCGGTGGCCAAGGGCCTGTTCGCGGGGAGCCCGTGGTCGCTCGACGTGTCGGGTGGCTTCGCGTCGCCGCTCGCGGCGGAGCTGATCGAGGCGTCCGACCTCGTCGTCGGGTGGGGCTGCGCCCTGAACATGTGGACGACGCGCCAGCGTGCGCTGGTCGGCCCCGGAGCCACCGTGGTGCAGGTCGACCTCGACCCCACGGCGCCCGGTCGCCACCTGCCGGTCGACCTCGGCGTGCACGGCGACGTGGCCGAGGTGGCAGACCGGGTCCGTGCGCTGGTCACGGCCCGCCCCGGCCGGCGCACCGACGCACTCAGCCACCGCATCGCGTCCGGGATCCGCTGGCGAGACGTGCCGTTCGACGACCTGAGCACCGACGAAGAGATCGACCCCCGCACGGCCACCGTCATCCTCGACGACCTGCTTCCCGGCGAGCGGGTCGTCTCCGTCGACTCCGGCAACTTCATGGGCTACCCGAGCATGTTCCTGTCCGTGCCGGACGAGCGAGGCTTCTGCTTCACACAGGCCTACCAGTCCGTGGGGCTCGGCCTGGCGACGGCCGTGGGAGCCGCCCTCGCGCAGCCGCACCGGCTCCCGGTCGCAGCGCTCGGCGACGGCGGCGCGCTGATGGGGATCAGCGAGCTCGAGACCGTGGTGCGGCTCGGGCTCCCGCTGGTGGTCGTGGTCTACAACGATGCGGCGTACGGCGCCGAGGTGCACCACTTCGGTCCCGGAGGCGGTGACCTGTCCCTGGTGCGCTTCCCGCCCACCGACTTCGCCGCGATCGCCCGCGGCTACGGGTTCGACGCCGAGACCGTGCGACGTCCCGCGGACCTCGACGCAGTCGCAGGCTGGCTGAGCGGTGATCGTGCCCGCCCGTTCCTGGTCGATCTCAAGGTCGTCCGGTCCGAGCCCTCGTGGTGGCTCGAGGAGGCGTTCCGCGGGCACTGAGCGCACCCTCTGGTGGAATGGGCGCCGTGACCCACGACCCCGCCCTCCAGCAGGAGACCGAGGTCTGGTTCGTCCGACACGGCCTGCCCTGGTTCGTGCCCCGCGAGCGCGAGGCCGCGCGCGCCGCCCTGCGCCCGCGCCGGCTGGTGCCCTTGATCGTCCTGGTCCTGGTCGTCGGTGCCGCGGTCGCGGTCGCCCTGGCCCTGCTGCTCGACGAGGCCTCCGTCGCGCCCGCGGCGGTGACCCTGGTCCTGGCCCTGGCCGGGCTCTGGTACGGCGTCACCGCCGTGCGCGCACGCCCGATCGTGACCTGGGCGGTCGGCCACACGATGACCAGCCTGCGGCTGCTGCTGCCGATGGTGGCCCGGGCGCTCCCGTTGCTGCTGGTGTTCGTGACGTTCCTGTTCATCAACGCCGAGGTCTGGCAGCTCGCCTCCCACCTCGACGGCGGCGTGCTCTGGCTGACCGTGCTGCTGTTCGCGGCGATGGCGGTGCTTTTCCTGATGGTACGGCTGCCCGAGGAGCTCGACTCCTCCGACCACAAGCTCGACGAGACCCGGATCCGGGATTCCCTGCGCGGCACGCCGCTGGAGGCGCGCGCCGACGACGTGGTCGCGGCCTCCGGACCGGTGCTGGCACAGGACTCGCGGATCGGTGGCTTCGAGCGGGCCAACCTGGTGCTGGTACTGGTGGTCGCCCAGGTCTCCCAGGTGCTGCTCCTCTCGGGCGCGGTGTTCGTGTTCTTCCTGGTCTTCGGCGGGATCTCGATGCAGGAGTCGGTCGCCGCGGCCTGGGTGGGCAGCGACACCCACCACGTCAGCTGGCTGCCCAACGTCTCCGTGGAGCTGGTGCAGGTGGCGGTGTTCCTGTCGGCGTTCTCCGGCCTTTACTTCACCGTCGTCGTGGTCACCGACGAGACCTACCGGGAACAGTTCTTCACCAGCGTGATGGACGAGCTCGACCGCGCGCTCGGTGTCCGGGCGGCGTACCTCAGCCTGCCGCGGTGACGGTCACGGGCACGCCGCTGAACGCGGCGTTGCCGCTGACGTCGACCCGCTCGGGGTCGGTGAGGTCGTTGACCGAGACACCCGGCACCCCGCGGGCGTTGGCCAGCCGGACGCCGGCGCCCCGGTGCCCGTAGCCGTGGGGGAGGGACACCACACCCGGCATCATGTCGTCGGTCGCGCTCACGTTCACCTCGACCGCGCCGACCCGCGACGCCACCCGCACCAGCGCGCCGTCGGTGAGCCCACGTGCGGAGAGGTCGTCCGGGTGCATGAGCAGGTGGTGCCGGGGGCGCCCCCCGGTGAGCCGCTGCGTGTTGTGCATCCACGAGTTGTTGTCGCGCTGGTGCCGCCGCCCGACCAGGGTCAGCCCGCCCGCCACAGGTGCCGGCGCCGCGCGCAGCCGGTCGAGGTCGGCCAGCACCAGCGCGGGTGCGGCGTCGACCCGGTGGTCCTTCGTCTGCAGCCGCTCCGGCAGGAGCCCGGGCGTCAGCGGACCGAGGTCGACGCCTTCGGGCCGGGCGCGCAGTGCCCGCATCGTCGTACGACGCGAGGTGGCGAGGAGCGCGGTCACGGTCGCGGTCGGGCTGACCCGGAACCTGGCCCGCTCGAGCAGCCGCTTCTTCAGCGACTTCTTCGTGTCCAGCCGGGCGTCGGTGCGCAGCGCCAGCTCGCGGTAGATCTCCCAGTCGTGCCGGGCGCCCGCCTCCTTCGGGAGCACGGCGGGCGTGAACCGTGCGGTGTCACGCACCGCGAACACGTGGAAGACCAGGTCGTAGTGGTCGCGCTCGAGCGCCGTCGTCGGCGGCAGGATCACGTCGGCGTGGCGGGTGGTCTCGTTGACGTAGATGTCGACTGCCACCATGAAGTCGAGCGCGGCCATCGCCCTGTCGAGTGCGGCCCCGTCCGGGGTCGAGAGCACCGGGTTGCCGGCCAGCGTGAGCAACGCCCTGATCTGGCCCTCGCCCGGCGTCTCGATCTCCTCACGGAGCACGGATACCGGGAGCTCGCCGCCGAACTCCGACAGCCCGCGCACCCGGCTCCGCCAGACGTCGTGGTGCCCGCGGCCCACCAGCCCGCGCCCGACCATGTCGATGGCCGGGCGGGTGAACATCGCGCCACCCTCGCGGTCGAGGTTGCCGGTGAGCACATTGAGCAGGTTGACGGCCCAGTGGCAGACCGAGCCGAACTCCTGCGTGGAGACCCCGACCCGGCCGTAGGCGGCGGCCGAGTCGGCGCCGGCGAACTCGCGCGCGACCCGTCGTACGTCGTCGGCGGCGATGCCACTGTGCCGCTCGGCGCGCTCGGGCGTGAAGTCCGCGATCGCGGCGCGCACCGCGTCGACGCCCTTGACGTACGACGCCGGACGGGCCAGCCCCTCGTCGAACAGCACGTTGAGCATCGCCAGCAGCACGAACGCGTCGCTGCCCGGCCGCACGAACAGGTGCTCCGTGGCGACCTTCGCGGTCTCGGTGCGGCGCGGGTCGACCACGACCATCCGGCCGCCGCGCTTCTTCAGCGCACGCAGCCGGTTCGGGAAGTCGGGCGCGGTCATCAGTGACCCGTTGGAGGCCATCGGGTTGCCACCGAACACCAGGAAGTAGGACGTCCGGTCGAGGTCCGGGATCGGCAGCAGGAGCTGGTGACCGAACATCTGCCAGCCGACGAACTGCTGGGGCAGCTGGTCGACCGACGTCGCGCTGAACTTGTTGCGCGTGCGGAAGCTCTTGACCAGGGCGACCCCGTGGGTGAGCGAGCCGAGGCTGTGCGCGTTGGGGTTGCCGAGGTAGATGCCGAGCGCGTTCCGACCGTGCCTGTTGACCGCGGCGGCGAGACCGTCAGCGGCGAGGTCGTACGCCTCGTCCCAGCCGATCCGCTGCCAGCTGGTCTCGCCGGTGGCCGCGTCCACGACGCGGCGGACGGGGCGTCGCAGCCGGTCGGGGTCGTCGTACACGTCGGCGATCGCAACGCCCTTGGGACAGATGTGCCCACGTGACAGCGGGTCGTCGGGGTTGCCGCGCACCCCCGTGACCCGGCCGTCGGTCAGGGTGAGCTGAAGGCCGCAGATCGCCTCGCAGAGGTTGCAGACGCCGAGCCTGGTCTCGGTGCGGGGAGCCATGCCCGCATCCTCGCACCCGCCGCTACACCTGCCCGATCGGTGGGGCCGCGGCTGCTGCGGCCGGTGGCACTGTGGAGGGAACCACATCGCCAGGAGGCCCCATGAAGACCCGCGCAGCCGTTGTGTACGAGGCCGGCAAGCCGATCGAGATCGAGGAGCTGGAGCTCGACAAGCCGCAGGACGGCGAGGTGCTGATCCGCTACACCCACGCCGGCCTGTGCCACTCCGACGTGCACGTCGCCCACGGCGACCTGGAGGCCCGGCTGCCGATGGTGCTCGGGCACGAGGGGGCCGGGATCATCGAGGAGGTCGGCCCGGGCGTGACGCGGGTGAAGGCCGGGGACCACGTGGTCTGCTCGTTCATCCCGAACTGCGGCACCTGTCGCTACTGCGCCAACGGGCAGCAGTCGATCTGCGACATGGGCGCCACCATCCTCGAGGGGTACCTCCCCGGCGAGCGGTTCCCGATCACCGGCCCCCGCGGCCAGTACGGCGCGATGTGCATGCTCGGCACGTTCAGCCAGTACGGCGTGATCCACCAGAACTCCTGCGTCAAGGTCGACGACGACCTCCCGCTGGAGAAGGCTGTGCTCGTCGGCTGCGGCGTCCCCACCGGGTGGGGCTCGGCGGTCAACACCGCCAACGTCCGGCCGGGCCAGACCGTCATGGTCTCCGGGATCGGCGGCATCGGCATCAATGCGGTGCAGGGAGCCCGCTACGCCGGCGCGAAGCACGTGGTCGCGGTCGACCCGCTGGAGAACAAGCGCGAGAAGGCGATGGAGCTCGGCGCCACCCACGCGTTCGCGACGGCGGGCGAGGCGATCGAGGCGATCACCGACCTGACCCGCGGCCAGATGGCCGACTCCGCGATCCTGACGCCCGACCTGATGACGGCCGAGATCGTCGGCGACGGGTTCAACGCGGTGGGCAAGGGCGGCGTCGTCGTCCTGACCGGGCTGAACAAGATCATGGAGCCGAACATCCAGCTGCCCGGGACCGTTCTCACCCTGTACCGCAAGACGATCAAGGGATCGCTGTTCGGCGACTGCAACCCCACCACGGACATCCCCAGGATCCTCGGGCTGTACCAGTCCGGTGACCTCAAGCTCGACGAGATCATCACGCGCACCTACACGCTCGACCAGGTGCAGGAGGGCTACGACGACCTGCTTGCGGGGAAGAACGTGCGTGGGGTGGTCGTCCACGAGCACGCATGAGCGGTGACTCCCCACAGGTCATCGACCGGGACCAGGAGGCCGAGCTCCTCGAGGCGGCGTTGCGCAGCGGCGCGCATGTCGTCCTCGAAGGGCCTCCCGGCACCGGCAAGTCGACCCTTCTCCGGCAGGTCGCCTCGGGCCACCAGGTGCCGTTCGTGCTGGTCGAGGGCAACGCCGAGCTGACGCCCGCGCGCCTGGTCGGGCACTTCGACCCGGCCATGGTGCTCGCCAAGGGCTACCGGCCCGACATCTTCGTCGACGGCCCGCTGCTGGAGGCGATGCGCAGCGGCGGGCTGCTGTACGTCGAGGAGCTCAACCGGGTGCCGGAGGAGACGCTCAACGTGCTGCTCACGGTGATGTCCGAGGCCGAGATCACCGTGCCCCGGCTGGGCCGGGTGCCGGCCACGCAGGGGTTCGCGCTGGTCGCAGCGATGAACCCGTACGACGCGGTCGGCACCGCCCGGATCTCCTCGGCGCTGTACGACCGCACCTGCCGGATCGCGATGGGCTACCAGACGGAGCGGGCCGAGCAGCAGATCGTCGAGACCCGCACGCTCGACCCCGACCCGCAGTGGCGCGACCGGATGGTGCGGATGGTCCGGGCCACGCGCGACCACGCCGACATCCGGGTCGGCGCGTCCGTGCGCGGCGCCATCGACGCGGTCGGCCTGGCCCGGGAGCTGGCCGGCCTCCGCGGCGTACCGGCCACCGACTGGCAGGTCGGCCTGATCGCCGCCAAGGCCGCGCTCACCGGGCGGATCAAGCTGCACGAGGCCTGCAACCGCACGCCTGAGGAGGTCGTCGCCGAGCTCTACGAGCAGGAGTTCGGCACCGACCCCGACCGGGGGGAGGGGGCGCCGGGGGAACCCTGAGCCCGCCTCCCCGGGCGGGCGGACCCCCACCCGGGGCGGACCCGGAGCACCGGAAGCGACCGCAGGGCACGCCGACCACCGGGCGATCGCAGCTCTCGCGCAACGCCCGCTTCGCCGAGCTGTCCCCGGAGGTGGGCGAGCTCGACCGGGCCGCGCTGCAACAAGCGCTCGCCGACGACCCGGACGACACGCTCACCCTGCTGGTGGCGATGTCGACGGCCACCGACGAGGAGCTTCGGCGGCAGGTGCGGGCGCTGGCGCCACGGCTGCTCCTCGACCGTGCGCGCACCGGCGCCGTGCGACGGCGCGGTATCGGCCGGCCGCGCGCCGTGCCCGCCCACCTCGGCGGCGAGCTCGACCTCGACGCCTCGATGGACGCCGTCGCCGCGGCGCACGCCGAGCAGCGGCCGCCGGGCCTCGACGAGCTCGTCGCGCGTGACTGGGGCAGGCCGGAGCTGGCCGTGTGCCTGGTGATCGACCGGTCGGGGTCGATGTCCGGCGCCCGGCTGGCCACCGCCGCCGTGACCGCGGCGGCCTGCCTGGTGCGGGCGCCGGGGGAGCACGCGGTGGTCGCCTTCGCCCGGAGGGCGGTCGTGATCGAGCCGCTCGGCGGCAGCCGCGACCCGTCGCTGGTCGTGGGCGACGTGCTCGCGCTGCGTGGGCACGGAATGACGTCGGTGAGCAGTGCCCTCGCGGAGGCCGCTTCGCAGCTCGCGGTCTCTCGTGCCGCACGCCGGGTGACGGTGCTGCTGTCCGACTGCAGGTCGACCGACGAGGTCGACGCGGTACCGGCCGCGCGGGCGCTCGACGAGCTGGTGATCCTCGCCCCGCGCGACGACGCGGACGAGGCCCGGCACCTCGCCCGGGAGAGCGGCGCCCAGGTCGGCGAGGTCACCGGTGTTGACGTCGTGCCCGCGCTGCTGGAGAAGATGCTGTCCACCCGATGAAGGAGCCGTGATGAGCGACGCCACCGCCGCCTACCGCGCAGCCCGCGACTGGCTGCTGGACACCTCGCGGAGCTACGAGGACACGGTCGCGGAGTTCCGCTTCCCGGAGATGCCGGACCCGTTCAACTGGGTGTCCGACTGGTTCGACGTGGTCTCCGAGGACAACGACGAGCGGGCCCTGGTGGTGGTCGAGGAGGACGGCTCGAGCACGGCGCACACCTTCGCCGAGCTGCGGGCACGCTCCCTCGGGGTCTCGGCATGGCTGGCCGGTCTCGGGGTCCAGCGCGGCGACTCCGTGATCGTGATGCTCGGCAACCGGGTGGAGCTGTGGGAGTCGATGCTCGGGGTGATGCGGCTCGGGGCGGTCGTGATGCCGACCACCACCGCGGTCGGACCTGCCGAGCTGGTCGACCGGATCGCGCGGGGAGCGGCGCGGCACGTGATCGTGGACGCCGCGGACACGGGCAAGTTCGCCGACGTACCGGGCGACTACACGCGGATCAGCGTCGGCCCGACCGACGGCCAAGCGGGAGGCTGGCACACCTTCGCCGACGGGTACGACGCCGACCCGGCCGGCGTCGGCCACGCCGGCACAGCGCCCGGCGACCGGCTGCTGCTCTACTTCACGTCCGGCACCACGAGCCGGCCCAAGCTGGTCGAGCACACGCAGGTCTCCTACCCCGTCGGCCACCTGTCGACCATGTACTGGCTCGGCGTGCGCCCGGGCGACGTGCACCTGAACATCTCCTCCGCAGGCTGGGCCAAGCACGCGTGGTCGTGCTTCTTCGCACCGTGGATCGCGGAGGCGACGATCGTGGTGCTGAACTATGCCCGCTTCGACGCCGAGGCCCTGCTGCGGCGGCTGCGCGAGCAGCAGGTCACCACCTTCTGCGCGCCGCCGACGGTCTGGCGGATGCTGATCAAGTCCGACCTCTCCGGCGGCCC
>Ga0207701_10002295_pt1 | contig 19893 bp, 40 predicted proteins | sample KBSSwiSSwithPhiX_FD_184294 | JGI IMG/M metagenome (GOLD analysis project Ga0207701, IMG submission 184294) | Switchgrass rhizosphere bulk soil microbial communities from Kellogg Biological Station, Michigan, USA, with PhiX - S5 (SPAdes) (version 2) | ecosystem: Environmental > Terrestrial >... | reverse complement strand
AAGGTCTGGTTACCGGATGTCGCGTTCGTTATTCCGCCCAGGACCTGAGAGACTTTATCGTTCTCTTTATGCGACAAGAGCACATAACCTAAACCGCAACCGGCCATCGGGTGACTCCCTCAAGCGAACGATTGCGCGACGCAACGGTTAGGACGGCGCAATCCTACTCCGGCCATCCGTCTATCCCGGTAATGAATTTGGGAGCGCGTCCGAATTGCTCGGCGGTCCGGACCCGATGACAGTCCGCGCATAAGCAGCGGATATTATCGTCGGTATCGCGCCCGCCCAGGGAGAGGGGGACGATATGATCCGGGACGGTGGCGATACGGATTAAGCCCGCCGACTTACAGTCCCGGCAAAGCGGCTCGTTCCTTAAGCGGCGTTCGCGTTGCGCGACGCCCAGGCGTCCCCGTAAGCGTTCTGTCATAGCGTTTAGGCCAATGCGGCGGCTATGGCCTGGGGCGCATAAGCTCCAGGTCCAGGGCGTGGGAAGGGCGGATGGAAGCCCGACTAGCCCCGTCTCAACTCCCCTAGGACGCCGTCCTCCAGCGTCTAGCCGAGCTGGGGTTTTATCTTAACCGGAGCGATAAGGAAACCGGGGACCAAAACCCGCGCTCCGCCGATATCGACTAACCAACGGTCGCGGCCCTTTCGGCATAGGACGACGGCGGTTAGCCCCTGGAAAGGACCGGCGACGAACCGGACCGAATCCCCCGCCTTGTATTGCTCTCCATTGGAGCGCGGCTTGGCGCATTGCATCGCGAGCAATTGATCGACCGGGACGGCGGGCCGGTCGCCATTGAATAGGAACGGCCAAGCCCTGGGGACGCGCCCGCGTTCGCCTAGCTCCAGGGCGTTATCGGCCAAGGGGAAGGGGACGAAAACGAACGACGGTAAGAGCGGGACGATCCTAAGCTCGGCCTTGCGCTTCCTGGGGAAGCGATGGCGGACGACCGCGCTCGGCGACCATCCGGCGACGCCCTGGGCCTGGAGGGTCTCGGCAAGGGTGAGGGTTTGGACCGATTGGCAGCGGAGCGCCGCCCAGGTCTCCGATTGCGTCTCCAGCGGCGGGAATTGGAGAGTCGGCGCTTGCATCGCCTAAGCATGGGGAAACAAAACGGACTCGGCTAGGTAGAAACCCTGAGACCAATCCGGTATAGTCCGCCCAGGGGACGGCCTCCCCTTCCCGAACGGCCCCCGGCGCTTAATGCCTTTCGCGTCGGGGGTTTTCGTTATCGACTAGGACAAGTTGCGGCCCGCTCTTATCGCCGGACGCGCCCCGCTCCAGGGCGGCGGCGAAGGCCAATAGAAACTCCGGCGTTAGGTCGTCATCGGACCGTAGGACGGTCGCGAGTATCGACCGCGCTTCGTCCTCCGGCGTCGGGTCGTCCAGGTCGGTTAGGATGCGGATAGCTAGGTCGGTTAGGTCGGTCATTTCCCCCCAATAGCAAAAAAGCCCCCGGAGCCGAAGCGCCGGAGGCTTGATTGGTCCGCCTGGGCGGCTGGGCTAGGCGTCCGCCTCTTCCTTAACCGCAAACATTCCAACCCCCATCGGGTCGGCGTCGACGCCGCCGCTCCCAACTTGGGAAACGCTTTCGATTGAATATTCGCCGGTCGGATCGTTGCGGAGACCGGTTAGGACCGCTTCGGCGATGCGGAACGCGCCGCCGATATCGTCCGCGTGGAGGAAGAGGGGAGTCGACCGGACGCGGCGTCCGCGCTTGCTATCCCAACGGCTAAAGTGGATTTGGAATTGGTAGGACATTCTAGCGGCCCTCCGTCCAGCGTTCGACCATGCGGAGCGAGTCCCCCGGCTGGAGCGTATCCAGGGCGGAGCGAAGGTCGACGTTATTCGCGACCGTCGACAGCGTAAGCGGGAAGCCGTCGCCGTCGGTCTCGACTTCGAAGCGACCAAGCTCGCAATCCAGGGAGTTGAATAGGACCAATTCGATAATCGTCATTTTGTTGCCTTTCGATAGAAGGGGGCGGCTGGACCGCCCCCTGGGATGGTTACTTGGGGAGATGCGCCCAGGCTTTGTCCGCCATAGCTTTAACGCCGCCTGGGTGGAGCGTATGGCAATTGTCGACCCAGCCGCCGTCCGTCATTTCGTAATCGTAAAAGAGACGGTCGCCAGCGCCGACGCGGTCTAGCCAAGCGTTGGCGGTCTCCAGCGACTTGAACCGCTTCGACGTTAGGCAAAGGTTCCGAGCGATGTAGGTAACGCCGATGGCGCGGGTTCCGATTTTTGCCTTTTTCATTTTGTTGCCTTTCGAATCGGGGGCGGGTTCGCCCCTTCGATTGACAATCCCTAGAGGGTCTAAGACCCTTTCACAAGCCCCTAGCTGGAAATAAAAGCTAGGGCTTCGTCCAGGGTCGAAAAGCGCCCAACGATGGCCGGTCGGACGCCGTCGCGGACCTGGGCGTCGGTTACGGTCTCCGCGTCCCGGACAACGAAGCCCAGGTCCAGGTCGAAGCGGTCTCGCGACCCAGGGAGCGCGGGGACAAGCGTCCGGACGCAATAGAGCGCGAAGCGGCTAGCCGGTCCGACTAGCGCGACTTCAAGCTCCGCGCCTTTGACTAGGAAGCGCGGATCGCTGGAGCGGATAAGGGTCCGCCAATTCACGCGCCGACCCTTTCCCGGATGGAGGCGACGCGGGCGTTAGCCTCCGCCCAGGTAAGCGCGACTTCGATAACGCCGAAGGCGTCCTCGATAGCGACGAAGGTATCGCCGAAGCGCGAAGGGCGCTCGACAAGGCGAAGGGTATCGTTGCGGAGCGCAACGGCGATGGAAACGCAAGTCGCGGAGAGAGTCCGCATGAGCGATGGCCTCCTGGGCCGGTCGGACCTTTGGCGGGATGCCGGTCCGTTTGTCTAATTCGATTCGCTCTTGCTGAAACAAGCCCTAGAGGGTCTGAGACCCTTTGCATAGTCCCCAGACCCGAAAAATCGACAAGCTCCAGATTATTGCTTCAAAGCAATAACGGCGGTTAGCCGAATGGTATCTAATTACCCGTTTTGGTGGGATTGAAGTAATCGCCAAGTTGTGATATAATAGTCACGCCTCTTGTGGCGTGTAAAGCGTGGTTCTTTCTAATCGTTGGGAGTTAAAAGCATGAATAAGGACGAACGTCCTTTGGACGAATTGTCTTGTCCGACAGAGGTCGACTATCGATCAGGGTGCAAAGTTTGCTGGCGTTACTACGCCACTAAAGAGGAAGCCCAGCTCGCTAGTCGGTTTGCTCGGAGACAAGGCGAACGCGACGCCGCTCGCGGATATGACTTCGGTTACTGTTGGCCTGGGTCGGTCGACTATATCGACCCGGAGAAATATCCGGAGTCCAAGCGGGCCGGACTTTACGAAGTCTGTTGGCCGTAAATGAAAACGGGCCGGGAAGCGCGACAACGCTTTCCGGCCCATCGTTGGAAAGTCAAAAAGATGACGAACGCTGATTTACAGCAAGCTAACGCCCGACTCAATGCCGCCTTCGCCGATATCTGGAGAGGGATGCAACAAACGGAGCGGGAGATGGAAGAGCGGGCGGCGAAGGCCAATCCGGCGAAGTATAAACTAAGCCGGACGCTAGCCGGGGGGAAACCGGCTAGCTCGCGGTCCTGGGGGACCGTGAAAGACAAGCGCGGGCGGACCGTTAAATTTTGTTGGTCCTGTCATCGCAACGTCGCCGGTTACTTCGTCGCCTGGAGGCAAGTCGAAACGCCGATTAAGCGGAGCCGACCGGCGCGGCCTGGGGAAGTCGTTTCGACGATCAAACGCGACCAATGGACCGCCCGCAAAACCAAGCGGGCGCTAGAGGAATTGCAAAAGCGCCGGACGGACCGGCTCCGGGCGAAGCTCGGCAAGTAAGGGAAGGGGGAGCGTTTCGGCGCTCCCCTTTTTTATTGCGGTCGACCGACGCCGAGCGCCCAATCCTCGGCGCAACGATAACAGACTTTGGGGATCGGTCCCGCGCCTTCGGGTCGGAATTGGACCGGCCTCCCGCAACCGGCGCAAACGCCGACAAGGTTATCCGATAGGAGCAAGGGGACGGTGAGACCGACGACGATAATAAATTGGGCCTCGGCGGGAAGCGCGTCCAGCCATTCCGGGTCCGCGTCCGGGTTGTCGGTATCGTAAGCGACGAACGGCGGGAGCTTCGGCATTGGTCGACTCCAGGAAACGAAACCCGCCCGTCGCCCCCTGCTAACGGACGGGTTTCGCCTTGGTCTCCAGGCGTGCTAGCCGGAGCCGGGGAGAGGGTGCCTCCGGTCCCAGGCGTTGCACCTGGAGCCGGAGGCGGGACGGACCGGTCAAAGGACCGTCCGGTCGCGACGGGAGGGAGTCATTTTGCCGAATCGTCCGTCGCCGCGAGTCTCGTTATTTCCTAGCCGACTTACGGCGCTTCGTCCCTAGCCCGATTTGCTTCGCCAGCGTCCGCCGTTGCTCGGCGTAATTCGGCGCGACCATCGGATAGTCGGCGGCTAGTCCCCATTTCCGGCGATAGTCGTCCGGCGTCATTTGATAATGAGTCTGGAGATGCCGCTTAAGCATTTTGAGACGCTTCCCGTCCTCCAGGCAAATTATATAGTCCGGCTTAACCGACGACCGGACCGGGACTTTGGGGACGGGCTTTTCCTCGACCGCGTTAACCGGCGACAAGCCGGAAAGCGCCGCCCAGACGTTAGAGATAAGTTGCGGTAAGTCGTTAACCGCAACGCTATTGTTAGAAACATGGGCGGCGACGATATCCGCCGTTAAATTACGGATTGTCTCCGCGTCTCGACGGCGGTCGACGCCGTCCCAATTTTCATTATCGGCCATTTTCCCAAACTCCATTTGCCTTTTCACATACGCAACTAGCCGGGACTCCTTATCATTAGTCCTCCAGACCGCAAAGGTCGCGGGCGATTTGGACCGATGCTCGGCGCTTTAGCTGGGCGGTAAGGACGCGGGCGCGGCGCTCGCTTAAAAGCATCGCGTAAAACGATAAGCCCGCCGCGAGCGCGTTTAGCGGCCATACCCAAACGAGCGGGGAGGCGGCGATGATCAGATTAAAAATCGTGAATCCGAAATGGACGTTAGCCCAGCGGTAATAGCCCCGGCGAAAGTGGAGCCTGGGCGCGGCTAGCTCCGGGACGTCGGCGACGGTCCGTCCCTGGATATCGGGACGGCTCTCCAGGGACGCGACAAGGTCGCTATAATCAATCGACGGACGCAAGGCGGCTCCTATGGCAAAAGCGGGACAATCATCGCCAGGACGACGAAGAGCAAGCCGAGCGGCATTAACCGGCCCTGATACGGCTGGACGGCGGCGACATTGGTCGCGGCTAGCAGGAACAAGAGCGCGGCGACGATCAGGAAGGCTAGGACGAGCATAGCGATATCCTTTCGGCGTTGGGTGAGCTGGACTTTATAGGACCGGAGTCCGGGCGGCTAGAGCTTCGGCAAGTCGCCGGTTAGCTCCATCCGCCGCCAACGCTTGCCGTCGCGATAGAAGGTCCAGCCCCGAAGGACGACTTCGGTCTGGGCGTGGCGGCTGTGATTGGTCATTACCGCGAGCCGTTCGCGGACCCGGAAAACCGTATCGCCGACGGAGATTTGGTCGCCGCTCTGGATTTTCCAGAGATACTCCGCCGCGACCGGCCCCAGGTCGCGGAACAAATATCCCCAAAAGGCGAACATGGTCCGGGACGCGAAAGCCCGCGACAGATTGGAATATTTGTGACCGGCGGCCAATGCCGCTTCAAGCTCCGCCCGATGCTTATGGACGAAGTCGCGGACTTCGGCGTTGGTCGGCGCGACGCTATATTTGACCGCCCGTCCCCCGGTCCCTTCGAAGGCAATCGCCATCCGCGCTAGACCGGCCATTTGATTGCCGTTTTTGATTCCCTCCATCTGGAGATAACAACCGGCTCCCCGCGTCCGGCCTTGGTCGACCGCGAAGCGGCTTTCCCGGCTAACGCCGTAAACGATAAAGCCGTCGATAGCCTTCCCGGCCTTGATGATCGCTTCGAGCCTATGTTGGCCGTCGTTAAGGAAACCGTCGTTGGAAATTTTGATGGTTTCGCCGGTCAAAAGCCAACGGTCGTTAAGGATATCGCGGGCGTATTGCTCGACCTTGTCGTCCGATATCGTCCGATTATCGACGTTGCGGTCCCCGGTTAGCAATTCGTAAGCGTCGGCGACCGTGATCCGGACTAGCTTAACCCCTGGACCATCTGGAAACTCGCGCTCCAGGAAGGTTTGCGGCTCCGCCGCCTTTTTTTCCTTAATCGCCTTCGAAAGCGCCCGCTCCATCGTTGTCGCTACGGTCATCGGTTGTCCTTTCCAATCCGTCCTCCGTCGCTCCGAGCGTCGTTGAAATTACTCCCTTTTTCGGGGGGACGTAAACCCCCCGGACATTACGCCCTAACGCGACCGCTTCGCCCAGGTCGCCAGGACGGCGTCGAATTGGTCGACCATGCTTTGGCAAGCGGTCGCCTGGGCGGCCCATAGCTCCGGATCGACGCCGAACGGCTCCGGCATTGAGCGGAGATGATCCGCCGCCGCCGCGAATTGCTCGCGCCAATTGCGGGCGTTGTCGGCTTCGGCGTCGGTCGTAATTTTGCTAACTTTCATCGGTCGATTCCTTCGTTTCATAGTCGGCGGCGATTGCCTCCATAACCGCGATTCCCCGGTCGGCGGCGTCCTGGGTCATTCGCCCGATAGCGACTTGGCGGGCGTAAACGCGGCGGCGGAAACCAAGCTCGCGGCGGACTTCGCCGAGCTTGTCGGCGCGGGTGATCGGCGCGTCGGCGAATAGGTCGACCATCGCTATTTCCTCCCGTCCAGAAAGCGCCGGACTTCCCGCTCCAGGGCTTCGGCGCGGGTCGCAATCCCCAGGGCTTCGTCCTTAAGCGCGGCGGCGGCTTGCTCCAGGGTCGACGCCTGGGCGGACGCCTTTTCGGCGGCTTCGTTCGTATCGTCGCCGAAAAACTCGCGAAGGGCGGAGACCCAGGCGCGGGGGACGCGAAGCCGCTCCGCCGCCTTGGCGTCCGACAATTCGCCGACCCAGCGGCCCGCGCCGTCGTCGAAGTTGGCGTCCAGATAATCGCGGATGCGACCGTTATCCTCGCGGGTCGGTTGGCGCGGAGCCTCGGCGACCGGGGACGGCGGAGGCGGCGGATAAACCGTCGCGGATTCAAGCGGCATAGCGGACTCCTCCGGATTGTCGGGTTGGATGGCGGGCGGGTCGAAGCGGTCGACCAAGCGCAAACGAAACGGGCGGACTTGCCGACCGGCGACCGGTTCCTGGACGACGAAGCCCTGGGCGATGGCGCGGGTTAGCCCGTCCTGGAAATTCCAAACGCCAATCCCCCAGGCTTTCGCGGCTTCGCGGCGGCTGGACCAAACGCGATGCGGGTTCGCCGCGATAAGCGCCATTATCCGACGCCGGAGCGGGGAGCGGTCGTTAAGGTTGGCGGGCGCGGGGATCGGCTTGTCGCCCAGGGCGGCGGCGGTCCGTTCGCGGACGGCGGCGGCTTCCTTCGCCATTGATCCGACCGGCTTCGCGGGCCGGGATTGCAACCGGGACGCGGCGGCGGCGATATCGCGGTCGCGGATTGCCAGGAACGCGGCCCGCCTTTGGGCGGGTGACATATCGGACGGCGGTCGACCGGCTCCGCCTGGGCGGTGATCCGGACATAAGGCATAACCGCGCCGGTCGGCGAACCATCCTTTTTGGCCCGCGAATTTTACGATGCACTCCGGGGGAAGCCGGGAATTTTTGCCGGGACTTAGCCTTAGCTCGGCGTCGCATTTCGGCTGGGCTAGACAGTGGAGGATATGGAACGGCTTACGCTTGCCGTCGTCGCCGCAAGGGACGACGTAAACCGGGAAAATCTCGCAATCGCGGACGTTGGGCGTTTCGAGCATTTAGCGTCCCCCCGTTTTCCAATCGTGATAAGCCCCAGCTAGGAGCATCGTCAGGCGCTCCGGGATAAGGACGAAGTCCAGCGACGCCTTGAACGGGCGCGACGATTGATTGGTGAGGAATTTCGACGTTGGAACGCTCGCGATAGCGCCGAGCAACCGCGCCGAGCCATGCTTCGCGATAGCCGCTTCGATCCGGCCCAGGCGAACGCCGTTTAATTCATCGGCGACCGGCAAGCCGTTAGCAGCGGCCATCCGATTCCAATTTTCGAAAACGTCGACGGCTTCGGTTTTTGCTAAAGCGGGCGCGGCGGCTTCCTCGCGCGCGCCCGCGCCCGCGTAGCTAGTGACTTGTTCTAACTGATTACGGGTCGCGCCTGAGCGACCCTTTCCGGCGTTCGGCGCAACCGTTTTCCTGGGAGACCCTTTCATAGCTGTGAAACGGTTTCCTAGCTGTGAAACGGTTTCGCCATTAAGGAACCCTTTCAGGTCCGGCAAAGCGTCGCCGATACTGATACCCTTTCCCCGCCTCGGTTTCGGCAATGGGAGCGGCTCTTCGTCCATTAACAGAGTCCAGACTTTGACTTGGCGAGTTTGTCCCCGGCGCTCCCCGGAGTCCTCAATAAGCCGGAGCCGGACCAACCGCTTAAGCTCGCGGAGGATGGTCGACCGGTGGAAGCCGCAAAACTCGGCGAGATAAACGACCGACGGCCAAGCTAGCCCGCGCTTGTTGGCGCGGTCGGCTAGCGCGAGCAAAATAAGCCGGGGAACGGGTTCCAGCCGTTGGCGTATCGCCCAGGTCATCGCGTCGTAGCTCATTCGGTTATCCGTCCGGGAAATAGGTCTCTAGCGTCGTCATCAGTCGATCCGGGTCCGCGCCCCTCGCGAGCATCCCGGCGACTTTCATTTCGATACGGGTTCCGAGCGCGGTCGCCCGCGCCCGTTGATCCGGGTCCAAGCGGTCGACCGGGATATGGAGCCGCAAATAATCGCCTGGGGGACGCTTCATTGGTTTGCCTTTCCAATCCTCCAGCCGCCCAGCTCGTCGCTAATCCATTTCGCGAAGAGCCGTTCGCCTGGGCGTTTAACGTCGACGGTTATGCATCCCGGCAAAGCCCGCCCAATATGCTCCGCCAATTCCTCCGCCCAACGGATAGGGTCCGGCAAAACCTTATGGTCCAGCGGGTCCAGGGCGGTTTGCAAATGCCGCCGCAAGGCTTCGGCGTCGTAACCGTGGCGAAACCAAGCGACGACTTCATAGGTGTGACCGTGGAGTCCGCCCTCCGGGGTTGTATGGGCGCAACTAAGGACGCCGCCGACGCCGGTTAACTTCATGCGACCAACTCCGTTTGTTCGCCTGGATCGACGAAGCGCGGCGGACATTGTCCGGCGTCCCAGCGGTGGCGCATTTTGGCGGAGCAATTCTGGAGCCGGTTATGATTGCGCCCGATATCGGTTGAATCGACCGACGCGAACGGCCATCGCTCGCGGATAAGCGACATTCCCCGGAGCATATGGACGTTGGGAGTCCGCTTAAAAACGCGGTCGATTTGCCTCCAGGTTTCGTCCATCCGCCGCGCCCAGGCGTCGGTCCCGATGATCGCGAAAGCGCCGCTAGAGCCGATGCAAACGCGGGAAAAGGTATCGATTAAGCCGATAAGCCGGGAATAGCTTTCGTGCATATGCCAAACGGGAGCGCCCCGGTCCGGGAACGGCCAAGCCCGATTAAGCCGCGAGTTTTCCTCTTCGTCGCCGTCGATAACGTCCGGCATAACCGCCCAGGTCGTCGGATGGTCCAGCCAACGATCCGCCCAGGCGTAAAAGGCGGCCCAATCCGGCTTATGGTCGCGCTTCCAAGCCGAGTAAGCGCCGTTATCCAACATGACGGATTGTCCGATTTGATGCGCCAGCCGGACTTGCTCCGGACGCGCATAGGAAACGCAAAAATTCGCCCCGGCCATCGCCAGGATGACGCTATTCGGCGTGATCGGAGTCCCGTGATAATGGATCGTCATAGGACGCCCCGGTCGCGCAAGCGGCGGAGATTGGAGCGGACGCCGTTTTCCGTCCCGCCGTAAATCGCGGCAATCTCGCGAAGGGATTTTCCGGCGTTCGCCAGCCGGACCAATAGGTCCAGCCGGTCGGCTCCGGCGCGATAGGGCCGGTAAGGTTTCGGCGGCAAGGGGACGATCCGCCGAGTCATTCCGCCGCCTCCAGCCGGTCGACCGGCTCTTCGGCCTTGCCGCTAAGGCGCTTGGGGACGGCGACGCCGACGCCCTGGGTCGAATAGATAATGGACCGTGATCCAGACCGAATCTCGTGCGACCCGTAAAGGAAGGCGACCAAGCGGCAACCGTAAGCCTTGGATTGCGCCCGATTGTAAGCGTCCCAATCCTCCGCCGTTAAATAGATGGCGCGGACTTCCATCTCTTGCGCCCGCATTTTCTCCAGCGCGGCGTCTATCCGTTGAATGATCAGCGGGCGGCGGTTCATCGCTAGGCGGCTTCGTCGCTCGGCGTCCGCCGTTCGTCCCAGGCTTCCAGGGCGTCGGCATGGTCGAAGCGGGCTTGTCCGGACTTGCGGAGCCGTTCGCAATTGAAGCGAACGTCGTCGCGAGTCATCGCTTCGCGGGGGATATAGACCGGCTCTTCGCCCCGCTTACGGGCCTTGGGATAGTGGGTTTGCAATTGGCCGGAAAATAATTCGCCCTGATAAGCGACGGACTCGTCGGCGTCGGCGTCCAGGGTCCGAGCGACCAAGGTCCGGGCGATATGTTTGAAATGCTCCAGGCTCGCGTATTCGATATGCGGCTCCAGCGAAGCCCCGTCATATTGGCGCATTGCAAATTGAGCTAGCGTCGACGGGCTTACGGTTTGCCGCGAAAGTTGCGTCTCCAGAATCGAAAGCATGGTCCGGGAAATATCATCGTGCAGCGTCGGCATTTTCGGACTCCTTCAAGCGGTTAAGGGTGTCGGCAATTTGGGGAGCAAGGCGAAGGACGGTCGCCGCCATCTCTTCGGTCATTCCGGGAAGCAAAGCGCCCAGGTCGGCGTCCAGATATCCGCGCCGTTCAAACTCGCGGAGCCATCCCCAGAGCCGGAGCGAAGCGTCGTCGACCATCGGCTGGGGGAAAGCTCCGGCCTCGCGGACCTTGTCGCGGGCGATTATGCTTTCGGTCGAAGCGTCCGGCTCGGCGAGCGCCAATTCGAAGTCGACCTGGGGAACGTCGGCCAATTCCTGGAATCGCCGCGCTTGCCGGTCCGGGATGCCGTTCGCGGCCAAGGCTTCGGCGTATGGGGAAAAATTGCGGCGGGCGTCGCCGGTATTTTCGGCCTTCGGACGACCTGGGTCCGCCCGCGCCAATTCCTTAAGCAACTCTCCGACGCGGCGCTCGGCGCGAAGCCGGACGTTGGTCGCCTCGCGCTCCGCCTCCAGGTTGCGGGCTTGCCGGTGATAAATCTGGAGCGCCGCCGCCTTGTCGCGAACGTCCTTAACTTCGTCGACGCGGGCGCAATTGGCGATAGCCGAGACCATCGCGTCATAAAGGGCTAGCTCCGTCATTCGTCCGCGCCTCCCTGGAGCTTGGCGGCGGCGGCGATAAGCCGCGCCCAGGCTTCGCCGAGCTTAAGCCCTTCGCGCTCCGCGAAGTCGCGGACGGCCTGGGCTTGCTCCGGCCAATCGGCCTTCATTGTAACGATCAGGTCGGACGGTTCGCCGAGCCGCCGATGGAAGTCCAGGCGGCGGTCGGCTTCCATTTGAGCGGCAATCTCGCGGACCCTATCGCCGACCGCCCAGGCTTGCGCGGCTGGACCGCGAACGCTCCGGACGGTCGCGCCGGTTTGGCGGGCGGTCTCGCGGCGATAGCCGGTCGCCAGGGCTTCGACCTGGACCCGCTCGGCTAACGTCATTTCCTCTAGAATCGCGGTCATCGCTTTGCCTTTCCCTTCGCTGTGGGGGACGCGAAAGGGTCCGGATTCGGTCCTTCGGCCTTAGTCGGGCTTTCCCGGTCCGGAGCTTCCTTCGCGCCCCCCTCCGCCGTCGGTTCGTCAGTTGCGGCGGCGGATTCGGTTTCGCGGAGTTGACGGCGGGCGGCGGATATCACGCGCTCCAGCCCGTCCCGGCTTAAGCCGGTCTCCGAACGTAAATAGCGGCGGTCCGGACCTTGTCCGACGCGGTCGGCGCGGCGAAGCTCGGCGCGGACGACCGATAGGCAAAAAAAGTCCGGCATAGGCGCGGCGCGGCGGGTCATTGGACCCGCTCAATTTCGAATTGGAGCGCCGCGAGCTTGGCCGGTTTTTCCCAGGCGACGCCCAGGATATCGAATTGCTTATCGTCGACGCCCAGGGCGGCGGCGATGCCGTCCAAATAGCTTTTCGCGCTAGCGATAAGGTTGTCGGCGTCGGGATGGTTTCCGCCGCCCTGGGGGCGGATCGGAGGAAAGGCGCGTATCGTTATGGAGAGCCGCCCAGGTCCAGCCTTGAATTGAAACCAATCGGTCCGCGCCGATAGCGCCGTTACGGTCGAATAATAGCCGTCGTTTTTCGCGGTCCGGGTTGCTTTGGCCTTTTCCCGAAAGTGGAAACGCCCGTTGGGGCTTAACTTCCTAGACGGCCATCCGGTCCGGATATGGAGGACGGCCATATTTGGTCCTCCTATCCATTAGCGGCCTGAGTTGCTTGGTCCGGCGCGGAGCCGCCCGCGTCGACCCAATGGGCGGAGATGAATTGCCGGACGCGGTCGATTGTCGACGCTTGGCAATCGCGGCCCTTACGAAGCTCGCGGACGAAATGCTTATCGCCCATGCACTCGATTCCAAACTTCGATTCGCTCATTTCGCGACCCGCCAAAAAGGCGTCAATTTCGGTCAAAAGCTCGGATAAAATCGGAGACATAACGACCCCCAGGGAAGGGCGGGAAACTTATCTCAAGTTAAGGAAGTTATGGCCCCCCGTCCATCGGGTGAATCCCCTTTTTTTCCATAGGTGTCAGATACTTGGGGGGACATTCCCCCCCATATTCGGCGTTGACGCGGGGGAAACGCTTCCCCAGGAATCGTAAGCCTCCCTCCGACTCTTTGGGGAAGGTTTTTCGCCTTGTCCGACCCTATTCTAGCGATGCTCCTAGCCGATGCCGGTTGTCCCTATGCCGAAGGGACGCTGGACGCTTCGATTTGGATTCACGGCTATCGGTCCGGGATTGCCAAAACCCAGGCGGCGGTCGCCGCCGTAAGCCGGAGCGCGACCGCGCCCGTCCCGACGCGCCCGCCGCGCCGGACCCAGGCTCGCTAGCGATGACCGCGCCGAAGCCCTGGACGGTCGGTCCCTGGACCATAACCCCCGGCCAAAAGCCGCCCCATTATCTCTTCGTTTACGGCGCTCGCGGCCAATCGGTCGCGATGATTTTCGACCGCTACGGCGACAAGGCGGACGCCGAGCGCAACGCGAACGCCGACCTTATCCGGACCGCGCCGGAGCTTTGGGACGCGGTCGACGAATTGCTGGAGATTATCTCCGAATTTGAAGTCGACGGGCTTAAGCTCAATTCCGACCAAATGGCGAAGCTCCGCCGCGCCGAAGCGGTTTTCGAAAAGGCGCTCGGCAATGCGTAACCGGACCGGCGTCGCCCGCTCCAAACGCGGACCGTCCTTCGACCCGGATATCCCGGTCGCCGGTTGCTATCGGACGCGGTTCGTTAAGGACGGCCCTCCGGTCGCGTTGCGTATTTGGTTTGGTCCTCCCCTGGACCCGGAGACCGGCGAAGAGATGGACCGCGCTCCCAAATGGTTTGCGATGATAAACGGCGTTTTGGCGGTCGAAGCCGCCCGCTTTTGGCCGGGATGCGCCCGCGACCCGATTAGCTTCGCCGAGTATCGCCATATCTGCCGCCGCTCGGCGACCCTCGACCCAGCCGACCCTTACTTCGATCCGTTTACGGCGGTCGACCCAGCTCGCGCCCCGCCGCCATTTTAGGAAGGAGTCCGCTATGCCGCCGACCTTTGACGACCTTAAACCGTGGCCGGTCGACCCGTCGTCGCCCCATCATAATCAGCCGCCGTTGGAAGTCCGCATAACGGAGGACTTCGACGAAGCCCTGGAGCGGCGCGGGATTTTCCAGCGGATCGACGAAATTATCGCCAGCGCCGACCGGTCGCCGGATACTATCGAAAGCCCGGAGGACGCGGGGAAGGCGGCGGACCTTTGCGTTATGGCGCGGACCGCGAAGGAACAAGTCGAAGCCGAGCGCGAGATTTTGAACCGGCCCCTTTTGGTCGCCCAGCGGTCGCTTAAGGCTAAGGCGGACGCCGCCGTCCAGCCGATGGAGGCAAGCGTCGCGGTCCTTAAGGCGAAGCTGGACGCTTACGTCGACGCAACCGGCGAAAAGGTAACGGGCGATTATGGCGCGAAGGTCTCGACCCGGACCGATTGGGTTTTCGAAGTCGTCGACTTCGGCAAGCTCCCGCTAGCTATCCGCCGTCATCCGTCCGTCCTGGAGGCAATCGACAAGGTTATCCGCGCCCAGGTTCGCGGCGGCGCTCGCGATATCCCAGGCGTTAAGATTTGGCCCGCGACGAAAGCCCAGGTCCGGTGAATCGCCCGCCCTTCGCCCAGGCTTTCCCGGTGATCCTGGACGACGCCGATATCGCGGCGGCGAAGCGCGGCGCGATGCGGTGGCAATGGGAAGCCGAGCGCGAAGGCAATCGCGAAAATCCCCGCTTCCTATCCTCGACCGCAATCCAGAGCCGGGACGAAGCCTTGGCGGTCGCTATCGAAGGCGCGGTCGGCGAAGTCGCGCTCGCGAAGCTCTTCGGGATTCCTTGGCGTCCCAACGTCGGCGGCGACCGCCGCCGCCCGGACGTCGGACATTGCGACGCCCGGACGACCCGTCATCTCGGCGGGCGTCTCTTGCTTAAGCCGGACGACGAAATGAACCGTCCCCATTGCCTGATCGTCGGGACGGCCCCGCTACTTTGGTTTGTCGGCTGGATTTACGGACGCGACGCGATGCTCCCGCGCTTTTGGCGTCCGGAGCGGCGCTCTTACTGGTTTCCCCAGGCGGAGCTTTTGCCTTGGCCGGTCCCCCCCGAACGATTCCATTATGAAAGAAAGGAAGCCGCTTAAATGGCCCAGACCCAGAACGCGCCCGCCGTCGCTTCGACGGAAAGTCATCGGCTATTGACGCTCCGCCGCGAGCTAGAGACCCGCGCCGATGAATTTCGGATGGTCCTCCCGTCCCATATCGCGCCGAACAAATTCCAGCGGACAATCCTAACCGCCGTCCAGGCGAACCCGGACCTTTTAGCTTGCGACCGTCGGTCGTTCCTAACCGCCGCGATGAAATGCGCCCAGGACGGTTTGCTCCCCGATGGCCGGGAAGCCGCCATCGTCCCGTTTAAGTCCAGGGTTAAGGACGCCGCTCGCGGCTGGACCGAAGTCCGGCTCGCTCAATATATGCCGATGGTTTACGGCCTCCGTAAGAAAATCCTCCAGAGCGGGGAGATTACGGACCTTTTCGCCGCCGTCGTCTATCGCCAGGAAATTGAGCGCGGCGCGTTTCATTACGAAGAGGGGAGCGAAAGGGCGCTCCGTCATCGGCCAATCCTGGACCCGGACTTCGCGCCGACCGACGCCGATATCGCCTTGGTCTATTCGATTGCGACCTTCGCCAATGGGACGAAGAGCTTCGAAGTCATGCGGCGCGGCGAAATTGATCGCGTCCGCGAAGCCTCCCAGACCGGAGCGCGGTTCGATTCCAAGGGCGAACCCAGGGACGCTAAAGGACCGTGGCGCGATTGGTTTTCGGAGATGGCGAAAAAGACGGTTATCCGCCGTCATTCGAAGAGCCTCCCGCAATCCGGCGACATTATCCTAACCGACGTAGAGGCGGACGATATGGGCCTGAGCGCGGCCCGCTCGGCGGTCGCCTTGCTCGACTCCCAGGTTCCCGAAGCGCCGCGTCCGTTGCTTGGTCCAGGCGAAACGGTCGACCCGGAGACCGGCGAAGTCCTGGGCGGCGGCGGGCCGGACGTCCAGGAACCGGTGATTAACCCGACGCCAGCCGCGCCGGAGCCGGAGCCGCTAACCGAAGAGCCGCAACCGGCCCCGGTCGAAGCGCCGGACGCCGACCCTTATCCCAATATCCCGGAGCCGGATCATCCGGAGTCCGACCCGATGGAGCCGTTCGGCGTGGAGCCGGAGCCGGAGCGCGACGATATCGGGCTAACCAAAACCGAACCCGAAAAGCTCGCGGAGTCCTACATCTCCAGGGCGCGGGCTTGCGAAACGGTGATCGACCTTCGCGCCCTGGAGCGCGAAGCCGAGCTGGACTTGGCGGCGATGCCTCCGGAGTTTGCCTCTTGCGTCGATACGGAATTTGGGAAGGCGCGGAAGCGTCTCGCGCCCAAAAAGGACAAGGTTTCCTAACGTGGCGTCGCAACCGGACCGCCCGATGGACGACGACCTGGAGACGCTTAAGCGGCGGCTCCGCGCCGTGATCCATTGGCGCGACCGGCTCGCGGCGGAGCTTGCCAAGCTAGACGCCGAGCTAGCCCAGGACGCCCGGACATTCCGGACGCTTAACGGCGACCTAGTCGCTCCGACCCTGGAGCAAATGCGGCGGATGCTCTTCGACGAAAGGTAAGGCGATGGACAATCTCGACCAATCGGGCGGCTTGCTTCGCGGCGCGGAGGCTATCCGGGTTTATCTCAATCGCCGCCTGATCGGCGGGAAGCCGCTCTCGCGGGGATCGGTTTATTACCTGATCGAAAACGGGAAGATTCCCGTTACCCGCTTCGGCTCCAATAAAAACGCCGAAGTCTGGGCGCGGCAAGTCGACCTGGATCGGCTTTTCGAAAATATCGGGGGGGATTGCTAAAGGGTCGGAGACCCTCTAACGCCAACGGCGTTAGCGGGCGATTGTCGCCCGCGATTCGGGAGTAAAGGCAAATGGCAACTATCAATAAGCGGTCCTGGACGACGCCCAACGGGACGAAGGGGGAGGCTTGGCAATTATCCTACGTCGACGGGACGGGGACGCCGCGCCGGAAAAACTTTAAGAAAAAGGCGGACGCCGAAGCCTATCGGATTAAGGTCGAAGGCGAAGTCGTCGCGGGCGTCCATACGGCGGACTCGGTAAGCGTAACCATCGCCCAGGCGGCGGACCTTTTCCTGGAGGGTCGCAAGGCGCGGGAGCTAGAGCGGTCGTCAATCGATCAATATAACGGCCATATCGAAAACCATTTAAAGCCGCTTATCGGCGCGACCAAGCTATCGCGGCTCACAATGCCGGACGTTAAGGCGTTCGCCGAAACGCTGATTAAGACGGGCCGGTCGCGGTCGACGGCGGTTAAGGTTTTGTCGACGCTCCGGTCAATTATTAAGGACGCCCAGGGGAGCGGCCTAGTCGCCCAAAACGTCGCCCTGGGCGTAACTATCCCGGTCCGCAAGCGCCATAAAGAGGCGGTCGTTATTCCGACCAACGTCCAGCTTCGGGCGATGGTGGAGACGGCGGAGACGGCCTTCCCGGACTTCTATCCGATGCTCCTAACCGGCATTTTCGCGGGCCTCCGGTCGTCGGAGCTTCGCGGGCTTCGGCTAATCGATATCGACCTTAAGGCGGCGACCATCTCGGTTAGGCAACGCGCCGACGCCTGGGCGGTTATCGGCGCTCCCAAGTCGGCGGCGGGTCGTCGGACTATCCCAATCCCGCCGATGCTCGTTTCGGTCCTCCGCGCCTGGATTTTGAAAGCGCCTAAGTCGGACCTGGGCCTCGCCTTCCCCAATTCCAAGGGCGGCGCGATGCTTCATTCCAACTTGGTCAATCGGGCCTTTTGGCCGCTCCAGATTGCGGCGGGCGTTTGCGAGCCGAGCGGCAAGGTCGACGACGAAGGCGCTCCGATTATGCGGGCGCTCTTCGGCCTCCATAGCCTCCGCCATGCGGCGGCGTCGTCCTGGATCAATCAGCGGGTCGACCTTAAGCGCCTGATGGTTTGGTTAGGACATTCCACTATCCAAATGACGCTCGACACATACGGACATTTGATTGTCGACGAAGCCCAGGACGCGGCAATCGCCAAGGCGTCGGAGGCGGCGTTATTCGGCTAGACCGCACAAAAACCGCACAAACGGACAAAAAACGGCGGTTTTCCGCGCCTTAAAACGGAATCATAATCCGAAGGTCGCCCGTTCAAATCGGGCCTCCGCTACCAACTAAAAAACCCCTGAAAACTCCGGTTTTCGGGGGTTCTTTTTTGTGCTGAGACCCTTTCCGGCGGCTCTTTTTTTGTGCGGGCGTTTATGGGGGTTTTCTGCCGTTTCCCATTTTGTGGGAGTTTGTCGACCGCACAAAAGCCGCACAAAAACTGGAGCTTGCGAAAGGGTCTCCGACCCGCTAAGGCTTGCGAAGCCCAGGGCGAACCGCTCCGGCAACGAAAGGCAAAGCAATGACCGTCCGTGATTACTTCGAAGCAAAATTCCCGGCCCATTATTACGACCTGGACGCCGATATCGGCGACGGCGAAACCCTCGGCGATATCCTCGCGGAGATGCCGACCGACTCCAATTGCGGGGACGATTGCGTCGCCGCTATCGACGCCGCCGCCGCAATGGTCGACGTCGTTAAGCGGGCCTTCGCGGAGGACTTCCCCGATTACATCGCCCAGGTTTTGGACTCCGCCGTCCAGACTTGCTCTTGCTTCATCCGGGGTTGAACCGATGACCAACGTCCAAGCTATCCGCCCGCCATCGGAGGCGGAGCTAATCCAATCCGCCGACGCCAAGGTCCGGACCGGTCGCGGCAAGCTAACGCCCGCCGAGACCGCCGCGCTCCAGGCGCGGAACGCCCGCCGCGACGCCGAGCGGGCGATGACTCCGGAGGATATCAAAGCCGCCCGCGAAGCCCTGGGCTTAACCCAATGGGAGCTAGCCGACGCCCTGGAGCTAGAGGGGAATTATGGAAAGGATACGGTCCGGAATTGGGAGCGCGGCAAGCGCCCGATAACCGGTCCGGCCCGCGTCGCGCTCCGCCTGATGGTCGCGGCGAAGGGGGCGGCGAAATGATTTTTAAGCTCTTTTCGATCCGCGCCGGTCGCAACGTCGCGACCTTCGAAGCGGATAGCTTGGCGTCCGCCATCGCCAACGCCGAGCGCCAAGCTCGGCTCTTCGGTCGCGATTGGTCGGACTTGGTCGTCGACGCCGACGACGATCCGGAGCCGAGCGCCGAGCGCGACCGCTTCGGGTTCGCCTGGACCGACGGCGGAGCCGGGGAGCGTCCGTTAGGTTAGAGCGTTTAAGGGGAAGTCAGGGACGAAAAGAGCCGGAGCTAGTCGCGAGCTAGCTTCGGCTCTTCGCGTTTGGGCTTGACTTCGGGGGGAAACTTTCCCCCTTTTATAGCCGCTTAGGCAAAGGAAAGGCTAGGAGTCATGGCACTAAATAGCGTTATGGAAGCGGTTAAAGCCGAGCTTCCCTATTATCCAGGCGTCGAAATGGACGCCCGCGACAGAGGCGGAAACCATCGCAAAGTTACTTTCTATCGCGGGGGGCGAAGCCGCTTCCTAATCATTCCCCGGTCCCCTTCGGATTGGAGAGCGCCCAAAAACGCGGTCGCCCAACTTAGAAAAACGATGGAAGAGCTAGGCGCGGAGCGGGTCGCCGAGCCGGTCGAAGTCGCCCGCATTGCTAACGCCGCCCCTCCCGCCAAAGCTCGGCGCGGGAAGCGCCGTCCGGTCGCGACCGTCTCCCTCCGGGATAAGCTCTTCGTCGTCCATATCGGCGCGGCGTCGAAGCTAATCGGTCGGTTCCGGACGGAGGACAATCGCCCCGCCGCCCATTGGAGTTTTGAGCTTAGGCCAAGCGTCGACTTAGCGGCTCCGCCTCTAATCGTCCTTAAGCGGTCCGAAATTGAGGACGGGAAAAAGCATCCCGGCGTCGCGGCGGGCTTCGCGGTTAAGGGCGGTTCCTGGAGGATCACGGTCGCCCGCAATCAAATTCC
>Ga0207701_10002293_pt1 | contig 19896 bp, 16 predicted proteins | sample KBSSwiSSwithPhiX_FD_184294 | JGI IMG/M metagenome (GOLD analysis project Ga0207701, IMG submission 184294) | Switchgrass rhizosphere bulk soil microbial communities from Kellogg Biological Station, Michigan, USA, with PhiX - S5 (SPAdes) (version 2) | ecosystem: Environmental > Terrestrial >... | reverse complement strand
TATTTACAGGTAAAAGCCTTTCGAAGCTCGAAGAGGGAAGAATGAAACAATATGCAAACTCCATCATTATAAAAACGGCTCATTCTTACCAGCGTATTTTGGATGAGGTGTCTTTGTTCCTTCACCTGTCCCAGGGCAGAATAAATACCCAGAAATATCGTGACCTTGGCCGTTTAATTGAAGTGCTGAAAGACAAGAAAGTTATGATTGCGGATGATGATGTACGTAATATTTTTTCACTAAGTAAGGTGCTGGAAAGTGCGGGTATGACTGTTGTATCGGCAACTGATGGCAAAGAAGCGCTCGAGCAGCTTAAAAAGAACGCGGATATTGATATTGTGCTGATGGATATGATGATGCCGGAGATGGATGGATACGACGCCATGCGTGCTATCAGGACAATGTCTGGAATGATAAAACTGCCGATAATTGCGGTAACCGCGAAGGCGATGGCCGAAGACCGCCAGAAATGCATCGACGCAGGAGCTTCTGATTATATTACCAAACCTGTGGATAAGGATCAACTGATGTCGCTGCTCAGGGTATGGCTCTACGACCGTAATTAATTATTTAAAACTAAGATGTGTTTCAGCAAGAGATAGGTGACGACGAAGTAGAGTTATTGTTAAATGAGTTAATGGGTGTTTATGGGTACGACTTCACAAGTTATTCAACAGCATCTGTTAAACGCCGCATTAACAGGCTTTTTATTCTTGATCGTTTCAAAAGCTTCAATGACTTTCGCGGGCGTGTACTGCATGATAAAAATTACATTAAACGCTTCGTCCAGGAAATAACTGTGAACGTAACGGAAATGTTCCGTGACCCATTATTTTATAAATTGATCAGGGAACAGGTTTTGCCCGTACTGTCAACATATCCGTTCATCAGGATATGGCATGCGGGATGTTCGACCGGAGAAGAAGTATATTCAATGGCGATATTGCTGAAGGAAGCCGGCATTATGCAAAAATCACTTCTGTATGCAACTGATATCAATCCGGGTGTACTCGACCAGGTCATGAAAGGAATTTATCCATTAAGGAGCCTCAAGCAGTTTTCTGAGAATTATATATTAAGCGGGGGGAAGGAGGATTTTTCATCATATTATACCGCTAAATACGACGTGGCAAAATTTGATGATGAATTGAGGAGTAAGATGATCGTATCAACTCACAATCTTGTATCCGACAGATCTTTCAACGAATTCCAGTTGATTATTTGCAGGAATGTTTTGATATATTTTAATAAACCATTGCAGGATAAGGTACTGAGCCTTTTTGACAGCAGCCTTGAAAAACGAGGGTTTTTGGCGCTGGGTTCTAAAGAGCAGATAAAATTTGCGTCGATATCGGGGAAATATGAGCAGCTCGACCCAAAAGAAAAAATATGGAGAAGGCTAAATTGAATAATGGCTTCCGTGTGGTGATGGTAGGCGGGTCTGCGGGTAGCCTCGAAGTTATCATAAAGATGCTTGGCAGCCTTGTCAACACCAGGATTGCTATATTACTGATCGTGCATCGCAAGGGATCCATTCATTCATCACTTGCCAATCTGCTGGATATGAAAACGGCTGTTATAGTTAAAGAGGCTGAAGAAAAGGAATTCATTAAACCCGGGTATGTTTACATAGCTCCTGCAGACTACCACCTCCTAATTGAACGGAACGGATCGATGTCCCTTGACTATTCAGAGAAGATAAATTTCAGCAGGCCGAGCATTGATGTATCATTCGAATGCGCCGCCGATGTATTCGGCGACCGTGTTATCGGAATATTATTATCCGGAGGCAATGCAGATGGGGTAGAGGGCCTTAAATCCATCAGGAAAGCCGGGGGGATATGCGTAGTACAGGATCCCGGGTCGGCGTTGGTTAGCTATATGCCCCAGCACGCCATGAACGAAATGGAGCCCGACAAAACCCTGAATGGCGCGGAAATAGCTGATTTCCTAAATGATATACCTTAGCGGAACAAAATATATTTGGTCTTCGTTTCCAATCTTGATAAATTCAGTCTGACATCTTCATCTCAGCAATCTTAGGTTTGTAGAAAGAATTATCCAGACCCCTCTTATATTTATTGGCAAAAAATCACCTTCTTATGCAATAATAAGAGGGTTAGAGAGTTATACATAAATTAATCTTGGAAGACAGGATTGGTGTAAGATTTGTAAAGAGTGTTACAACCAGGAGCAAGAAGTGATGCTTAAAAGCACAATTAGTGGGGCGTAAAATTTTGATTTGCCGCTTTTAAGATTTACTTTCGCAGTTCCCGGTGTACAGTATCCTCTTACGATTTAGTAGACTTAATCCTACTTCTTCTGGTTGAAAAATCACGACCGTCTCAACTTGATCAAAAAAAAGATATATTATTAGTTTAAGTGTCTATGAAAACAGGTTTAATAACTGCCCGGAAAAAATACGTACTATTCCTTATATTTGGATCACTAATTATATTTGGCAGTTGCGCTGATACTAAAAAGATAACATACTTTCCGGAATTAGGTGAAGGGCTCATTCCTTCTTCGGCAGTAAATCTGGAACCTGTTGTCAACAAAGGCGATATCCTAAGCATTTCCGTTACAAGTCCAAATCCTGAAGCGACTGTAATGTTTAATGCTCCTAATATGGCTGCCAATCAAACTACTGCTGCTGCAGGCAATATTTCTCCATCATCGGGATACCTGGTAAATCAGGACGGGTTTATCGAATTTCCCGCATTAGGCAAGATCATGGCAGCAGGCACTACTAAACAGAAACTTAAAGATGATATCACCCAAAAGCTGCTGGACAGCAAACTCCTGGTTGATCCCATCGTTACTATAAGATTGTTGAATTACCGGGTTACAGTTCTTGGTGAGGTAGCCCATCCTACAGTTGTAACAGTTCCCAATGAACGCATTTCAATACTTGAAGCCCTCGGCCTTGCCGGGGATATAACCATTTATGGTAAGAAAGAAAACGTATTGCTGATCCGTGAAGAGAAAGGAAGTAAAGTAATCAAAAGGATCAATCTCAATTCGAGCGAAATTTTTTCATCACCTTATTACTATCTCAAATCTAATGACGTCATATATGTAGAGCCGAATCAGGCTAAGGTGGCGTCAGCCAGCCAGGGACGGCAATTAGTGCCTACTTTACTGGCCGCATTATCATTAGTTGCAATCATCCTAACCCGTGTAATACAATAACTAAAAGAAAATATGAGTATAAAGGTGACAAGAAAAAGTGGTGTACAACAGGACGGTAACATCGTCCAACAGATGCTTTTCAGGTATCTGCCTTACTGGCCGCTTTTTGTTGTAATGCTTATCCTTGGAATTGCAGCAGCATACATTTATATACGCTATGCAATTCCGATTTACCAGGCTAACGCATCAATTCTGATTAAAGACGAAAAGAAAGGTGTGAATGATTCGAAGGTGGTTGACCAGATGAACCTTTTCGGCTCTAATAAAATTGTAGAGAATGAAATTGAGATGATCCGTTCACGCGGCCTTCTTAAAAATGTGGTAGATAAAATACATCTCTACGCTCCTGTATATGAAGAAGGAAAGGTGAACATAGTGCCGGCATTCGCAAAATCGCCGGTTGAACTGATTGTGCAGAATTCCGATTCAATCATTGCGTCGGATAAGATATATTTCAGCTACGATAAAAATAAAAAGATCGTTACAGTAGACGGAAAACAGTTCCCGCTCGACCAATGGGTAAATTATGAATACGGCTCTCCCTGGAAATTCATCGCAAACCCATATTTTGAAAATTGGCACGTCGTTAAGCCCATGTTTTTTAAGCTCATCGAAACAAAGTATGTTATTGATTATCTTGATGAGGTGCTTACTGTAACGCCTTCCAGCAAGCAGTCAACAGTGATCAATATTAAAGTGAAGGATCCTGTTCCGTTGAGGGGTAAGCTTATCCTCAATGAGCTGATCAGGCAGTATAGCCTTGAATCTGTAAAAGACAAGAATGAGCTTGCACTCAATACTTTAAATTACGTTGAAGAAAACCTCGCAGAAAAAAAGCACATACTCGATTCTGTCGACAGAAGTATTCAACAATTCCGTACAACCTATGATGTAGTGGATATTGATGCCCAGAGCCAGCAATACCTTGCAGGTTCAGGTGTAAGCGATGCTGAGCTCGGTAAAATTGATGTTAACCTTGATGTACTGAAGCAGGTTGAATCTTATGTACGTTCCAAAGGGCAGGGAGCAAGCATTGTACCCTCAACCATGGGGCTTGATCCGATGCTTACCACCCTTCTTACAAAATTATATGATGCCGAGGAACAGTATAAAAAACTGATCACCACCACAGGAGAAAACAACCCTATGGCGATACAGTTGAAGCAGCAGGTGGATCAGTTACGTCCCCTCATACTTGAAAATATCGCCAGCCAGAAGAGCAATCTTAAGGCATCAAGGTCGTCACTTGCATCAAGCGGAGGCAAATACAGTTCATTACTCAAAACAATGCCTGAAAAAACCAGGCAATATCTTGAAATAAGCCGCGACAGGGAAATTATCAATGCTCAATACCAGGAATTGCTGAAGCAGAAAGCAAACACTGAATTGAGTCTTAACGCAACAGTTTCCGACAACCGTGTGGTGGATGCGGCAGAAGCCAGTTCAGAACCTGTAAGCCCTAACGTACTATTTGTTTACCTCGTATCGGTACTGTCAGGCATTGGCATTGCTATTCTTATCATCGCATTGAAGGAAGGGTTCAACAGAACTATCCTGTTCCGCAGCGAAATAGAAAATTATACCAACGTTCCGGTGATCGGTGAAGTGATTCATGACATCAGCGGTCAGCCAATCGTGATCTCTCACGACAGAAAGAATTTCATAGCAGAACAATTCAGACAGATCCGTACTTCTTTGAGCTATCTCGGTATCAGCTCAAAAAAGAAGAAAATACTTGTCACTTCGAGCATCCCCGGGGAAGGCAAAAGCTTTATTGCGGCAAATCTCGCCATAAGCCTTGCACTTACCGACAAGAAAGTGGTGCTTCTTGAAGTTGACCTCAGAAAACCCAAACTGAGTGAAATATTCGGTATAAACTCATCCTCCAATGGTATCAGCAATTACCTGATTGGCGAAAGGGAAGCCGATGAGATCATAAAGCGTACAGAAGCCAACCCGAATTTATTCATCATATCTGCCGGTCCTATTCCTCCAAACCCTTCAGAACTGATTCTGAATGGAAGGATCCAGGATCTGTTGGTTTACCTCGAAAATGCATTTGATTATATAGTTATCGATACAGCACCTGTAAGCCCGGTTACAGATGCATACCTGCTGTCGCAGTTCTGCGATTCTACGCTGTATGTGGTGCGTCATGGTTATACACCACGCATTTACCTGCAGCTGCTGGATGAAAATAATCGCGTGAGGGGACTTAAGAACCTTGCACTTATTTTCAACGGGGTTAAAGCAAGAGGAATCGGAAAAGGAGGATATGGAAATGGGTACGGTTATGGATATGGTGTGGGTTATGGAGATGATGACGTTCAGCCCAAAAAAAGCAAATTGTTCGGAAAGGTATACAGGTAAATGTGAAGGGAGCATTGTTCTGGTTCGTAGAAAGTATGTTGAAAGGATCGGCCCAACACGCTAGTGTGAGTGAGGGGGCGTAGCCTTTCGATAAAGAAATTAAGAAGAATGAAAGCTAATTGTATTTGCTATGAACATTGAGAAAGCTACATGGTATGCATTGTACACGAAGCCGCGATGGGAAAAGAAAGTGGCTGACCTTCTTACAAAAAAGAAGATAGTTAACTATTGCCCGTTGAACAGGGTTCAGAAACAATGGAGTGATCGAAAAAAGATCGTGCTTGAACCACTGTTTAAATCATACGTTTTCGTATGCATCCCTGAAGGCATGCAACTTGATATCAGGCTGACAGATGGAGTGATCAACTTCGTTTACTGGCTTGGTAAACCCGCCGTTATCCGTGACAATGAAATCGATGTGATCAAAAGGTTCCTTCACGACTATGAAAATGTACAGCTCGAAAAAGCGGAAGTCAACCTTAATGATACCGTAAGGGTTACGCACGGCCCTCTTTTGTTTATGGAAGGAAATGTAGTTGAAGTAAAACATAAAACCGTTAAAGTTCTTTTACCTTCTCTCGGCTTCACGCTGGTTGCAGAAGTAGATAAAACGCATATAGAAAAAGTAAAACTGGTAAGGCAATTCGATCTGTCGCACAACGACAACATTAAGCTCTCGAATTAGCCCGTTGTTTCTGTATTTTCAAGATTGAACCTTTTTAAAAAATTTAGTGTTGGCTGTTGAGGCGAACGTTCATCACGGTGGCAAAAGGGGATTGGTGAAGAACGTGTTCTCTCTCGGACTTGTTCAGATTGCCAACTATGTATTCCCATTTATTACTGTTCCTATCGTTTCGAGGATCATTGGTCCCGATAAGTTTGGCGTGCTGAGCTTTTCAAGCTCTTTCGTTACCTATTTCACTATCCTCATCAACTTCGGATTCGATCTGTCCGCAACACGGGCAATAGCTTCCAACAGGAATAACGTTGAGGAGCGAAACAAGATATTTAACCAGGTAGTGCTTGCTAAAGTGCTCCTGTTTTTAGTTTCTATAGTACTCTTTACCATTGCTCTTTTTACCGTTCCTCAGCTGAGGGAGGAAAAAGAAGTGGCCATTTTCAGTTTCCTGCTTTGCCTTTCATGGGTTATTACCCCTAACTGGCTTTACCAGGGCATGCAGGAACTTTCACGCGTTGCTATTTTCAACCTGGTAACGAAGGTCATCTTTACGGTAATTATACTCCTGGTCATTAAACAGAAAAGTGATTACGTCTGGCAACCTCTCGCCATCAGCATTGCACAAATAATTGTAGGCGTATATTCTTTCACGTATGCACTGAAACGTTACAGCATTACGCTCAGCAGGGTGAAACTGATGCCTGTGCTCGAACTGCTCTGGAAAGAAAGGGTGATATTCTTCTCGATGGTAGTGATCAATCTGTATACTACCACAAATGTGGTGTTGCTCGGGTTCCTGCAATCAGAAACACAGGTTGGATATTATTCCGCAGGATACAGGCTCATCGTTATCATTCAATCGCTTATTTCCATTCCTCTGTCACAGGCCATGTTTCCATTTATCGGATCAGCATTCGCCCAAAGCAGGGAGAAAGGTCTCGATGTAGTAAAACAAATGCTGCCGATAGTTACAGTACTTACATTCAGTGCAGCATTTATTCTTTGGCTGTTCGGTCCGCTGGTGATCATGCTCCTGTATGGTCATAAATTCGAGCCCTCAATCCTGGTGTTCAGGATTCTTGCATTTGTACCCGTCGTGATAGGATGGAGTAACATGTTTGGCATTCAAACCATGATCAATTTAAAAATGGATAAGGTTTTCTTAAGGATCACCGCCATCGGCGCCCTATCCAGTATACTCCTCAATTTTTTATTTGTAACGAGGTTTGGGTTTGTAGGAACGGCCATGTCGTGGGTTTTAACTGAAGTATTTATCGTGTTGTGCATGTACTTCGTTCTAGCTAAAAACGGAATCAGTATCATAGATAAAAAATATTTCTCTCCGGCTCATTTCAAAAAATTTCTCAAACCGATATTTCTTACGGTTAAACAAAAGATCAACAGATAAAATCCAATGAATAAGTATTTAATCATAGGTGCTGGATTCTCCGGCGCTGTTCTGGCTGAAAGACTGGTAAATGAATTGAACTGCAAGGTACTTGTGATTGACGAAAGGGATCATATTGGTGGTAACTGTCATACAAAACGCGATGATGAAACCGGCGTGATGGTACACACTTATGGTCCGCACATTTTTAATACCGATAATGTTGAAGTTTGGGACTACATCCAAAAGTTCGGCAAATTCGAATCGTTTGTTAACCGCGTAAAGATCGTATACAAAGGCCAGGTTTACTCAATGCCTATCAACCTGCATACGATCAACCAGTTTTATGGTAAGACACTCAACCCGGAAGAAGCACGGGAATTTGTTGAAGGACTGAGTGATAAATCTATCGGAGAACCCAGGAACTTCGAGGAACAGGCGATGAAATTCATAGGAAAGGATCTGTACAAGGCTTTTTTCTATGGTTACACAAAAAAACAATGGGGATGCGAGCCGTCAGAATTGCCTGCCTCGATCCTGAAAAGACTTCCTGTACGTTTCAATTATAACGACAATTATTATAACAATCCTATCCAGGGTATTCCTGTAGACGGCTACACCAGCATATTCGAAAAACTCCTCGAGCAAAAGAATATCGAAGTGCGGCTCAGCACAAAATTCGATTCTTCGTTTGATGTGACAGGTTATGATCATGTTTTTTACACAGGCCCGATCGATGCTTTCTTTGAATACAGGCACGGCAGGCTTTCATACCGCACAGTATTTTTCGAAAAGCATGTTACAAACGGAGATTACCAGGGTAACCCGGTGATCAACTATTCCGAAGAGTCAATTCCCTTTACACGCGTTCACGAACACAAGCATTTTACACCCTGGGAATCACACGACAAAACAGTTTATTTCAAAGAATACAGTAAAGAGACTACAAAAGACGATATTCCTTATTACCCGAAAAGATTGTCTACCGACATGAAGATCCTTGAAATGTACCAGGATGAAGTTGGAAAGCTCGATGGCTATACTTTCCTCGGCAGGCTGGCCACTTACCGGTATATGGATATGCATCATGTAATTGCCGAAGCGCTTGCGGCAAGCAAAAAATTTATTGAATCCGCCAGATGAAAAGGAAGAAGATATTTTTAAGTACGGAGATCCCCAACGACAAAACTGCAAAAACAAAAGCTAAGGTTGACGTAATGGAGATCCTCGAAAAAGAGGGCTACCATTCTGTTTATTTTCCCAAGGTCAATAACCTCATGCAGATCGTCAGGTTCTGGAGATCTTTATCGAAAATTGTTGATAAGAACAGTCATCTTGTTCTCGAATACCCATGTATGCCAAGAAGAAGGATATGGGTGATATCCACATTCAAATTCTTAAAGGGCATTAAATTATTCGGAGTGATCCATGATATCGGCGACCTGAGATTTCCGGAACAAAGACAGATGTCTGACATGCTGTTTATCAATAAGTTTGATGGTCTTATCTCACATAACGCTTCAATGACGGTTTGGCTTAGGGAACGACGTTATAAAAAGCCAATTGTAAACCTGGGTGTTTTCGATTACTGCCTTAAAGATGAAAGGAACTTCAATGAAAATGATGTTTCAGGCAAGCTGAAGGTTTTATATGCCGGTAACCTTTCATTTAATAAAGCAACATATATATACGACAGGAAGCTTGATAATCTTGACGGCTTTCAGTTATGTGTATACGGGCAGCATTTTGAAAAAGAAAGATTAAACGGATCAAGGGTAAGCTATAAAGGAATATTCAATCCTGATGCTCCTGATCTTTCGGAAAAATATCATTTCGGACTGATTTGGGAAGGCGAAAGTTTAGATACCTGCACCGGTCAGTATGGACAGTACATCCGATTCAATAATCCACATAAATTTTCTCTTTACCTGTCTCTGGGATTGCCGGTTATCGTCTGGAAGGAAGCGGCTATTGCTTCATTTGTTACTGAAAATAAAATAGGATTTACCATCAGCTCATTCGATGAGCTTGAAAAAATGAGAGAAACAGTGTCGGAAAATGCCTACAAAGAATATCTCGGTAATATTCACCAGCTTTCCAATAAAGTAAGAAAAGGATACTTTCTGGCCAAAGCTATCAACCAGCTCGTAAACTAACCTATGCGTTACGCGGTTAACAATTTTCAAAAATCAGTTTTCATCCTGCTTCTCTGTGCATCCACTTTCTCAGGATTCCTGGGAGACATTGCTCTTTCAAGCGGCAAAACAATGTTATATGTGGCATATGATGGATTGATTATTTTCCTGGCGTTAATGAGTCTTGGTTTCTTGAGAGGAAAGCTTACCTGGTGTGTATTGTTCATCATTGCATGTATAGGTGTGAATCTGTCGTACAGCAGCACAGACCTGATGTATTCGCTTAATGGGGTGCGTGAGATCATGATCCTGGTAGCGATCGTGATCTTCTACAATAAAGTGTTTTCAGAAGAAAATGATGACCTGGCGGAAGATTATATAGAGATCATGAAAAAGTTCGCAATCTTCTTCCTTATTATACAACTTCCGGTTGCTTTCTGGCAATTCCACAACAATGGCCCTTCGGATTATGTTGGAGGAACGTTTGGCAACAAGGGTAGTGGTATCCTTACTCTTTCAGTGGTATGCCTGGTGTTTTTCCTTTCACATTTCCTGCGGAGCCATACGCAAAGAGTATTATTATATTTCTGCCTGCTTCCTTTGCTGCTCAATGAAACCAAGATATCATTCATATTGATCCCTGCGTTGATCCTGTTCATACACTTTCAGCCAAAGGTCAAAAGCATCATAGGCGCTGTAATAGCGGCAGGTGTATTCCTGTACATCTTCAACATGTATTACAGTAACCGGGGACTTGATTTTGATAATAGCATGGCAGGGATATTCAGTAAAGACTTTCTGGACGCCTACCTTTTCGGAGATATTTATTCATCGGAAGACATCCCGCGTTTTACCAAGATCATTGTAGGGTGGCGTCTCGCCGCTGAACAAACCAGGACCCTGCTTTTCGGTATAGAATATGGAATATTCAAAGGGGGAAATGTGGTAGAAGCGTCCTCATTTGCCACATCCATACAATGGCTGATGAGCGGTACGAGGCCGTACCTGTTTTTTCTGATCCTCCAGGGTGGGCTGCTGCTGATCACCGGTCTTTTCTGGATGATTTTTCACGTCAATAATTACTTTGCAAAAAATAATAATAAGTTCAAAACGTTTTTACTTATGATTTTCCTGATGATATTGTTTTACAACGATTCATTAAGGAACCAGGGTTTTGTGGTTATTTATTTTTTCACTTTGTTTTACGCAAATTCGAACCTGTATAACAGAAATTTAGTAGAAGCATGAAGATCCTTTTGGTGACAACCAACCAGTTCGGTTATCTCGTAGATTATCACCGTTACTATACTTACCTGAAGAAAAAGGGACATGAAGTAAAGTTCGTTTGCTCAGATTACAAAAAAGAAAGAATCGAAGGAAACAACCCCGACATTATTTATGTTCAAAGAGTAAAAAATAAGATAAACAAACATTATCGGTTCATGAAGGCAATTGTGGATGCAGACAGGCAGCACAATTTCGACAGGATAATGATACATGTGTTTCCTATGGTGTCGTTACTCTCTTTGTTCATTAAAAAAGAAAAGATTTTCCTTGACATCAGGACAGTTTCGATACACAGGAAGCAATACAAAAGAAACTTCTTCGATTTCCTTATCAAAATTGCTTCACGTGTATATAAAAACACTTCATCTATAACAGATGTAGCTGCAAAACAGATCGGGATACGCCATTATAAGCTATTGCCGCTCGGCGGAGCCTATTTCGGCAATCAACTGAATGGCACACCCGAAAACGACAAGTATAAACATATTTTCGACAGTGGCGATTTCATCATCATTTATGTGGGCACTTTGCACAAGCGCAGGATCATTGAGTGTGTCCAGGGATTTCATGCTTACATGCAGAAGCATCCCGGAGCAAAAGCACGCTTTGTGATCATCGGCACTTCGTTTGAAAATGAGCTGCATGAGATAAACGCATATATCGAAAAGCACGGCCTCCAGAATATGGTACACACACTTGGCTATATACCGCAAACAAGGTTATCCTATTTCTTCAATCATTCGCATTGCGGAATTTCTTTTATGCCGCTGACCATGCCATTCCCGTTGCAGCCTAACACCAAAACATACGAATACCTGGTCAATGGTATTCCCGTGATAGCCACTGCAACGCTCGATAATATTCAGATGGTAGAAACATCGAAAGTGCCTTGCGGGGTTATCATTCAGGATAACCCGAAAGAAATTGAAAGGGCGGTAGGCCAAATTTTAGAGAATAAACATCTTTATAAAAAAGAAGATATTGCCAGGGAGTTCAACAAATATGAATGGGATAACCTGTTCGATATCTATCTTGGCGATGCGCTTATGTTGCCAAAAACGCGTGAGATAGCATGAACCCGGTACTCTTCATAGGACCCGATCACAAGAACCACCGGGGTGGGATAGGAGCAGTGCTGGATGTGTATTCAAAGCACGTAACCCCTTTCAGATTCATTGCTACCTATGTTACCAAATCGTTCTTCAAACAAAGTATTACTTACATATCTGCTGTTTTCAAACTGATATGGTTTTGCATTACCGACAGGCAGATAAAAATCCTGCATATTCATCACGCCTCACGCGGAAGTTTTATTCGCAAATCATTCCTGGTGCTCATCGGGAAAATATTCGGAAAGAAGGTCATTCTTCACATTCACGGTGGAGGATTTCATAATTATTATAAAAGAGCCAGGCTGATGAAACCGGTTATACGCCGGACCCTTGAAAGCGCCGACGCAGTAATTTGTCTGAGTGAAATGTGGAAGGAATATTATTCATCCACTTTCAAACTGAAACGCCTTGTAATTATTAACAATGTAATTGAGAAGCCATTAGTTTCTGCAGAACATATACAGAATGGTTCCCTGAACTTATTATTTCTCGGACATGTTACAGAAAAGAAAGGCGTGTTCGATCTGCTGAAAGTACTTGCCTCAGGAAGAGAACAGTTCAGACATAAAGTGAAAGTGACCATTGGCGGGATCGGTGAAGTGGAACGCCTTGAAAAAACAATTTCAGAAAACCAGTTCAATGGCGATGTAAGTTTTGCCGGATGGGTGAATGGAAATAAAAAGGCGCAGCTGCTCAACGATTGTGATGTTTATGTGCTGCCTTCTTATTTTGAGGGCTTGCCTATTTCTATACTTGAGGCTATGTCGTATGGCAAACCTGTCATCTCAACCAATGTTGGTGGAATTCCTGAGATTGTGAAACCCGGATTCAATGGATGGCTATTTCAGCCGGGCGATCACAAGGCACTTAACTCCATCATCAGGGAAGCAATGGATAATAAAGAGCTTCTTAAACAATATGGAAACAATTCTTTGAGCATATCGAAGAATTATACTCCCGAATCCGTCTTTCAATCGTTGAACGAGTTGTATAAACAGGTACTTAATCGATAATTGAATGGTTAATCTCATTAAAGATAGCATCGCTTATTACACCAGGCACAATTTCCTGTTGTACAGGCAAATGGCTAAAATTACTGCCCTTGAGGAAATGGATCCTTCCGAACTCAGGAAACTTGAAGAAAAGGAAGCCATGAAAATGATCCGCTTTGCAGTGGAGAATTCAGCATTTTATCAAAAATTATACGCGAAGATCAACCTTAAAGGTTCTTTCAGCGATGTATACCCGAAATTACCGGTTATTACAAAGGCCGACATCCGTTCAAACGAAAGGGATATCATCACCGACCCTGTTCATCTGCTCAAGAAAGCACATACAAGCGGCACATCAGGGTCGCCTCTTAAAATGTACAGATCTGCGGGCGCCATACTTAAAGAGAACGCTTACGTGTGGCAATACAGGATAAGCCAGGGATTGAATCTTGGTGATCCTTTTGTGTCGATGCGTGGTGTTCTCGACAATAAAACAATGTATTATTATAACAAAGCGGAAAATACTTTATACCTCTCCAGTTACCTGCTTAACAAAGCAAATATTAAAAAATACGCTGACCTGCTGATTGAATTTAAGCCCACAGCAATCTTTGCTTTTCCAAGCTCGCTGTTTACATTGTCTAACCTGCTCGAAGAAGCGGGCTTAAGGATTGAAGTGCCTTTACTGTTCACTTCATCTGAAACCCTGTATCCTTTCCAGAGAGAGAAAATTGAAAAATCATTAAGCTCAAAGATTTTCGACAGGTACAGCACCGCGGAACGTACCATATTGCTTCATGAGTGTAAGCATGGCAATTATCACGCAGCGCCTAAATATGGTGTTTCGGATTTCATAGAAAAAGGGGTGATCACTACAGGCTTTATCAATAAGGCATTTCCATTGATCAAATACAAGATCGATGATTCCTTCCGGTTGATGAATAAACCATGCGAATGCGGCAAAGGTTCAGGCATTTCTTCTATAGAGGGTCGTGTCGACGACGTGGTACTGCTGGAAGATGGTACCCGGATAGGCAGGCTGGGAGTGGCTTTCCAGGGAATTTCAGGCTTACTTTATGCACAGATCATCCAGGAAAACATGAAGGGCATTAGCGTAAACCTCGTAACCGCGCACGATTTTAAAAAGGAAGCACAGGATCTCCTCGAAAAAAAATTAAGACAGCGATTAAACGATTCACTTCATATCAGTTTCAATAAAGTTGAAGAGAGCGACATTATCAAAACGCATTCAGGCAAATTCAAGCTTGTAGTGTCTAAAGTTGCTCATAATTAATACATACATGGTTTCAGCAAAGCAGAGTTTACTTAAACTGATCAGTTATTGCGAGCAGGAACATTATAAGGGTTACGATCCTTACGATGGCCTGAACAGTAAACTATTCCAGAGCTTACCTGTGCTCCCGAAAAAGAGATTTCCGAGACTCGCATGGATACAATTATTCAAAAAGCTGCCTTTTAACCTTCGTCCGTTGGTAGGAGTAAAAAAAGATTACAATGCCAAAGGGCTTGGGCTTTTCCTCACAGGATATGTGAATCTTGCGAAAATGGAAGGCATTGAAAAGCATATTAAACACATTGACTTTTTTGCCTGCAAACTCATTGAATTAAAATCCCCTGGTTATTCAGGAAACTGCTGGGGATATAATTTTCCCTGGGAGGCCAAAGCATTTTACCAGCCACGTTTCACACCAACAGTAGTTGCGTCGACATTTGTTGCCAACGCGCTGATCGATGCGTATGAACTAACCGGTAACGAAAATTATCTTGCCGAGGGATTGTCAACAAAAGATTTTATACTGAATGATCTGAACAGGACGGTCAACGAAAGCGGCAACCTCGTTTTTTCATATTCACCGATGGATAAAACATCAGTATTCAATGCATCATTGCTGGGAGCGCGTTTGCTCAGCAGGGCTTATTATTATTTAAGAGACGAAGAACTGCTTGAAACAGCAAAAAAAGCAGTAGCCTATTGCTGCGAATATCAAAATGAAGACGGATCATGGTATTACAGCACATTGCCCTTTCATCAGTGGATTGATAATTTTCATACAGGTTTCAACCTCGAATGCATGATCGACTACCGTAGGTATACAGGTGATCATTCGTTCGACCGCTTCATTGAAAGGGGAATGAAGTATTATCTCGAAACTTTTTTCGACAACAAAGGCCGGTCGGCTTATTACAGCAATTCATTATACCCGATAGATATACACGCACCTTCTCAACTGTTTGTTACGTTGCATAAAGCAGGAATATTTAAAGAGAACATGGAAATGGCTGAACGCGTGCTGAATTGGACAGTAAAAAACATGCAGTCTGAAAAAGGGTATTTCTATTATCAGAAAAGAAAATATATCACCAATAAGATCCCATACATGCGTTGGTCGCAGGCGTGGATATTTTATGGACTTACATATTATTTACTGAATGAGAATTCAACTGCCGGCTCACGTCTTCCGTCTCCCGAAGAAATTAATACACTTACAACATAAACCGTACCCTCTATGATTGTTGCAATAATTGCCGGTGCCCGCCCTAATTTCATGAAAGTGGCACCCATCATCAAAGCCATACAGGAGGCCCGTTCTAACGAACAGGACATAGATTACCGTCTTATCCACACCGGTCAGCACTACGACAAAAAAATGAGTGGTGATTTTTTTGAACAGCTCGGTATTCCTGAACCACACGTTAATCTCGAAGCCGGTGGAGGGTCACAGGCAGAACAAACGGCGGCGATTATGACGAGATTTGAAAAAGCGATGGAGGCGAATCGTCCTGATGTAGTACTGGTAGTAGGTGATGTTACATCCACCATGGCCTGCACGATCGTGGCTAAAAAATTATGCATTCCTGTTGTGCATGTTGAAGCAGGAATACGTTCCGGCGACATGACCATGCCGGAAGAGATCAACAGGATTGTTACAGATTCTATCTGCGATCATTTCTTTACAACAAGTGAAGTAGCGAATAACCATCTCCTCGATTCAGGGGTAGAAAATAACCGGATTCATTTTGTTGGCAATACAATGATCGATACGTTATACCATAATATGGATCGTTTGCAGCAACCCGACATCTGGAAACAGTTCGGACTGCGTAAAGCGGATTATTTCCTGGTTACACTGCACCGCCCGGCAAATGTTGATGAACCATACAAGCTGAAAGCCATGCTGGACGCGATTCTTGAAGGCACCGGCGATTCACCGGTCATCTTTCCCGTGCATCCCAGGACAAGGCAAAAACTGGAAATAATAAAATACCAGCATCCCCGTCTTTTGCAGGTAGAGCCCATGGGCTATCTCGAATTTATTTACTTGGTAAAAAATGCAAAGGCGGTTATTACAGATTCAGGTGGAATTACTGAAGAGACAACCGTGCTTAAAGTACCCTGTATGACGCTTAGGGATTCAACAGAACGGCCTGAAACAGTTACCACAGGATCCAATGAACTCGTAGGTACTGATCCATCGCAGCTCGCTCCTTACCTGGAACGATTACAGAATGGCGATTGGAAAAAAGGAGCAGTGCCTCCGTTATGGGATGGAAAAACCGCCCCCCGTATCGTGTCGAAACTAATTACGCTTTACGCGAAATCAACCGTTCCGGTTGTTTAAGTTAAAAGTCAAAAGTTAAACTGAAATAAATTATTCAGTTTCTTTTATTCCAAGATCAACTTTTAACTTTTAAGCTTTCACTTTTAAGTTATTAAACCATGAACTATCGCTTCATCAGGTTCCTGCAGCTCGTGCTCGCAGGACTTGACCTCATTACGCTTAACCTCATCGTTCTGATCACTCAGCTTTGGCTGAGTGAATCTATCCCGGTAGAGAATTTCATCGTGTACGCACGGTTCTGGCTATTCCTGAACCTCGCGTGGATGCTCGTCTGCTGGGTTGGAAACATCTACAACGAGAAATACATCAACAGCTTTGAAATGTTTGCGCGCCGGACAACACGCATATATTTTGGCTGGCTGGGTATTGTGATGCTTTACCTGTATTTCTTTCAGCAGTTCAGGCTTTCCCGCATATTCATATCCGTTACATTGTCGAGCATGGGTATTATGCTTATGATCAACAGGTTCATTTACCTGATGATCCGCCATTACTTCAGGCATCAGGAATACCTGGTGCGCAAAGTGGTGATCATCGGTTACAATGATGTGGCTAAAAAACTGGTGAACTATCTCGAAGAAGAAGGCATGAACACAGAGATTGTTGGTTTCTGTGAAGAACAAAAGAATGTTCATGAGTTGTCTAATTATCCGATTGTAAGCGGTATCAGCGGAGCGATGGATATTTCAAAGCAATACCAGGTGAATGAGATCTATTCAACCATTGGTCCTGAGCAGGACCAGGAAATATATGAACTGATGATGCAGGCCGACCAGGAATGTATCCGCTTCAGGATCATCCCGGATCTTTCATTCTTCATCAAGCGTCCCGTTTATATAGATTACCTGAAAGATATGCCGGTGCTTTCTATGAGAACGGAGCCACTGAATGATGTAAGCAACAGGATCAAAAAGAGATTATTCGATGTAGGTGTAAGCTTACTTGTGATCATCTTTATTCTGTCGTGGTTGATTCCTCTTATGGCAATACTGATCAAACTGGAGTCGAGAGGCCCTATATTTTTTATACAGGAGAGAAGCGGTCGCGATAACCTGCCTTTCAGGTGTTTTAAATTCAGGAGCATGAAGGTTAATAAAGATGCCAACAGCAAACAGGCAACCAAAAATGATGTGAGGTTAACGAAAATCGGAAAACTGATGAGGCGCACTAATATTGATGAGTTTCCTCAATTCGTTAATGTTCTCAAAGGAGATATGAGCATAGTAGGTCCAAGGCCACACATGCTGAAACATACAGAAGACTATTCAAAAGTGATCGGGCAGTATATGATCAGGCAATTCCTTACTCCGGGCATCACAGGATGGGCCCAGGTAAATGGATTCAGGGGCGAAACCAAAACCATTATGCAGATGCAGCAAAGGGTTGAGCACGACATATGGTACATGGAAAACTGGAGCATCTGGCTCGACGTTAGAATAATGTTCCTGACCGTATATAATACCTTTAAGGGAAATAAGAACGCATTCTGAGAATTTCATAAAAAGGCAAAACATTTTATAATATCTCCCCCGCTCAGCGGGGGATTTTTATTAATATTACATTGTATGGTACGAGGCCTCCGTAAATTTTTATCCAGCCTGGCGCTCTTATCGGTTGAACTTATCATTGTTCTTATCCTCTTTTTCTTATCACTGTTTAGCCTGGCATTTATAATCAATGAGGTTTTCGAAATAAAAAACACCAATTTCGACGCACAGGTTTTCAGCTACATCAGACCATTTATAACAGATGCCAATACAAGCATCATGCGGTTCATCACATTCTTTGCAACTGGTGAATTTCTAATTCCCGCAAATATCATTCTCGCGTTATATTTCTTAATAAGAAGACACAAGTGGTATTCCCTCAGTGTTCCGGTAGTTTCACTGGGCAGTTTTATTATTATGTGGTCCATGAAACAGTATTTCAGCAGGACACGGCCTGATGACCCGGTTTACAAGGCAGCTATGGGGTTCAGCTTTCCCAGTGGCCACGCTATGTCGGCAATGACCTTTTACGGCCTTTTAATTTACCTGGTCTGGAAAAATGTTCATAATGTAACCTTTAAGTGGATCTTAACGTTCTTACTTATTATATTTATCCACCTTATCGGTTTTAGCCGTATATATTTCAGAGTTCATTATGCCAGTGATGTTATCGGGGGCTTTTCGTTAGGATTAATTTGGCTGGTGCTTTCATTATGGGTTATGCACAGTCTCGAAAAATTCACCCGGAAAAAAATTGCGCCTGAAGTAGAAAACCCACAGTAATCAAATTAAAAAACATGAAAAATCTTTTTCCGGTTGTTTTAATTTTTATCAGTTGCAGTAAATCGGATCCGGATCCTGTTCCCGTACCCAATAATGGTGAACGCTTTTCAAGCGATCCCCTTAGTTATGTATTAACAAGGCCTATTCCGGAAGCCTCAGGAATTGCGGACAGCAAATCTTTCAGTGACCATCTCTGGGTGCTGGAAGACAGCGGCAATCCCCCGGAATTATTCCTCCTGAAACATGAAGGCTTTGTAACTGATTCTTTTATGTTAGAGGGCGCTACTAACCGCGACTGGGAAGAAGTGGCACTCGGAAAAGGGCCGGATGATGGAGTAAATTACCTGTATGTTGGAGACATAGGTGATAATGATCTTAAGTATTCTTCATACATTATTTACCGTATACCCGAGCCTACGACGTTCTCAGATTTAATCACCGGTTACGACAGCATTAAATTTGAATACCCCGACGGATCACATGATGCTGAAGCTTTTTTAATAGATGACAATTCAAAGGATATTTTTGTGATCACTAAAAGGGATCCAGCCTCCAAAATATACAGGATACCGTTTCCCCAGGATACGCAGAACATGAACCAGGCGGAATTTGTGGCTGATCTCGGATTTACCGGAGTAGTAGGCTCTTCGCTTTCATTTTCCGGAACAGAAATAATCCTTAAAACTTACACCAGCCTGTTTTACTATTCAAGAAAAGCTAAAGAGGGTTTGGCCGTTACTCTCGCAAAAGTCCCAACCGACACACTGACATACCAATTGGAACCTCAGGGTGAGGCGGTAGCTATTGCGAATAATAATTCAGGGTTTTTTA
>Ga0207701_10002288_pt1 | contig 19921 bp, 22 predicted proteins | sample KBSSwiSSwithPhiX_FD_184294 | JGI IMG/M metagenome (GOLD analysis project Ga0207701, IMG submission 184294) | Switchgrass rhizosphere bulk soil microbial communities from Kellogg Biological Station, Michigan, USA, with PhiX - S5 (SPAdes) (version 2) | ecosystem: Environmental > Terrestrial >... | reverse complement strand
CGCCGGGGCCGTTGACGACGCAGCCAAGCACGGACAGCGACATCGGCGTGCGGATATGCTGTAGCCGTTCCTCCAGCGCCTGGACGGTACGGATCACATCGAAGCCCTGGCGCGCGCAGCTCGGGCACGACACCACGCGCACGCCGCGATTGCGGATGCCGAGCGCCTTCAGAATCTCGAAACCGACCCGCACTTCTTCCTCGGGCTCGGCCGACAAGGAGACGCGGATCGTGTCGCCAATGCCATACCAGAGCAGCGAACCGATCCCGATCGCACTCTTCACCGTGCCGCCGACGAAGCCGCCGGCCTCGGTGATACCGAGATGCAGCGGACAATCGACCACTTCGGCGAGCTGCTGATAGGCGGCGACCGCGAGGAACACGTCGCTGGCCTTCACCGCGACTTTATACTCCCGAAAGCCGTGATCCTCGAGGATCCGGATGTGGTCGAGAGCGCTTTCGACAAGCGCTTCGGGACACGGCTCGCCATATTTCTCGAGCAGGTCCTTTTCGAGGCTTCCGGCATTGACCCCGATCCGGATTGCGCAACCGTTCGCCCTAGCCGCGGCGATCACTTCCCTGACGCGCTCTTCCGAGCCGATATTGCCTGGATTGATGCGAAGGCAGGCTGCGCCGGCATCGGCCGCTTCGAGCGCTCGCTTGTAGTGGAAGTGGATGTCAGCGACGATCGGAACGTTCGCTTCGCGTACGATCTCGCGTAGCGACGCTGTCGCCTCGGCAGTCGGGCAGGACACTCGAATGATGTCGACGCCCGCATCCTCGCAGCGCCTGATCTGATCGATCGTCGCCTTCGCATCTTCGGTCGGCGTATTCGTCATCGTCTGGACGCTGATCGGCGCGTCCCCGCCCACAGGGACGGAGCCGACCATGATCTGCCGCGACTTGCGCCGCTCGATATCGCGCCAGGGGCGGATGGACATGCGCCGACATATAGGCGCGCCACGCTTGGGTCGCAAAGCCGAAGCCTCGGATTGGCCCGGATTATTCAAAGATGCTAAGGGAATGGCCTGACTCGGGGCGAAAATGAACAAGTGGACGCGGCGGTTCGAATGGAGTCGCGCATCGGCTGAGCCCGCCGGGACCGAACGCATAGGCCACCATTATTTCGCCTTCCTCAGCTACAGCCATGCAGACAGCGCCGACGCAGATTGGCTCCACCAAGAGCTGGAGCGTTTCCGCGTTCCGTCGGGTCTCGCGGGCAAGCTGACCCGCAGCGGCGTCGTCCCGAAGCGGCTCACCCCAATTTTCCGCGACCGCCACGAGCTCGCAGCGTCCGACGATCTGGGCGCGGAGATCCGGGAGGCACTCGAGCTGTCGCGTTGCCTGATCGTCCTTTGCTCGCCAGCGGCAGCGAAATCGAAGTGGACGAATGCAGAGATCGAGACTTTCAAACGTCTCCACCCGGAAGGCTGCATTGTTGCCGCGGTCATCGCGGGCGAACCGTTAGCCAGCGACATCCCGGGACGAGAGGACGAAGAATGTTTTCCGCCCGCGCTCGTCGCTAAATACAATCGGCGCGGTAAGCCGACCGGCAAGAAAACGGAGCCTTTGGCTGCCGACCTGAGGGTCGGGAAAGGAGGCCGCCGCCTCGGCTTTCTCAAGATCGTGGCGGGAATACTGGGTGTCGGGCTCGACGATCTGGTCCAGCGCGAGACGTTGCGGCGGCAGCGGCGCCTGGCCTGGCTTGCGGCCGCCTCCCTTGCCGGCATGGCAATCACCAGCACGCTTGCGGTGACCGCGATCCAGGCCCGTGACGAGGCGCGCGAGCAGCGCCGCCAGGCCGAAGGCATCGTCGGCTTTATGCTCGGCGATCTCAAGGACAAGCTTGAACCGATCGGGCGCCTGGATGCGCTCGATGCCGTGGGCAGCCGAGCGCTCGATTACTATCAGGCGCAAGACAAGAGCTCGCTCACCGATGAGTCGCTCGCCCAACGATCGCGCGCTCTCACCTTGATGGGCCAAATTGCACAGACTCGGGGTGATTTGGCAGGCGCGCTCAAGCGCTATGAGGAGGCTCTGGCGAGTACGGGCGAGATCGTGCGGCGCTACCCCGACAATCCCGAGAAGCTGTGGGATCACGCGCAGAACGTCTTTTGGGTCGGCTATATCGCGCAACAGCGGGGCCAGACTCAGGAAGCGCTACAGCGCTTCAACCAATATCGCGAGCTCGCCCAGCAAATGGTGACGCTCGGCCCGGAAAAATCCAAGTATCGGCTGGAGGTCGTCTACGCCAACAACAGCCTCGGCGCGGTACTTATGGACGAGCGTCGGTATCTTGACGCCGCCCAGGTGTTTCGAGCGTCGGTAAGTGCCGGCGAGTCCCTCGCTGCAGGCGATCCCCGCAACGCGGATTACCGCAAGCAACTGGTCGGCGCGCTGTCGTGGCTGGCCGATTCGAATGAGTATTCCGGAGCACTCGACGAATCGCTCGCCGAGCATGAGCGAGAAGTCCAATTGCTCAACGAGCTGAAGCGTGAAAACCCCGGCGACACGGAAGTTGATCGCTTTGCAATGACCGCCCATCGTACGACGGGCAGGCTACTCGCTTCCAAAGGAGATTCGGCAGCAGCCCTTAAGGAGCTGCGCAACAGCGTCGCGATTTCGGACGCCCTGTTCCGGATCGAGCCTGAAAACACCGAATGGCTTCAGGCGAATGCCGCGGGCCGTTACGACTTGGCAAGGCTCCAGCTCGCGACCGGCGATGTAGCTGGCGCTGCAAGCACCGCGCGATCCGGTTGCGACATTGCAGATCGCCTGTTGCAGCGAGACAGCAGCGTCGCGGACTGGAAAGCGCAACTGCGCGTCAAATGCCTGACCATGAGGGCCCGCATAGCGATAGCGACCGGAGCCAACGCCGAAGCTCTCGAACTGTCGCGCCAAGCCGTTCGCGCGGCTCAATCGACGCCGAGGCCTATCGAACAAAGGATGCTCACCTTCCATGCTCGAGCGGTCGGCGGCAATGCCCTGTCGGCCCTTGGAAGAAATGCGGAGGCAGCCTCATGGTGGCAGGCGGCCGTAAAGAGCCTGCCCAATTCAATTCAGCTCCGGCCCACCGAGATGGAGCAGCTTGCTGCTGTCGAGAGCCGGCTCGGAGACCGAGGCACAGCGGCGCGCCTGACATCAAAGCTCGCAGCTATGGGCTATCGCTATCCGGGGTCGGGGCGTGTGGTTTAAGCGTAACTTCGAGGAGGCGTGCAGATGGACGTGAAGGTCAGGGCCGAACTGGTCAACGGCGAGATCGACTGGTCGATCGACAGCAAAAGGCCTCATGAATCCGTACTGAGCTTTCCAAGGAGAAGCGGCCCCCACACGATCAACTTCCACCTTGACGATGCGACGGGCAAGGGCCTCCAATTCCACGAGGACCCCTTGTGGGTTCATGAAAATGAGTCCGGTGAATGCCCGGCCCAGACAGGAATTGGCACGGACCAGATCGGAGTCAGGTCAGTGAAATCCGGCAAGCTCACGATTTCGAATACAAACGAGGGTCCGCCTCGAACCCTTCAGTACCAGCTGAATTTCGTCGATTCGAACGGCGTTCCGTGCTCGGTCGATCCGTGCATCAAGAATGGGGGCAGCACCTGAGTTAGGACCATAAAGGGGGGACGAACATGCAAACCATATTCCTTCAAGTGAAGCCGGTCGTGAACGGCTCGAACATCCAACTGCAGTTGTGCCACGGTACCGTCTGCGGAAACGCGAACGGGAATTATCCGGACGTCAGCCTCGCTCAGAACAGCGGACCTGCGGTGTTCATCGTCAGCATCGTCGATCCTTCCCAAGGCGTAAAATTCGCCAGCGATGCGCTGTGGATGCATGGCGTCCACGGCAGCCCGAGCAAGCAGGGACTGAACAACAACGGCCAGGTCGCGAGCTTCACCAAAGCGAACGACACGACCATATTTTTCACCGACCCGAACAATAATGCGTCGCCGATGGACCTTGGCTACAGTCTCCACTTGACGGGACCGAACGGTCAGAGCCTCGTCATCGATCCCGACATCAAGAATGGCGGCGGCACGACCTATTACTCGAACATTCTCGAGGTCGGGGCGGTGATCCTTGGAGCGGCCACACTTCTGGCAATTCTGTACGTCGCGTTCCAGCAATCGGCGGTAAGACGCACCGTTGAAGCGATACGTTCGGCACTGGGAAAGGCATGATGGCCAATGGCTAACCGGCCAGCGGCGCGCTAACACCTAGCGGTGAACGTCGAGAGCAGCTCGATAGAGGCCGCGGAGGCAGCAGCAGTCCACCCGCCGCGCCTCCCGTTCGTCCTGAGTGTCGGGATTACGGGCCATAGGATCGAGGCGCTCCCAAAGGACGCCGTGGAGACGATCGTTCGGCGCTTCGGGACGTCGCTCATCGAGCTCAAGGCGGCAGCGCTCGATCTGCATCGAAGCGAGCGGGCCTTTTTCTCCGCAGCTCCGCCGCGACTGCTGTTCGTATCGCCGCTGGCCGATGGAGCGGACCAGATCGCGGCGGAGATCGCGCTCGATCTCGGCTTCGAGCTCCAGGCGATCCTGCCTTTTGACCGCGAGACGTACCGCACGACCCTTCACAATTCCGCGCTAAACCGCTTCGATGAGCTGTTGCAGCGCGCCACGTGCGTTCTGGAGCTTCCGGGCGAGCTTGGCGACCAGCACAAAGCCTTCGTCATGGCGGGCCGCGGTACGATTGCCCACTGCGATGTGCTCCTGGCGCTTTGGGACGGACTGCCGCCTCGTGGGCGCGGAGGAACAGGCGAGGTCGTCGAGATTGCAATCAGGCGTGGTACCGCGATCGCTCATATTCCCGTCGATCCGGAAACTTCACCGCGCTTGCTGTGGGGAGCCTTCGATCCGTCGGTCCTGACGGAGGCGGTGGAAGCGACGGCCGAGCGGCCGCTCGAGCGAGTGCACCTCGACTCGCTCATGAGTGCGCTTCTGCTTCCTCCGCCGGATGAGGAAGACCGCGAATTCGCCGAACGCTTCGCTGACGAGCGGCTCCCAAAGATCAGGGCTCGGATCGAATATCCGTTGTTGCTTGCCGCGGCAGGAGTGGGCCGCTTTGGCAGGAAGGACTTTACGAACACGCATTGCGTGAAGCAGACCCGCGAGGAATGGCGGCGCTATCGCGAGAATTGCGCCGACGCGCAGAATATCGCGGCTCCAATCGACCTCCTCGAAGATTCCTACAGCTGGGCCGACCGCCTCGCGACCCACTTCGCCCAGACATATCGAAGCGGGCACATATTCAATTTCGTCCTCGGCGGTGTCGCCGTTTGCCTCGGCCTCAGCGCGTTCATGGCGCCGCACCTCAAGTTCGAATTTGCCGGCCTGGAGCTTATCATCACTTTGGCGATCATCCTCAACGCCCACATTGGGAACCGCAATCAGTGGCATCGGCGGTGGCTAGACTATCGCCAGCTCGCCGAGCGGCTGCGGCCGATGCGTAGCCTCAAGCTTCTCGGAATCGCTGCGCCGGACGCGCCGGGAACCGCGACCAACCCAGTGCCGCGCCGGTGGATCGACTGGTACGCAAGCGGGATTTGGAGGGCGATGGGATGCGTCGCGGGCTCCCTCGACGGCGAACGGGCGGCGCGCCTTGGAAAGGTGATTGGGGAGTATGAGATCGCTCCGCAGGTCGCCTATCATCGGCGAAATTCGGCGCAGATCCACAAGCTGGATTACAGGCTTGGGATGATCGGCTTCGCCCTGTTCGTGGCGACGGTCGCCGTGTCCGTCGCGACACTCATCGCGATGACGATGAAGGCGGAATGGGTGAACGAGTATGGAAACTGGCTGACGCTGGTTTCAGCCGGCTTTCCTGCGCTCGGCACGGCGATCTTCGGCATCCGATTCCAGGGCGACTTCGGCGGCGACGCCGTCCGGTCGCTATCGGCCGCCAATGCGCTTGGAACGATCGACGAAGACCTGCAGGGCGGGGTGCCGCTGACTCGCGCTGCCGACTTGGTGGAGCAGGCGGCCAGGGTCATGCTGGAGCATCTCGACGAATGGCGCCTCATCAACCAGCAGCGCGACCTCTCCGTCGGCTAGTCGCGCGGCTTGCCGCCCCAACGCCAGCGCCAGCCGCCCCGGGTGGTCTTTGCAGTGATGACCATCAGCGCAATCGACAGGGGAATGACGAGCCCTAGGAGTGCGAGCGGCTTGTCGCCAAAGACCAAGGCGATGACTGCGACGATGGCAATGAACGTGAGCGTCACCACCCAGCCCTGCCAGGAGATCGGCAGGCCTGCGCCGTACCCATAGCGTTTGGCTGCGAACCACTCGGGACCATCGTTCATCTTAGCTCTCCTCTTTCGGCGGGCGGCCGCGCTTGCGGGGCTTCGGCGCCTTCAACTTCACGCCGCGTGCCGCCAGCGCCTCCCGCAAAAGTATCTCCACCTGTGCGTTGACGCTCCTGAGCTCGGCCGCGGCGCAGCGTTCGACCGTCGACCAAAGGTCTGGGTCGACCCGCAGCGGATAGGCTTTGCGCTCGCCGGCCACGTTCCGGCTATTGGTAGAGTGTGCCGGTATTCACGACGGGCTGCGTATCGCGCTCGCCGCAAAGCACGACCATCAGGTTGGAAACCATCGCTGCGCGACGCTCGTCATCCAGCTCGACGACATTCTTCGCCGACAGTTGCTCAAGCGCCATTTCGACCATCCCGACGGCGCCCTCGACCAGGGTCTTGCGCGCGGCAACCACGGCCTGCGCCTGCTGGCGGCGAAGCATCGCGCCCGCGATCTCCGTCGCATAGGCAAGATAGGTGAAGCCGCATTCGTCGATCGTAATTCCGGCGACGGATAGGCGTGCCTGAAGCTCCTTGCGAAGCTCCTGCCCAACCTCGTCATGGTTTCCCCGCAACGTCACTTCGAGATGCTCGAAATCGTCATAGGGGTAGCGGGAACCGATTGTGCGGATTGCAGCTTCGACCTGCACCCGGACGAACTGCTTGTAATCGTCGACGTCGAACAGGGCCTGGGCACTGTCGACCACCCGCCACATGATCTGCGCCGCCATTTCGATCGGATTACCGCGAAGGTCGTTCACCTTGATCTTGTCGGAGATGAAATTGTTCGCCCGGACCGAGACCTTTTTCTTCCCCATCCACGGCCAGGTCCAGCGCAGCCCCGTGACTCGGTCGGTGCCGCGGTAATCACCAAACAAGGTGATCGCCACGGCCTGGTTCGGCTGCAGCATGTAAAAGCCAGGAAGGATCAAAACGAACATGATCGTCCCGACCAAGATCAAGATGAGACCCGATACATGGGTGTCGGAGTTCGTGACCCTGGCGATACCGTAAGCGTCGAGAACGACCGCAAGCAGTGCTGCGAGCAGCATGGGATAGCCGCTCAGCGTCGATGCTGGGCGTTCGCCGGTTGCGGTGAGCGCAATGACTTTGTCCTTGGCCACTTTTGCCTCCTTAATTTGATATCATATTAATATCGCGGCCGACGAGCGGGAGTCAAACGAAATCGAACGCGGCCTTTTCTTCCGCCGCTCTCCTGTCCAAAGGGGCGCAATGCAAAGCGACTGGAAGCTGGTCATCCACGGTGGCGCCGGAATCATCGAGAAGGGGCGCCTGAGCGAGCAGCTGGAGCGCTCCATTAGGGCCGCGCTGGACCATGCGCTTTCGACCGGGAGTGCCCTGCTTGCCAGCGGCGGGAGCGCGATCAACGCAGTCGAAGCGGCTGTCGGTGAGCTCGAGGACGACCCGCACTTCAACGCCGGCCGCGGCGCCGTCTTCACCTACGATGGCCGTAACGAGCTCGATGCCGCGATCATGGATGGCCGCGACCGTTCGGCTGGAGCAGTCACCGGAATCACCGAGACGCGCCACCCCGTGAGCCTCGCCCGGGCCGTGAAAGATCACTCGCCGCATGTTCTCCTGCGCGGACGCGGCGCCGACCAATTCTCTCGCGACCAGGGCCTCGAGCAGGTCGAGAATAGCTGGTTCGCCACCGAAGAGCGGCGGCGCCAGCTCGACGAGATGATGGCGATGGACGGCGACCACTTCGACGTCGACCTGAAATACGGGACCGTAGGTGCCGTGGCGCTCGACGTGAACGGTCATATCGCCGCCGCAACCTCGACCGGCGGCCTCACCGGCAAGCGTTGGGGCCGGATCGGCGATTCTCCAATCATCGGCGCCGGCACTTATGCGGACGACGGGTCGGCCGCCGTATCCGCGACCGGGTCAGGAGAATATTTCATTCGCGCGCTCGCCGCCTACCAGGTCGCGGAGCGGGTCAAGATCGGCCACGAATCGCTTCAGCACGCACTGGACGAGACGCTGGCCGACATCCGTTCGCTCGGCGGCACCGGCGGGCTTATTGCCGTTGCCCCGACCGGAGAAATGGCCTGGGGCTTCACGACCCCTGGAATGTACCGCGGCAAGGCGGATTCAGGCGGCCGGAAAGTCGCCCTCTATTCCGAAGAAGAGGAACGGTAGGGCAGGTCGCGGCGAAGCCATTCGGCCTCGGCCGCAATCGCATGGCGCTCCTCAACCAGGAAATCGGCAATCGCGCGCCGAAAGCCGGGATTGGGAACGAAATGCGCCGATCGCGTGATAACCGGCTCATAGCCCCGGCCGAGCTTATGCTCGCCTTGCGCCCCAGCCTGGACCGTCGAAACTCCGTGATCGATCGCCCATTCGATCGCCTGGTAATAGCTGAGCTCGAAATGAAGGAAGCGAACCTCCTCAATGCAACCCCAGTAACGGCCGTAAAGAGCGTCTGGGCCAATGACGTTGAGAGCGCCCGCTATAGGTGATCCGTCGCGGCAGGCGAGTAACAACAGCAGCCTGTCACCCATTGCTTCGCCGATGCGGCCAAAGAACTCGCGGGACAGGTAAGGCTGGCCCCATTTCCGGCTCCCGGTGTCCTGGTAGAAGCGCCACATCGCGTCCCATTCCGAGCGGCCGATTTCGGCGCCCGTGAGCGCCTTAAACTCCAACCCCTCGCGCGCCGCTGCCCTCTCCTTGCGAATTGCCTTTCGCTTGCGGCTGGTCAGGCTGACCAGGAAATCGTCGAAATCGCGATAGCCGCGGTTGAACCAGTGATATTGGATCCCGTGGCGGATCAGCCATCCCCGTCGCGTCGCCTCCGCCGCGTCCGACGCCTCCACGAAAGTGATGTGGGCGGAAGACAATTCGTTCTGGACCGTTACGGCTTCCAGTGCGGCAAGCAGTTGCTGCGGCCTGGATCCCAGCAGGCGCGGACCCGGCACCGGAGTGAATGGCACGGCGACCTGGAGCTTGGGATAATAAGCGCCGCCCGCGCGCTCCCATGCGTCAGCCCAGCCATGGTCGAACACATATTCGCCTTGGCTGTGAGCCTTCAAATAGGCGGGCGCCGCAGCGGCCAGAGTCTCGCCATCCTCGACCAGGATCGGCGCTGGCGTCCACCCGGTGGCGGCGCCAACGCTCCCGGATTGCTCGAGACCCGAAAGGAAGGCGTGGCTGACGAACGGATGGCCACCGCCGAGCGAATCCCATTGCTCGGCGCCGATGGCACTGACTCCGGACGCAATGCGAGCCAGGACTTCCGATTCGCGGTCGGCCATACCCTCTTATGGGTATGGCAGCGCAGCTGAACTAGCCCTTCACCGCGACGATTGCGTCGACTTCGACCGCAACTCCAAGCGGCAGGACGGCGACACCGACTGCGCTGCGTGCGTGACGTCCGGCCTCGCCGAACACCTCCTGCATCAGCTCCGAAGCTCCATTGGCGACCTTGGGCTGGTCGGTGAACGACGGCGCGCTGTTAACGAAAACGCCGAGCTTTACGACACGCTCAACCCGGTCGAGCGAGCCGAGCGCCGCCTTCATCTGCGCGAGCAGCATGATCCCGCAGCGGCGGGCAGCGGCCATTCCGCCTTCGAGGTCGGTATCTTCGCCCAACCGACCTTTGATGAGGCTGCCGTCTTCGGCGAAGCTGATCTGGCCGGAAATGTGCAGCAGGCCGCCCGCTTCGACGGCAGGGACGTAAGCGGCCACCGGGGCCGCGGGCTCGGGAAGGGTGACGCCGATTTCGGCGAGGCGCTGGTCGATGCTCATGGGCCGGGCCTCAACACCCGTGGAGCGTTCGGGTCAACCCTGCCGCTCGATGGAGAAGCCAGCCCAGCTCTGGCTGACGGGCATCAGCTCTATGATGTTGATGTTGAGGTGAGGCGGAAGCGTCGCGAGCCACCAGAAGAGATCGGCGAAATCCTCCGGCGTCATCGGATTCATGTCCGCATACAGTTTGTCCGAAGCTTCCTTGTCTCCCCCGGTGCGGACGATGGTGAATTCGGTTTCCGCCATTCCGGGCTCGATCGACGTAACCCGGACGCCTGTCCCGGCAAGGTCGCAGCGCAGGTCCAGCGAGAACTGTCGGACGAACGCCTTGGTCCCAGCGTAAACTGCGCCGCCCTTGTACGGATAGGTCGCAGCGACCGACGACAGGTTGATGATCTGCCCCTTGCGCTCGATCAACTTGGGCAGCAGCGCCCGGGTCAGGGCGACGAGGCCGGTGACGTTCGTGTCGATGACCTGCTCGAGCTTCTCCCAATCCGTCTCGGAAAGCGGGTCGGTCGGCGGTGCCAGGCCGGCATTATTGAGCAAGAGATCAATCTCGCTCCATGGCGGGGACAGCTTCGCGAGATCGGACACGGCGGCAAAATCGCGCATGTCGACGTCGAGTCCGAGAAAGGCATCCCCGAGGTCATCCGAAAGCGCACGCAGCCGCTCGGCCCGCCGTCCGGTGCCGATGACCTGCCAGCCTTCTCCGGCGAAGCGCCTTGCCGCCGCTTCCCCGAACCCAGCAGTTGCGCCGGTCACCAGGATCGTCTTCGTCATTCCTCTTCCTCTAATTGCTGCCTCGCGGTCACGAGGGTCTCGGGTTTCACATCCATCGCTTCCGCGACGTCGATCAGGTCGGGCTCATGCGCTTCCAAAAACCGGATGAGTGCCGCGAGCAGCGCCGGATCGGCCGCCCGTTCGCGAAGTTCATCCGTCCCGATTCCGGTCAGGTCAAGGAACCGCCGCGCCCTCCGTTCGTCGGAAACGGCAGTAGCCAGGGCCAGCAAGCCCAAAGCGCGAGCGTCTGTTGGCGCGGAGTCGAGCATCGCCTAAGCTTGTGCCCTAAGAGCGAGGTAAGTTTTTGGCCAAGATCCTGATCGTCGAGGACAATGCGCTGAACGTCAAATTGTTCTGCGACCTGCTCGCAGCGCATGGGCACGAGCCGCACCCGGTGAGCGACGGCCGCTTTGCGCTGGACCATGCACGGGATTTCGGGCCGGACCTTGTCATCACCGACATCCAATTGCCGCACGTAACCGGGCTCGACCTCATCCGGCTGATCCGTGAGGACAAGAAGCTGAAGGATGTGCCCATCATGGCGGTCACCGCTTATGCGGCCGCGGCAGACGAGGAACGGATCCGCGCCGCCGGAGCGCAGGCTTATGTGTCCAAGCCGATTTCGGTGGCGAAGTTCGTTGCTCAGGTGAACGAACTGCTTGGAATCGAGAAAGCGGGCGAAAGGGCGCCCGCCCCGGAAGCTATTTGATCTTGGCTTCCTTGAACTCGACGTGCTTGCGAGCGACCGGGTCGTACTTGCGGAAGCTCAGCTTCTCGGTCTTCGTGCGCGGGTTCTTCTTCGTCACGTAGAAGAAACCGGTATCGGCGCTGCTGACGAGCTTGATCTTGACGGTTGCCGGCTTGGCCATCGGAAAGGTCCCAACGCTAAAAAAGGAAAAGCGGCCTCGTAGCCGCCCGTTCGCCCGGCTCTCTGGTCAGCAGAGCATGATTTGTCAAGCCGACGGCGCCCCATTGACCGTCCATTAACCCTTTGGAGCGACTGTCGCTTCAACGGGAGATGGATAGTGGCTGGCGACAAGCTCAGGCCAGTACGGGACCAGATCGGCGAACGCCTCGCCGAATTCACGGCACGCGCAGCTCGCCTGTCTCCGCTCGATATCCATGCCAGGATGGACGCCATCCGGCAGATCGCCGCCGATAATGGCCTCGATGCGCTGGAAGCGCTGATGCACCGGTCTTCGCAACTTGCGCTGCTTCCGGGACATCGCGTCGCGACCCGCTGCTGCCTCGAGCATCTCGACGAAGCCCTCGAGAGTCACTCGAGCTCCGATCGCACGTCGATCATGGCCGCTCTCGCTCTCCGCCTCCACTAACGCAAACAAGTGAGCCATCAGTTGCCTGCGGATTGCAGGCGCTGCCGAAGGTTCTTCGCCAGTCCCAGGAAGCGTTCATAGCCGGCAACCTTCTGGTCGAGGTCAGCGATCTGGCGGGTCAGGTCTTCGTGCAGGTCTGCGGCCTTCAGCCGCGCGGCCGCAGAACTGATCTGCGCCGTGCTCAATCCGAGCGCGCACCGCTCCGGCAATGCGGAAATCTGCACACCGTTGCTTAGGGTCGTCACCCGATCGCCGCACCGTTTCATTATGTCCGCCTGGATCGAGTAGGGCAGCTCCCGCCGCAAGGCGTCGCGATAGGAGGTCACTCCAGTCGCAACGATGTCGAACTGTCTGATCTGCGTATAATAGGCCGTGAGCCGCGACCGGGTTGCCTGATCGGCTATGTCGCGGCTCAGCCCTGCGCCGATCATTTCGTCATAAGCGGTCCGAGTGAGCGGGCGCGCCCACACCTGGCTCGCCTGGTAGGCATCAATGAGGAAGTCCTCCCCCTCCCCGCCGCTCGGCAATTCGACGACCGCCAAAGCTGCGATGGCATGCTTTCTTACGGCCTCGTAATAGGCTTTCCGACCTACCAGGTCGTTCTCGTTTGCCTTCAGATCTGAAATGATCTCCTGCCGGTACTCGGCAGCCTCGGAACGGTTGATCCGCTCCTCGTTCCAGTTGTTTGCCTGGGTTCCTAGAAAGACGCCGACGACGACGATGATCAGGTCAATGAAGACTGCAAACCAATTGTGGGATTCGACGTGGTGCCGAATGCGACGGATCACCAATTCGCTCACTCCCCACTTGCCCCTAGAAACGCTGCTTAGCCCTTCGTCGGCGACTAGCCCACCCGCCTGATTCGGCACGGCGGTGCTCGTTGTGCATTGTCACGGACGATGCGCGCTTTCTCCCAGCTTCTGGACGACATCGTCTACACGCGGTCACGCAACACGAAGCTGAAGCTGATCGGCGAATATCTGAAGGAAACGCCGGACCCCGATCGGGGCATTGCGCTCGCGGCGCTGACCGGATCCCTTAGCATTCCAGCGGTCAAAGGCGCAGCAATACGCGCGATTGCGGAGGAGCGGGTGGATCCGACGCTTCTTTACATGAGCCGCGACTATGTTGGGGACATGGCCGAGACCGTCTCACTCTTGTGGCCGACTCCCGGCGGGGAACCCGAGATGGATGACGGCACACTTTCCATTTCGGCGGCCGTGGACCGGCTGGCCAATGCCGGGCGGGCGACGGCGCCGCAGGTGCTTGCCGAGATGCTCGACCATCTCGATTCGTCTGGCCGCTTCGCTCTTCTCAAGCTGGCGACGGGAAACCTCCGCATCGGCATCTCCGCACGATTGGCCAAGCAGGCTCTCGCCGACGCCTTCGGCATCGACGTCGATGCCGTGGAAGAGGTCTGGCACGGACTCGATCCGCCTTACGAGCAATTGTTCGCCTGGGGCGAAGGCCGCGGACCGCAGCCGACCGCCCATGACGTGCCCGTCTTCCGGCCCTTTATGCTCGCGCATCCGCTCGAGGAGACAATCGTCTCGCTCGATGATTATGCGGCCGAGTGGAAATGGGACGGCATTCGCGTCCAGCTCGTTCGCACGGCCGGCGACACGCGCCTCTACAGCCGAACGGGCGATGACATTTCCGGCAGCTTCCCGGAGATCGCAGCGGCCTTTGAAAGCGAGGGTGTGCTCGACGGCGAGTTGCTCGTGCGCGGCTCCGACCAGGGTAGCGCGGACCTCCACGGCGGTGCGGCAGCCTCCTTCAACGCGCTCCAGCAGAGGCTCGGCCGAAAAAAAGTCAGCGCGAAGATCCGTGACCGATATCCCGCATTCGTCCGCCTCTACGACATCCTGTTCGACGGCGACGAAGACCTTCGCGGGCTTCCATGGGTCGACCGCCGCTGCCGCCTCGAAGCCTTCGTCCCGAAGCTCGATCCCGAGCGGTTCGATCTCTCTCGGCTCATCGAGGCCGCCGACTTCGAGGAGCTCGGCGAAATGCGCTCCGGAGCTCGAGACGCGGCCATCGAAGGCGTGATGCTCAAGCGGCGAGACAGCCCCTACGTGCCGGGCCGAAAGACGGGCCTTTGGTACAAATGGAAGCGCGATCCGCTGACCGCCGACTGCGTCCTCATGTACGCCCAGCGGGGATCGGGAAAGCGTTCGAGCTATTATTCCGACTATACCTTCGGCTGCTGGGCCGATGACGGGCAGCTGCTGCCCGTTGGAAAGGCATATTTCGGCTTCACCGATGAAGAGCTGAAATGGCTCGACCGCTGGGTTCGCAATCACACGGTCGATCGGTTCGGGCCGGTGCGCGAAGTTGAAAAGAGCCTCGTGCTCGAGGTCGCGTTCGACTCGATCCATTCGAGCACGCGGCACAAGTCCGGCCTCGCGATGCGCTTCCCGCGCATCAGCAGGATACGGATCGACAAACCGGCGGCTGAGGCCGACCGAGTGGCGACTCTCAACTCGATGGTCTCTTGAAACCCATTCCGGGGGCGCTACGTTCGCCCGCCGAGAGGGGAGTCTCGCATGCTCAAACCGTTCGTCGCCGTCGCGGCGCTGCTGGTCAGCACTGCGGCATCCGCCGAGACCTATGCGATCCAGGCCGGCAGGCTAATCGTGGATGCGGCACAGCCCGAGCGCGGCCAATCCACCGTCATCGTCGAGAACGGACGGATATCGAGCATTGAGAGCGGCTTCGTAGCTCCGCCGGGAGCAATCGTCGTCGACGAGCGCAGCCGCACCGTCATGCCGGGAATGACCGACGTCCATGTGCATCTGACGCAGACGGCCGGGACGCCCTGGTACATGGGGTTCACGCAGAAATATTCCGATCCTTATGCAACGACCCTCGGCCTGACCCACGCGCTGGAAATGGCGCAGGGCGGCTTCACAACCGTCCGCGATCTCGGCGGTCCGACGAGCGCGGTCATTGCGGTGCGCGACGCAGTCACGGAAGGCCGATTCCCCGGCCCGCGGGTCAAGGTTGCCGGAGCTCCGCTGTCGATTGCAGGCGGTCACGCCGATTCGGCGACCGGCCTCCCGCCAGAACTGGCGGAAGCCGTAAACGAAGCGCACCTGAACCCCTCCGTCTGCACGGGCGCGGATGAATGCCAGAAGGTGGTGCGCGAGCTTGCGGCCGCAGGCGTCGACGCGATCAAGATCATGGCGACCGGCGGCGTCCTCGATCCTGGCACCCGCGGGCTCGAGCAGCATTTCACGGACCAGGAGATGAAGGCGATCTGCGACATGGCCCACTTCATGGGCCTGAAGGTTGCAGCGCACGCCCACGGCGCGGCCGGGATCGACGCCGCCGTCCGCGCAGGCGTCGATTCGATTGAGCACGGCACCTTTATCGACGCGCAGGGCGTCAAGGACATGAAGGCGCGCGGGACTTATTATGTCGCGACCCTCATGGCTTTCAGCGGAGTCCAGCGCCTGCTCGGTACGGGCAAGCTCGCACCCGCCTCCGAAGCCAAGGCACAGCAGACCTTCTCCGTCTGGGGGAAGGGCCTGAACATGGCCTATCGGGGCGGCGTCAATATCGCACTCGGCACGGATTCGGCGGTGGCCCCCCACAGCCAGGCCAACCAGGAAGTGGCGTTGATGGTCACGAAGGGCGGAATGACCCCTCGGGATGCGCTGATCGCAGCCACGAAGGGCGGACCGGCGCTGATGGGTCTCTCGAGTGAAACCGGGACCCTCGATCCCGGCAAGTCCGCGGACCTCATTGCGGTCGACGACGATCCGCTTTCCGATCCCGAGGCGGTCCAGCACGTTGCTTATGTGATGGTCCAAGGCAAACCAATTCCGATGAAAGGCGCCCAATGATCCGTACATCCGCACTCGCCATTGCCCTTGCGCTGAGCAGCGCCGGGTTCGCGCAGGAAACGCCTGCCGGCGACGCTCCGTCGAAGGACGCGAAGTCCGAGGCTGCGAAGCCCAATCCGGACCAGGTCAAGGCAAGCGTCGAGGAAGATGCGCAGTCGGTGAGGCGGTCGATCTCCCTCCGCGGGCGGAGTCTCGCTTACACGGTCACTCCCGGCCATCTGACAATCCGCAACGACAAGGGCGAGCCGACCGCGAGCATGTTCTACGTCGCTTACACGGTGCCGCCGGCACGCGGCCAGCGGCGCCCGGTGACTTTCCTCTTCAACGGCGGCCCGGGCTCTTCCACCATGTGGCTTCACATGGGCTCGGTCGGGCCGATGAAGGTCGATGCCTCTTCGCCGGAGACCGTCCCCGGGCCTCCGTTCCGCTACGGCCCCAACCCCGACAGCCTCCTCGACGTGTCCGACCTGGTATTCATCGATGCGCCGACAACTGGCCTCTCGCGTGAGATCGGCAAGGCGGAGCCCAAGGACTTCTTCGGCGTTGACAAGGATCTCGACGCCTTCACTCGTACGATCCAGCGCTACCTGAGCAAGTACCAGCGCTGGAACGACCCCAAGTTCATCATCGGCGAAAGCTACGGCACCACGCGCGCCGCCGGCCTGTCGAATTCGCTGCTGGATGCGGGCGTACAATTGAACGGAATCGCCTTCGTGTCGACCGTCTTCAACTTCGCTGACTTCCAGGGCGATCAGTCGCTGATCAACTTCCTCCCGACTTATGCCGCGGATGCCTGGTACCACGACAAGATCGCGAACAAGCCGCCGCTCGAGCAATTCCTCCAACAGGCCCGCGACTTCGCGAACGGTCCCTATGCGCTCGCGCTCCAGAAGGGGAATATGATCGGCGATGCCGAGCGGCAGTCGATCGCGCAGCAGATGTCGCAGCTGACCGGCCTGTCGCCGGACTACATCCTGCGCGCCAACCTCCGAGTGAATCCGGACCGTTTCCGCCGCGAGTTGCTGCGTGACCGGCGCCAGATCATCGGCCGGATCGACTCGCGCTATCTCGGCACGGAAGCGGATAATGTTGGAGAAGGCACTGATTACGACCCGCAGGGAAGCGCGATCACCGGCGCGTTTGTCGGCGCGCTAAACGACTATCTGTTCCGCGACCTCGGCTACAAGTCGCCGCTGGTCTATCGGCCCAACAATTATGCCGGCGTCTTCGACGGCGAGAACCCGTGGGACTTCACCCACCGCGCGCCCGGCGATCGCCAGCAGATCGCGGACACCAGCGTCGACCTTGCAAGCGCAATGCGCCAAAATCCGCGAATGAAGATCCTCTCGGTCAACGGCTATTATGATCTGGCGACGCCGTTCGGCGGTGCGGAATATGAATTCCAGCATATGGCGCTGGATCCGCAGCTGCAGGCGAACATTCGCTACACTTACTATCCGGCGGGCCACATGATGTACACGGACCCGGCCTCGGCCCGGCAGCTGAAGGCCGACCTCGCCGCCTTCTACGCGAGCGCGATGTAGTCCTTCATAGGAAAACGCCCGCCCGGAGGTTATCCGGACGGGCGCTTCTTACCTATCGGTGCGGTGGGTGGGATCAACCGATAGGCTGGAGGTTTACGGCCGCATGCTTGCCGCGCCGGTCGACTTCCAGCTCAAACGAAAGGCGGTCGCCCTCGTTGAGCGTCGGAAGGCCGGCCCGTTCCACGGCCGAAATGTGAACGAAAGCGTCCGGCTGTCCATCATCCCGCTGGATGAAGCCGAACCCCTTCATTGAGTTGAAGAACTTGACGGTGCCCTGGGCCTTTTCGCCCGTGAGCTGCCGCTGTGGCCCGCGCTCCGCGCGTTCGACCGCCATCGGCTCGCCTTCGATTCTTAGATTGGTCGCCGAGACTCGCCCGCCGCGGTCCACCAGGGTGAACTCGAGCGGCTGGCCATCGGCAAGGTCGGTAAGGCCGGCCTGCTCGACCGCGGAAATGTGGACGAATACGTCCTCTCCGCCATCGTCGCGGACAATGAAGCCAAATCCCTTCTGAGGATTGAAGAACTTCACGACGCCCTTTCCTTCGCCAACTACCTGCGGGGGCATTCCGCCACCGCCGCCTCCGCCGCCGCCGCGGAAACCTCCGCCGCCGCCGCCACCGAATCCGCCGCCGCGATCACCGCCGCCGAATCCGCCGCCGCGATCCCCGAAGCCGCGATTCGCACCGAACCCGCCGCGCTCCTCAAAGCCGCCGCGGTCGCTGCTGTAACTCTCTTCGAAGAACCCGTCGCGCTTGTCTCTTCCGCGGCCGCCGCGGTCGCCCTTACGCCCTCTGTCGAAACCCATGCCCGTTAAATTTCCTTGTGCCCCAATCGACTACAACCAACGCGCTGGGCATCAACCGCGCAACCGGTCTTCGGCGTGTTTTTTCCACACACCGTCCACAGCCTTACATGAAAAAAGCAGCCTGCTCTAGTGATTCGATTATGGGGTCGCTGCTAAGGGGATGCGGGCAGGCGCTTTTTCTCTATTGCTGGTAAGCGCCTGCAGACGAGGTAAACGAATGAGCATCCATTTTCACGAGGAAGACCTGGGCGAGAGCGTCCGTTTTGCAGACGGTCCGATCGCCGTCGACACCGAAGCGATGGGCCTCGTGCCCGGCCGCGACCGCCTGTGCCTCGTGCAGCTTTCCGACGGCAATGGCGACGAGCATCTCGTGCGCTTCTCGATCGGAAGCGACTATTCCGCGCCGCGCCTAAAGGCGCTCCTTTCGGACCCGAATCGATTGAAGCTTTATCACTTCGCACGCTTCGACGTGGCGATGATGAGCAAGTATCTCGGGATCATTGCGGCCCCCCTTTATTGCACCCGAACCGCGTCCCGCCTCGTTCGAACCTACACCGATCGCCACGGCCTCAAGGATCTGGTCAAGGAGATGCTCGGGCACGATATCTCGAAGCAGCAGCAGTGCAGCGACTGGGGCGCAGGCGAGATCAACGATGCCCAGCGCGAATATGCGGCCAGCGACGTCCGCTTCCTTCACGCGCTCAAAGCGAAGCTCGACGAACGGCTGGAGCGCGAGAACAGGGTCGCGCTCGCGCAAGGCTGCTTCGACTTCATCCCCTATCGCGCCCTTTTGGACGTTGCCGGTTGGGCAGAGCAGGACATATTCGCCCATGACGGGTAGCCCAGGCCTAAATCATGTCTGAGGCAGCGGACCGCGGCCGCGAGGCGCGACAGCATTGGGCGGTCCCGGGAAGCCAGCATGACCGGATTATCCGCCTCGCGAAGATCGCCTTGCCCGCGGGGGTCGGAGTCCTGATCGTTTTCCTGGCGCTTGCACCTTTGGACCGGAGCGGAGACGTCAGCTTCGTCCTCGACAAGAATAAGGTTGAGAATGCCCCCGAGCGGATGCGCGTGGATGTCGCCCGCTACACCGGGGAGGACAATGAGGGACGCCGGTTCGAGATCGTCGCCAATTCCGCCGTCCAGCGCAGCTCCGACCTGCCGATCGTCGATATTCGCGGGATGATGGCGCAACTGTCGCTTGCGCAGGGGCCTGTAACGCTCATGGCGAATTTCGCGCGCTACAATCTCGATCAGCAGATGGTGAGGGTGGTCGGGCCGATCCAGGCGACCGGCCCTGAAGGTTACCTGCTCAATACGCGCGACGTCACCGTCGACCTGAAGAAGCAGCAGGTTACGGGAAGCGGCGGAGTCCAGGGACGAACGAAGCTCGGGCAATTCACCGCCGGGCGGCTTACCGCCGATCTTGCGGAGCGGACAGTGACCCTTGATCAAGGGGCTCGCTTGAAAATCGTGCAGGGCGCAGTCAGATGATGGCAATGCGCCGCTCGGTTATCCTTCTTGCTGCAGCCGCTTTCGCGGGATTTG
>Ga0207701_10002287_pt1 | contig 19923 bp, 16 predicted proteins | sample KBSSwiSSwithPhiX_FD_184294 | JGI IMG/M metagenome (GOLD analysis project Ga0207701, IMG submission 184294) | Switchgrass rhizosphere bulk soil microbial communities from Kellogg Biological Station, Michigan, USA, with PhiX - S5 (SPAdes) (version 2) | ecosystem: Environmental > Terrestrial >... | reverse complement strand
ATTCAGCAGCGCCCACGAATTCTGGTCGGTGCAGCTGGGCGGATAGGTCAGCGCCGGCCGCGGCGCGCGAGCGCGATCAGCGCCATCAGGTCGCGATCATCTTTGTAATCATCGAATTCGCGCGTTTCCTTCACCTTCCCGGCGTTGCTGGCGTGAAGCGGGATCCATTGCTTGAGCGCTTGGATCATGGCGGGCTGGCGGCCGGCGAGCGCGTAGGCGCGCGCGAGCTGGAACAGGGAGTCGGCGCCGGCCTTGCTGCGGCGTGCCCGCCGCTCGAAACGGACCGCAGCGGCCTCGGCGAAGGGCCGGGGCGCCGGATCGCGCGGGTAGCCCTTGTGGCACACGGCGATGTCGAGCAGGAGCTCGGGGAACGGGACGGTCGTCCCGCGCAGGCAACCGAGCGCTTCGTAGTAGCAAGCGAGCTTCGCCGGCTTGTCGTAGACATCGTTTCCGGCGTTGTGTCGCTCGCGCGCACGCTCCATGGCCGGCGTGTCGTGCTCCGGTTCATCCTCGACCTCGTCGATGCCGAGCGCGAGGAATCCTGCGTCCTCGGGGGGAAGCTCCGGCCGGGAAGTCGCCGGCACGTCATCGTCGTCGTCCTCGCGGGCCCCCACCCCGAAATCGAGCACGAGGCGGCAGGGAGCACCGGCGCGATCCAGTCCGAGGAAGTACCCGTACCGGCCGTCGCCGACGCCCGCGTGGAAGATCGGAATCGCGTGCGATGGATCGTCGTCCACGCGCAGATGAAACGACTTCGGCGGCGGCTTCGACGCGTACGTGTGCATGTAGTTCGGGCCCTTCGTCGCCGCGTTGAACGGTTCCCAGAGCTCCTTCAGCAGATCGCTCCCCGCCGGGCGCCAGGCGCAAAAGGCATCGGACATCTCGCGGCTCATGAAGCACGCCGTACCGGTGTCGACGGGCACGTGGCCGAGGCGTTGCCACGCGACCGGCTCGGCGTCGGCGAGAACGATCACCGCGTATGCCCAGGTCAGCCCATTGATCAGCACGGCGACCGGGTACGTCCCGGGCGGCAACGACGTCGCCTCCCGCTTGCCCTCGTGCGTTCCGGGATCGTCGACGATCAGTTGCCCTGACGGCAGCGCGATCGTTCCGTAATCGAGACGCGTGAGCAGGCCACCATTCCCTGAGGCGAGCGCTTCCTCGAGCAGCTCGACGTCCAGCGGCTTGTCGGCCATCGCGCGTACTTTATCGCCTTGACGGTCAACGGCTGCAACGCGCCGGCGCGCGTGGCGCGCGCGTAAACAATCGTCAGAGAAAGATCTGCACGGGCGGGCGTTGCCGAGGTGTGGAGGTGGATGTGAGGAACGTGTCGCTTGTTCGTGGAATTCTGGTCGCCGTCGCGGTCAGTGGGTGTGTCGGATCGATCGAAGACGGTGCGGACGATGAACCGGCGCAAACCACCGTCAGTCGCGCCCTGACGGCTCCCGACGTCCCCTGGATCGCCACCGAGCTGCTCGGCCGCCCGACCGACCATTCGGTGACGGTGAACGCGATCGCCGGCCAGGCCGTCGAGGCGTACTTCGAGTACGGGACGGCACCCGGTGTTTACGCCAGCCAGACGACGCCGACCGTGTTCCCGAGCGGGACGATCCAGGTCGTCATCGACGGGCTCGCCCCGAACACCCGGTACTACTACCGAAATCGGCATCGGCCCAGCGGTTCGCCCGATGACTTCATCGCCGGCGCCGAGCACAGCTTTCATACCCAGCGTTCCCGGACGGCGACGTTCTCGTTCGCCGTGCAGAGCGATTCGCACCAGGGCTTCGCCGCCTTCTTCAGCGACCAGCTGTACGGGCTGACCATGCAGAACATCAGCGCCGGGCAGCCCGACTTCCTGGTCGACCTCGGTGACACCTTCAGCCTGGACGGCGCGACGGAGACCGAGGCGACGGTCCGGCAGAAGTACCTGGACCAGCGCGCGTTCTTCGGTGTCGCCGGCCATTCGTCGCCGCTGTTCCTCGTGCTCGGCAACCACGAGAACGAAGAGGGCTGGAACCTGGACGACTTCGGCGCCAACCGCGCCGCCTCACTGCCTGTTCTGGGCGGCAACGCGCGCAAGCGCTACTACGTGAACCCGGTCCCCGACACCTTCTACAGCGGCAACCTCGACCCGTTGCCCGAGCTGGACGGCGACCACCTGCGCGGGGACTACTACGCGTTCGAATGGGGGAACGCGCTGTTCGTGGCGATCGATCCGTTCGCGTACACGATGCGCAAGCCGTACGCCGGCTCGACCGGCGGCGAGAAGACGGACGAGGCCGTCGGCAACCGATGGGACTGGACGCTCGGTCGCGCGCAGTACCTGTGGCTGAAGAGCACGCTCGAGAACAGCACCGCCACCTTCAAGTTCCTGTTCATGCACCACCTGACGGGCGGCACCGCCGACTATTCGCGCGCGGGCGCGCGCGGCGCCAAATACGTCGAGTGGGGCGGCTACAACAACGACGGCACGACCTGGGGCTTCCCCACGAATCGTCCCGGCTGGGAGATGCCGATTCACCAGCTGCTGGCACAGAACCACGTGACCGCGGTCTTCCACGGGCACGACCACGTCTTCGCCCGGGAAGAGCTGGACGGCATCGTCTATCAGGAGGTGCCGTTCGCCGCGAACGCCGATTACGCGTTGGGCTTCTCGAGCAACCAGACCGACTACGCCGGCGCGACCATGGTCGAGAACTCGGGCCACGTCCGCGTCACCGTCGCGCCCGCGGCGGTCACGGTCGATTACGTGCGCTCGTTCCTGCCGGGCGACGGCGCGAACGGCAGCGTCGCGTATTCGTACGGCGTGACGTCGTGCGCGGCGCGCGATTCCGATGGCGACGGGACCAACGACTGCACTGACGCCTGCCCGGCCGATCCCGGCAAGACCGCGCCGGGCGCGTGCGGCTGCGGCGTCTCCGACGTCGACAGCAACGGCAACGGCACGGCCGACTGCGTGGAGACATGCGGGGGCGCGACGCTGCTCAGCAATGACGCGGACGCCAGCGCGCCGGTCGGCACGACGGTGACCTGGACGGCGGGCGCGCAGTGCCCGAACGCGACCTACCAGTTCCGGATGCTGGCGCCGCGCAGCTTCACCTGGCGCACGGTGCGCACGTACGGTTCAGGCAACGCGTACGTGTGGAACACAACCGGACTGGCCTCGGGGACGTATCGTTTCCAGGTCTGGGTGCGTCGTTCCGGCTCGACGAAACAGTACGAAACCTCCGCGCAGGCGACGTTCGCGCTCGTCCGACCCTAGCCCTGTGACGGTTCGGGGCGCGTGTGGAGCCGGCGAGCTTTGCTCGCCGCGTAACATCGCGGGAGGGTTTGGGAACCCTTTGAGGGTTCCCATCTTGATCGGTGCAACGCCCGTGGACGGTGGCCGGCGACGCTGATAAGTTCGCTGCCCTCGCCACCCGGTTTCTAGAATGTCGTCGTGCCTCCTTTCCGTTGTCGTTCCCGTCTATAACGAGGAGCAGACGTTGCCGCGGTTCCTGGCGACGATTCGCCCGGTCCTCGCGGCGGTCACCGAGGACTACGAGGTCATTTTCATCGCCGACCCGTGCACCGACAACACGGTCGAGCTGATTCGCGCCGAGCACGAGCGCGATCCGCGCATCAAACTGCTGCTCTTCTCCCGCCGCTTCGGACAGCCGTCGGCCACCCTGGGCGGGCTGACCTATGCCCGCGGCCAGGCCATCATCGTGATCGATTGCGACCTGCAGGATCCGCCCGGGCTGATCCCCGAGATGGTGCGGCTGTGGCGGGCCGGCAACAAGGTGGTGATCCCGCAGCGCACGTCGCGCGAGGGCGAGACGTTGATCAAGCGGATCATCTCTTACGGCGGCTACTGGCTCATCAACCGCATATCGATCGTCCCGATCCCGCGCAACACCGGTGACTTTCGCCTCCTCGATCGAAGGGTGGCGGCGGAGATCGTCAAGCTGCAGGAGAGCCACGGCTTTCTGCGGGGGTTGACCGCCGTGGTCGGATTCAAGACGGTGCTCGTCCCGTTCAATCGCGACGCGCGAGCGGGCGGCGCGGGGAAATACAACCGCCTCACCGGCAGCCTCAAGATCGGGTTCAACGGCATCGTCGCTTTCTCCGATGCGCTGCTCCGCCTCATGGTCGTCGGGGGAGTCACGATGGCCGGCGGCGCGCTGCTGGCGATTCCCGTGGTGGCGCTCCTCAAGGCGTACAACCTTTACAGCTTCGCGCCGGGGGTGGCGACCATGTGCATCTTCATGCTGTTCCTCGGCGGCGTTCAGCTGGTCGGGATGGGCTTGCTCGGCGCGTACGTGGGTCGCACGTACGAGGAGACGAAGCGCCGGCCCAAGTTCATCGTCGACGAGTCCCTGGGGTTCGAGGGGACCGAATGAACCAGGCGTCGGCGGCCGCATCGAAGTGGCCCAAGGTGCTGCCCCCGCTCACGCCTGCGCAGCAGCAGCGCAGCGACGAGTTCATGCGGCTCTGGCACGTCGAGCTGGCGGGGCGGAAACGCTACAACAGCGTCGAGAACTTCAACCACGGCTTCCCGGTGAAGCACTCCCCTGCCGGGTTCAAGACCACCCTGGAGATCGGGGCGGGCCTGGGCGAGCACCTCGAATACGAGACGCTCTCGGATGAGCAGCAACGCGGCTACTACTGCAACGAGCGGCGCGAGAACATGGCCGCCGAGATCACGCGCCGCTTCCCCAACGTGAAGACCGTGATCGGCGACTGCCAGCAGCGCCTGGACTTTCCCGACGGCTACTTCGACCGCTACATCGCGATTCACGTGCTCGAGCACCTCCCGGACCTGCCCGCCGCGGTCCGCGAGGCTTGGCGCCTGATCGACAAACAGAAGGGCTGCATGCTGGTCGTCATTCCAACCGAGGGCAGCCCGGCTTATGGCCTGGCCCGCAGGCTGTCCGCCGCGCGCGTGTGGAAGCGGCATTTCGACGTGCCGTACGCGGAGTTCTACAAGCGCGAGCACATCAATCTGGTCCCCGAGATTCTCGAGGAGCTGCACCCCTACTTCATGATCGAAACCAAGAAATTCTTCCCGCTGGGCGTCCCGCTCTGGTTCTGCAACCTCTGCATCGGTCTTGTCCTGCGGCCGCGCCCGCAACCCGTGACCTCGTGAAGGCGTTAGTCACAGGAGCGGCGGGGTTCATCGGCAGCACGCTCGCCGATCGATTGCTCGGCCGCGGCGACGAGGTCGTGGGGTACGACAACTTCTCCACCGGCAATCGGCAGTTTCTGGCGGACGCGCTGAAGAACCCGCGCTTCCGCCTCGTCGAGGGCGACGTCCTCGACGGAGACACGCTGGCCGCGGCCTTGAGCGGCGTGGACATCGTGTTCCATCTCGCCGCGAACGCCGACGTCCGGTTCGGCACGGAGCACCCGCAAAAGGACGTCGACCAGAACACCATCGCGACGTTCCGCGTGCTCGAAGCGATGCGGAAGGCGGGCGTCAAGCGCATCGCCTTCAGCTCGACCGGCTCGATCTACGGCGACGCCACCGTCTTTCCGACGCCCGAGGACGCGCCCTTCCCGGTGCAGACGTCGCTCTACGGCGCGTCGAAGCTCGCCGGCGAGGGGCTGATCAGCGCGTACTGCGAAGGCTTCGGCTTCTCGGCCTGGATCTTCCGGTTCGTCTCCATCCTCGGCGAGCGCTACACGCACGGCCACGTCTTCGACTTCTACAAGCGCCTCCTCGACGACCCGACCCACCTGCACGTCCTCGGCAACGGCAAGCAGCGCAAGTCGTACCTTTACGTCCAGGACTGCGTCGATGCGATCTTCACCGCGATAGAGCGCGGTCGCGTCGAGGGCAAAGCCGTCATCCTCAACCTCGGCACCGACGAGTACTGCGAGGTCACCGACTCGATCGGCTGGATCACGGGCGCCCTCGGCATCACGCCGCGCCTCACGTTCGCGGGCGGCGATCGTGGATGGATCGGCGACAGCCCATTCATCCTGCTCGATTGCTCGCGCATGCGGCGCCTCGGGTGGGCGCCGACGCTGACGATTCGTGAGGGGATCCTGCGGACCCTCGCCTACCTTCGCGCCAACCCATGGGTGCTCGAGGCGAGGACGTGAACCGATGAAGGTGTGCGTCTACGGTCTGTGGCACCTCGGTTCGGTGACCGCGGCTTGCCTCGCCGACTTCGCCAGCGTGACGTCGGTCGTCGGGCTGGATCCGGATGGCGCGGTCGTGACGGCGCTGAACGACGGTCGCCCGCCGCTGTTCGAGCCCGGGCTGGAAGATCTCGTGCGCCGGGGCCTCGCCGCGCGCCGCCTGCAGTTCACGGATCGGATCGAGCGCGTCGCGGACGCCGATCTCGTGTGGGTCACCTTCGACACGCCGGTGAACCAGGACGACGAGGCGGATGTTGACGCCGTTGCGAAGAGGATCGCGGCGCTGTTTCCGCACCTCGCCGACGGCGTCGTGGTGCTGGTCTCGTCGCAGGTCCCGGTCGGGTTCTGCGCGCGCCTCGAGCGCGAATTCGCCGCCGTCGCGGCCGGTCGTCGCGTCGAGTTCGCGTGCAGCCCGGAGAACCTCCGGCTGGGACGCGCGATCGAAGTCTTTCGGAACCCCGAGCGCACGGTGGTCGGCACGCGCACCGCCGCGGGGCGAACGCGGATCGGCCAGATGCTCGAGCCGCTCGGCCGACCCATCGAATGGATGCGGGTCGAGTCAGCCGAGATGACCAAGCACGCGGTCAACGCGTTCCTCGCCACGTCGGTGACATTCATCAACGAGATCGCCGCGCTCTGCGAGGGGACGGGCGCCGACGCCAAGGAGGTCGAGCGCGCCCTCAAGAGCGAGGGGCGTATCGGGCCGAAGGCCTACCTCAGCCCCGGGGCGGCGTTCGCCGGCGGGACGCTGGCCCGTGACATCGCCTTCCTGCTCGCCACCGGATCGCGCCTGCACCTGTCGACGCCGCTGTTCGCGGGCGTCAAGCAGAGCAACGACGTCCACCGCCGCTGGGCGCAGCGCCGGCTGGGCGAGCTGCTGGACGACGTCCGCGGAAAGACGGTCGCGGTCCTGGGTCTCACGTACAAGCCGAACACCGATACGCTCCGGCGCTCGGAGTCGGTGGTTCTGTGCCGCTGGCTGGTCGAGCGAGGCGCCCGGGTTCGCGCCCACGATCCGGCGATCCCCGCCGGGACGGCGACTCCCGAGCTGCCCGAGACAGTCGTCCTCGAGGGCACTATCGACGACGCCATCCGCGGCGCGGATGCGGTCGTGGTCGCGACGGAGTGGCCGGTCTTCCGGGAGCTTTCGGCGGACCGACTCGCCGCTGCGACGGCGCGTCCCGTCGTCCTCGACGCCGGCCGGTTCCTCGCCGCGAATCTGGCCGGCGATGCGCGCGTTCGCTACTTCGCGGTCGGCGTCCCGAGCGAACAGGAGTGATGCCATGATCCTCGAGGGAAAACGGATCCTGATCACCGGCGCCAGCGAGGGCTTCGGTCTTGCCGTGGCCGAGCGCTGTCTGGCCGAAGGCGCCGACGTCGCGATCTGCGCGCGCTCGGCGGAGCGTATCGAACGCGCCGGCGCCACGCTGCGCGCTTCGGCGCGCGCGCAGCAACGCGTGGTCGCCAGCGCGGCGGACGTGTCGAATCCCGACGCGGTGAAGGCGCTGGTCGCAAACGCGGTCCAGCAACTCGGCGAGCTCGATGGGCTGATCAACAACGCCGGCATCTACGGCCCGAAGGGCCTGATCGAAGAGGTCGACTGGACGGAATGGTCGCGGGCGATCGAGATCAACCTGATGGGAACGGTCTTGCCGTGCCGTGAGGTCCTTCCCGGATTCCGGCGGCGCGGCTCGGGCAAGATCGTCAATCTGTCCGGCGGCGGAGCGACCGCGCCCCTGCCCCGCCTCAGCGCCTACGCCGCGTCCAAGGCGGCGGTCGTCCGTTTCACCGAGACGCTGGCCGAGGAGCTGCGCGGGACCGGGATCGACGTGAACGCGGTCGCGCCCGGGGCGCTCAACACGCGTCTGCTCGACGAGGTCCTGGCCGCGGGCCCCGACAAGGTGGGCAAGACTTTCTACGAGCGGGCGCTGAAGCAGAAAGCGGACGGAGGCGCGCCGCTCGACAAAGGCGCGGCGCTCTGCGCGTTCTTGCTGTCCGGCGCAAGTGACGGCATCAGCGGGCGGCTGCTGAGCGCAGTCTGGGACCCGTGGCCCGACCTCCCGTCTCGGCGCGCCGAACTTTCCGAATCCGACATCTACACCCTGCGGCGCATCGTTCCCAAGGACCGCGGGCGCGGCTGGGGTGAACCATGAAGGTCGCCATCATCGGTTGCGGACTGATCGGGGCCAAGCGCCTCAAGTCGCTGGGGCCCGAGCACGCGGTGGTCGCGCTGGCGGATCCGGTCGCGGCGCGCGCGCAGGCGCTGGCCGCCCAGACGCGCGGCGCAGCCGTGTTCACCGACTGGCGAGCGGCCGTGAGTCAGCCCGACGTCGACGCCATCATCGTGTCGACCAGCAACGACGCGCTGGCGCTCGTGACGGCGGCGGCCGTCGAAGCCGGCAAGCATGTCCTCGTCGAGAAACCCGCCGCGCGCCACCCCGACGAGCTGGTCCCGATCATTCCCGTCGCGGAACAGCGCGGCCTCTGCGTCCAGGTCGGCTTCAACCACCGCTACCACCCCGCCTTCCAGCAAGCGCGCAAGCTGCTGGCATCAGGAACGCTGGGACCGCTCATGTTCATCCGCGCCCGCTACGGTCACGGCGGCCGCGTCGGATACGACAAGGAGTGGCGCGCCCAGCCCGAGGTGTCGGGGGGCGGCGAGCTCCTCGATCAGGGCGTTCACCTGATCGATCTCGCCCGCTGGTTTCTCGGCGAGTTCACCGAGGTCCAGGGCCACGTCGCGACCTTCTTCTGGGACATGCCGGTGGAGGACAACGGATTCCTCCTGCTGCGGACCGCCGAAGGACAGGTGGCCTTCATGCACGCCACCTGGACCGAATGGAAGAACACCTTCTCGTTCGAGGTCTTCGGGCGCGACGCCAAGCTCCACGTCGAAGGGCTGGGCGGCAGCTACGGGACCGAGCGCCTCTCCTACTACAAGATGAAGCCCGCCATGGGCCCTCCCGAGACGACGATCTGGGAGTACCCGGGCGAAGACACTTCCTGGCGCGTGGAGTTCGAAGCCTTCGCAGAAGCCGTGGCGGCCCGGCGTAGTCCGCCGGTGACCTTGCGTGACGCCCACGCGGCGCTCACGGTCGTCCACCGGGTGTACGCGGCGTCCCGCAAGTGAGCGACTGCCGCCCCCGCGCAAAGCGCGGGATCGCGGCTACCAGAAAAAACATAGTCGCACACCGCGCCTGCGGCGCGGAGCGACTACAGGATCTTCGTCCCTTCGTAGTCGAACCCCAGTTTGACCTCCATGAGATCGGCGTTCCTGAGCGCCGCGCGCAGCTTGGCCTTCTCCTCCGTGTAGAAGAGCAGAAAACCGCCGCCGCCGGCGCCGATCAGCTTGCCGCCGATCGCGCCGTTCGCGCGCGCGAGCTCGTACCAGCCGTCGATCTCCGGGTTGCTCATCGCGCTGGACCGCTTCTTCTTGTGCAGCCAGTGCTCGTGCATGATCTCGCCGTATCGGGTCAGGTTTCCGCTCTCGATCACCTCGCGGGTCTGGTGACCCAGCTCGCGCACGCGGTGGAGGTTGTCGATCATCGCCTGATCGTTGCTCTTGCTCCGATCGTCTTGCTCCTTGAGCACCGACGACGCCGCCCGGTAGTAGCCGGTCGACACCATCACCAGGTTGTCCTCCAGGAGATCCAGCGTTTCTTCGCTGACGTTGAGTGATTTCGCCTCGACCGTCCCATCGGTTCGAAAGTCGAACGCCGTGACGCCGCCGTACGCGGCGATGTACTGGTCCTGCTTGCCGATCGGCTCCTTGAGCAGGTCCAGCTCGATGTGGCAGGCCATCTCGGCCAGCTCGCGCGGATGAATGAAGTTGCGCTTGTACTTGTAGAGCGCCTTCAGCAACGCGGTCGCGAAGCTGCCCGACGATCCCAGGCCGGTCCCCGCCGGGATGTCCGCCAGGGTCGAGATCTCGATATTGGGCCCCTCGATCCCGGTCAGCTTGAGCGCCTCGCGGATGATCGGGTGCCTGATCTCCGCCACGGTCTTCACCCGCTCGATCTGCGAATAACGCAGGAGGATCTCCTTGAGCGGCGTGCGCTGCATCGTCACGTACACGTATTGCGTGATCGCGGCCGACAGCACGAAGCCGCCGTGCGCCCGGTAGTAAGAAGGCAGATCGGTGCCCCCTCCACCGAGGCTGATCCGAAGCGGGCTCCGGGCGATGATCATCACAGCTTTCTATCGCGAAGCGGATAGGATGGGGAAGCGCTAACCCGCTACGTCCCGGCCGCCGTTCGTATGTTCAAAATCCCCCTGCTCGCTCGCTTGCAGAACAGCCGGCCCTTCCGTGTCGTCGTGTTCGTGTTGTCGGCGTGCATCTTCGCCGTCGCGCTGCACGTCGCCTGGATCGCGTTCACCACGCCGCTGGAGATCGAAGTCCGTGAGGGCTCCGCCTGGCTTTATGTGCTGGCCAAACGCGCGGGCGTCGACATCTACGACACGACGCAAGTCGCGTTCGTGAACATGAACCACGGTCCGCTTGACCCGATCGTGAAGACGTGGATCTCCAGATGCCTCCCCGTGTTGCCCGGCCACATGGTGACGCGCGTGTTCGTGTTGCTGACCCCGGTGTTCCTGTTCGCCGCCGCCTATCGCATGACCCGGAAACATCTGGCGGCCGCGATGCTCACCGCCGGCGCGCTGTTCCTCATCTTCTTGCACATGTCTTGGGTCGCGCTGGTGGGGCGGTCCGACGCCACCGCGATCTGCGGCGTCGTCGTCTGTGGCGTCCTCGCGCACCAGCTCCTGATCAGCCGCCACCGGAACTGGACGAACCGGCGTTACATCTTCACCCAGCTGGGGCTGGGCGCCGCGTCCGCCGCCGTTTTTCTGACGTCCTGGCGGTACGCACCGCTGTTCGCGGCGCTGCAGATGGTGGTTCTGTCCACCCAGCTCACGAACGCGGACCCTTTTCGCCGCTGGTCGAGGCGCTGGTACGTGCGCGTGCTGGCCCGGCTGGGAACCGGCGCCAAGAACGTCGTCATATCATCGGTCCTGTACCTCGCCGGGTTCGCCGCCATCTGGGGCGCGGTGTTCCTGTTCGAGCTGCACGGCGACTTTCGATCGTACTACCGCCACTTCTTCGGTTTCTTCCTGGCCGACGCCGGCTGGGGGACCTACGCCGCCTCCGGCTCCTTTCACGTCCTTCCCGCAGAGCTGTACCGGACCCGGCTGCCCGTCGTTCTGTTGCTGGCCGCCCTGATGTTGTGGGGCTTCGTTCGCCTTCGCAAGCATCCGGGCGAGCTCGTCACCTGGCTGGTGATGCTGGCCGCGAACTGGTTCGCCGTCGCGTACGGATACTTCAAGAACCAGGGCGGCGGCGGGCTGTATTACTTCTTCGAGTTCTTCGCCCTGGCCTGGATCTTCATCCTGCACGCCTTCGGCAGAACGCGTCGTTGGGGCGGTCTGGCTCAGCTGGCGCTCGTCGCTGCCGTCGCGCTGACGCTGCCGTACAAGGACCTACGCGCCCAGCGAAATCTGATCGCTGAAATCCGCACCCAAGGCCGTATATTTCGGCAGCAGGTCGCCAGCATGACGAAGGGCGAAATGATTTTTGGCGAAGAGACACACCTGTTCAAGTCGCGCTATCAGGGCGAGCTGGTCGACACGGGAGATGCCACCTCGGTGATCGCCAGAACCGGGTACTTCGGCGATTCCTTCACGCGGACCTTCAACAGGTACACGCAGCAGCTTCTGTCCAATCCGCCCAAGTACGTGATCGGCGGTCTGCTGGGATCGGAAACGACCGCGTCACGCATCATGAGCGCCCCGCTTCAGGAAGTACTGCGGAGCCGCTACAAGCTTCGCGCAATGGCCCGACACACCGCTCCCGCTACCGACGCTTCACAGGCCCTCTTCGAAAGGCGATTCTGAAATGGTCACCTCCCCTGTCTCTTTGCAGAAAATTAAGATCTTCGCCGACGGCGCCAGCGTGCCGTCCATCCTCGAGTCGGCCAAGAACCCGCGCATCGCCGGGTTCACGACCAACCCGACGCTGATGCGCAAGGACGGCGTGTCGGACTACCGCGCGTTCGCGAAAGAGGTGCTGGCGCACGTCAAGACGCAGCCGATCTCGTTCGAGGTGTTCGCTGACGAGTTCCCCGAGATGCGGCGCCAGGCGCTGGAGATCAAGACCTGGGCGGATAACGTCTACGTCAAGATCCCGATCACGAACACGCGCCGTGAATCGTCGATCCCGCTGGTGAAGGAGCTGGCGTCGAGCGGCGTGAAGCTGAACGTCACGGCCATCTGCACGCTGGATCAGGTGCGCGACACGGCGGCCGCGCTGGCCGGCGGCGCCCCGTCGGTGGTGTCGGTGTTCGCCGGCCGCATCGCCGACACGGGACGCGATCCCGTGCCGCTGATGCGCGAGGCGCTGGGGATCTGCCGGGCGGCGGGCAAGGGGATCGAGCTGCTGTGGGCGAGCCCGCGCGAGCTGCTCAACATCATCCAGGCTGCCGAGGTCGGTTGCGACATCATCACGGTGACGCCGGACCTGCTGAAGAAGCTGTCTCTGGTCGGCAAGGATCTGGCGGACTACAGCCTGGAGACCGTCCAGATGTTCTTCCGCGACGCGCAGGCCGCCGGCTACAAGCTCTAGCCACTCCCGAGCGAAGCGAGGGAGTGTGGCTACTTTTGAGACAGTCCCAAGCGCGCCGCGACTTCGCGCGCCCTGGCCCGTCCGAGTCTCCACATGGCCGATCTAGCAGATGGCGAAAGCACCGAGATGCAGGGCTCGGGTTCGACGCCCTACACGCTGAAGAACACCGGCGGCGTTTACTCCTGCAGCTGTCCCGCCTGGCGAAATCAATCGGTCGCGATCGAGAAGCGGACCTGCAAGCACCTCCGCAAGCTGAGAGGCGACGAGGCCGAGGTCGCGCGCGTCGGCGCCGCCCTGCCGGGGAAACCGGCGAAGAAGAAGGCGGCGGCCACGGGCGGCGCGGGCGCCGAGGCGGCCGACGACGACGAAGGCCCGCCGCTGCTGCTGGCCGAGACCTGGGACAACGTTCTCGATCTGGCCGGCTGGTGGATGAGCGAGAAGCTGGACGGCGTGCGCGCCTACTGGGACGGCAAGCAATTTTTGTCGCGCCAGGGCAACCTGTATCACGCGCCCGACTGGTTCACGAAGGGCCTGCCGGACGTCCCGCTCGACGGCGAGCTGTGGATCGGCCGCAAGAAGTTCCAGCGCACCGTCAGCATCGTCCGCCGCCAGGACAGGAGCGATCACTGGAAGGAAGTCCGCTACCTCGTCTTCGACGCGCCCGCGCACGACCATCCGTTCGAGGGACGCCTGGCGTTCGTGAAGAAGGCGCTCGGGTCCGGCCTGAAGTACGCCGAGGCGCACGAGCACGTCCTCTGCAAGGACGTGGACAGCCTGCGGGCCGAGCTGGCGCGCGTCGAGAAGCTGGGCGGCGAAGGCCTGATGTTGCGCAAGCCCGGTTCGAAGTACGTCGCCGGCCGGTCATCGACGCTGTTGAAGGTGAAATCCTTCCGCGACGCCGAGGCGATCGTCACCGGCCACCAGGCCGGCGAAGGCAGGCACAAGGGCCGCATGGGCGCGCTGCTGGTGCGCCTGCCCGACGGCACCGACTTCGCGATCGGCACCGGCTTCAGCGACAGCGAGCGCTCTCATCCGCCGCCCATCGGCGCGACCGTGACGTTTCGCTACCAGGAGCTCTCCGAGGCCGGCGTCCCGCGCTTCCCCAGCTGGGTCGGCATCCGCCACGACATCACGCTGCCGCCCGTGCAGCGGAAGTCGACCGCGCCGGCGAAGCCCGCAGCCGCGCCCGCGCCCGCCCCGGTGGTCGTCACCGCCGGCAAGGCCCGCCGCTTCGAATTCAGCGAAGGCACGTCGAACAAGTTCTGGGAGGTCTCCCAGTCCGGCAACACCATGACGACCCGCTGGGGCCGCATCGGCTCCACCGGCCAGTCCAAGACGAAGACGTTCGCCGACGAGACGGCCGCCCGCCACGCCGTCGAGCTGCTCGTCGAAGAGAAGACCGACGAGGGCTACGTCGAGCGCGCGTGACGTCCGCCGCCCGCGGCGCGGCTCAGAACGCGTACTCGGAGATGAACGGGTTGCCCTCGCCGCCGCCCGAGACGGGGTCGACGCCGACGCCCGGATCCATGTCGGTGTCCCAGAACGCGGTCCCACCCACGAAGAAGCCGGTCGGCGTCGAGGCCAGGCTGCCGATACGCATGTTCTGGCTTCCAAATCCCACCGTCCAGCCGAGGCTTTGATCCGGGAACACCTCGACGACGGCGGCGCCGCCGGCGCCGTCCGCGCCCAGCATTCCCGCCACCAGCAGACCGCCGTCGCGACCGAGCGCGATCGCGTTCGCGGAGAACCGCGTCGGCGTGATCACCCATTGAAAGACACCGCCGGCGCTCAGCTTGACCACGTATGACGAGGGATAGTCGGTGGACGCGCGCACCACTTCCGCCGACCCGGGATCGAAATCGACGGCGCCGTTGTATTGCCCGACCACGTAAACCGCCCCCTGATTGTCCGCGGCGACGTCCGCGGCCCCTCCGATGCCGAACACACCGCCCCCGACGTAGCGTCCGGCCGCGTCCACGCCGACCACAAAGCCCGAGAAGGTGGTGACTTCCTTGCGATCGACACCCGATCCGGGATCGAAGTCGCAGCCACCACCGAAGATGCCCGTCATCCAGACACCGACGGGAGACGCCGCCAGTCGACCCGGGTAGACGATGCAACTCGCGACATCCGCGTCCCACGTGTCGACCCACAGGAAGCCGCGATCCTTCGTCAGCTTCAACACGAACGCCGATCCGTTGTAGGCGCCGAGCCGCGAGACCGCCCCCGGGCCTGGGTCGAAGTCGACGCCGCCCCACACGGTTCCAGCGGCGTAGATGGAACCGTCGCCGGCAACAGCGAGCGACTGGAAGGTGATGTCCGCCGGGAAGGTGTTCGTCGCCATGACGAATCCCCAGACGTACACGCCACTCGCGTTGAGCTTGACGACGAACGAGGAGTCCGTCGGGTTCGACGTGGTGCCGCCGGTGCCGTCGGGATTGAGAACGATGGTCCCCTTGAAGCTGCCCGCGACGATGACGCCTCCGTCCCCTGCGGCGGCGAGGGCAGTGACGGCGCCGGTCGCGCGGAACGTGCGCGTCCACCCGTAACCGCCGTCGGCCTTGACCATCGTGACGTACGGCGAGCCGGCGGCCTCGGGCGGGCTGATGAGGTCGCCGCCTGTCGTGAAATCAAAATCGATGCGGTCGTCGAACTGTCCGCCGATGAAGCGCGCCCCGTCCGCGCGGACCGCGGTGACCCCTCCCAGGCCGGTCGGCAACCATTGGGTGCCCTTGTACGTGGGCAGGCAGGTCCCCGCGGATGAACCGTAGGCGGCCTCGCAGTCATTCGTGGTGCGATCGCAGTTTCCGTAGCTGGGCGCGCAGATCCCGTCGTTGCACTGCGCCGCACCGGGTTGCCTGCAGGGAGCGATGACGTTCGCCAGGCGACAGGCGGGCTGGCCGCAGGCGCCGCAGTGTTCGGGCGTGGACAGCTGGGTCTCGCAGCCGAAGTCCTCGGAACAGTCGCCCCGCCCCGCCGGACACTCGCCGACGCACGCACCCCGGTGACAAACGCCGGTACCGCCGGCCTGACCACACTTCATGCGGCAGGCACCGCAGTTGTTCACGTCATTCCAAAGGTCGGTTTCACAACCTTTGTCGCCTTGCGTGGACGCCGAGCAATGCGCGTACCCCAGCTCGCAGAAATCGGCGTTGCAGACCCCGTTCCGGCAAGAGAGCGACTCGATGCTGGTGTTCACGTGCGGCAGCTTCGTGCAATCGTGATCGCAGGTCCCGCAATGGCGGACGTCCCACGGCGTCCCGCAGTTGGGATCGGCGTCGGGACCGCGATCGGACGCGAGGTCGGACCTGAGGTCCGACGTGACGTCCGGGCGGGCCTCGGAGGGACCGTCCTGGCCCACTTCTGGCGCCGCCCGATCGGACGCGAGGTCCTGCCCCACTTCCGGCTGCTGTCGATCGGCCACCATGTCCTGCCCCGCCTCCGGAAGCCCGACGTCGGGCGTCTCGTGCATGTCCGGCGAGCCGCCGTCGGCACGGTCCGCCTGCGCATCCGGTGGCACATCGACGGAAACGTCGTCCGCGACGTCCGGCACCAGATCGCTGCCGCCAAGCTCCGGCGCAACGTCGCTCGCCGGACCACCGCCCTCCGAACGCTCGCTCTTTCCGTCGGGCACCGCATCGCCCTTGGCGTCGCGATTCGAGGACGAACGGCCGCAGCCCGCGGCGGCGAATCCCACCGTGACGAAAAACACCAGCGCCAGCCGCGAACCCATTCTCTTCACCGTATATGCCCGCAAGCCGACGAAACGATGCCCCATTCTGCGCGAACCGGCTCAGTTGCCTTCGTGCCGCGACGAGCAAACAGCGTTGCCGGCCGCGCACGCTGGCCGTGATCGTGCAACGATTGCCGCGACCGATGGAAAACGCCCCCCAACCGCGACATTCGCGTCGCGGCCGCGCACGCGAGCTGGGCGCCCTGCTCGCCGCCGCGACGGTGATGGTCGGCTGCACGACCACGCACGCGCTCGGCCGGATTGACGATCCCCGCGTGCGCGCGGAGGTCGACGCGATCGCTGCACCCGGCGACGCGATCGTGCACATGCGCCACCCGCCGGCGCGACCGGCGACGACACTGCGAACGGGCCCGCAGTTCTTCGGCGAAAGGGTCACCGGTGTCATTCCACAGGGGCTGATCATCGAACCGACGCGCGGGCAGTCGCTGCTGGTCACGCCCGACCAGGTGACGTCGCTCAGCCGGTACGACCACCTGCGCGGCGCGCGCGATGGAGCGATCGGCGGCGGTCTCGCGGGCTTCACCGTCGGCCTCGTGTTCGGAATCGTGTTGACGAACGCAGGTAACTCGGGTTGCAGCGACGATTGCGCCATGTACCAGAAGGACCCCGTCGAGGTCGGGTTCAAGGCCGGCGCCATTTTCGCCGGCATCGCCGCGCTCGTCGGCGCCGGCGTCGGCGCGCTGGGTGGTCACGAGGACCGGTTCGAGGTCACGAGCGGGACGCCATGAGCGTCGCGGCGGCGATCGCAGAGGACCGTCTGCCTCCCGGGCCCCGCGGGAGCGTCGTGCAGATGCTGCGCTATGCGCGCGATCCGCTGGGGTTCTACGCGGACTGCGCGCGCCGCTTCGGCGACGTGTTCACCATTCCGACCGTGCTGGGCCCGATCGTCGTGTGCGGCGCACCCGAGGGCGTGCGGTCGATCTTCGCGCTGCCTCCCGAGAGCTTCAGCCGCTGGTCGACCGAATCCGTATCGCCGCTGCTGGGAGAGGCGTCGCTGCTGCTGTCGGGCGGCGCGCGCCACGCGCGCGATCGCAAGTTGCTGACGCCGCCGTTTCACGGCGAGCGGATGCGGGCCTACGGCGCGGTCATGCGCGAGTCGACCCTGCGAGAGGCCGCGTCGTGGGCGTCCGGCACGCCCTTCTCGATGCAGGACGCCGGGTCGGCCATCTCGATCGACGTCATCCTGCGCGCGGTCTTCGGCGTCGACGAGGCGGCGGGCCTGGACGAACTGCGCGCCGCCCTTCTGGGCGCGCTGGCGTCGATGAGCCCGCTGCTGATGCTGTTCCCGGCGCTGCGCCGGCCGTTCGGCGGCATCGGGCCGTACGCGCGGATGATCCGCGTCCGCGACCGCCTGGACGCGCTGACGTACGAGGCGATCGCGCGGCGGCGGGCGCGCGGCGGCGGCGGCGACGACATCCTGGGCCTGATGCTGAGCGCGCGTTACGACGACGGCAGCGCGATGAGCGATCGCGAGGTGCGTGACCAGCTGCTGACGCTGGTGTTCGCGGGGCACGAGACGTCGGGCATCGCGCTGGCCTGGGCGATCAACTGGCTGGAGCGCACGCCGCCCGTGCGCGACCGGCTGCTCGCCGACCTGGCGGCGCTGGGCGACGATCCGGCGCCCGCGGCGCTGGCCGCCGCGCCTTACCTCGAGGCCGTCTGCCTCGAAACGCTGCGCCTCTACCCCGTCGTTGGCGAGGTCATCCGTCTGCTCCGCGCGCCGCTGACGCTCGCGTCGTGGACGATCCCGCCGGGCGTCCCGGTGTCGTCGTGCATCGCGCTGGTCCATGCGCGCGCCGATCTCTACCCCGATCCCGAGGCTTTCCGGCCCGAGCGATTCCTCGACCGGAAGTTCGCGCCGCACGAGTACCTGCCGTTCGGCGGCGGCGCGCGCCGCTGTATCGGCGCCGCGTTCGCGCTCTACGAGATGAAGGTGGTGCTGGGGACATTGCTGGCGCGCTACCGCTTCACGCTCGCGCGCGAGCAGCCGGAGCGGCCGGTCATGCGCAACCTCGCGATGGGCCCGAAGGGGAAGGTGCGCTTGACGGCCTCACCGCGGCGCTAGCTTCGCGCCCTCACGACAATGGCGGTTCCGGAGGCGTCGGCGGGGCGCCGGACGGTGGAACAGGTGTCGGCGGCGGATCCTTCTTGTCGCCCGGTCCGATGAGCGCGGCGCCGTGGACGCGCAGGCCCCTCTCTTTTTCCTCACGCGCATGGGAGACCACGCCCTTGCCTTCCTCCTCGAACCAAAGGTTCGCGATCAGCCTGACCTGCGAATCTTCGTTGAGGTTCTGTAACAGGTTACGCGTAACGTCGGCCGGCTGCTCCAGTATGACGGAGAGCTTTGCGATCGTTGCCTCGGCACTGTCGATCACGAGCTTGTCGACCGGATCGTCGCGGGTCAGCTGGCGCAATCGTTCCGCCACCAGCGCCCCTTCGATCGCGCCGCGGACCCCCGTCGCCCGCACCCCCTGGAGCTTTTCACCGACGTACTGCGCGAGGATCGCCTGGTCGATGAGATCGAGGATGTGCCGCCAGGTGATGTTCGTCCGCAGATAAACCTGAAACGGATCGGCGTTGGCCAGCCCGGTCGGCGACGCCACGTCCGCTTCCTCGAGACGCTCGACCAGGTCGGGCGTCACGCCCTGGATGACCGACCAGTCTGGTCCCGCCCCTTCGTCCTCATCACCCATTCCCAGTTTCTCGCCAAAACGATGCCGCAACCACTTGAGCGTCGTCGTGACGGGGAAGGCGCCCACGGTGAACGCCAACACCAGTTTGAAGTCCGCCTCGAACGGCATCACGGATGCCATTCCGCCGCCCACCAGAATTCTGACCCAGAGGCCGTGAATGAACCCGGGGGTCCAGTTGACGACACGGTACCGCTGGATGCACGACCACAACCCCCAGACGTACGCGCCTGCGAATCCAGCGAGCACAACGGGCGGCATCTGCTTGAGGCAGTCGAGTATCGATTTCGGTAGACCGAGCGGGAACTCCGCGCGGGCCACCGCCGTCACCGCAACAGGAAGGATGATGACGGAACAGAGGACGAGCGGCAGCACGTGCTCGTACCAGCGCGGAAGGAACTTGTCCGCGATCTTGTTCGCGTTCGAGTCATTGATACCGAACGCTTTCTTGTAGAAGTCCTTGATGCGCTCGTTGGCGAACAGCCGCGCGACGAGATCGCGCCGCGTTCGCCCGCGAAAGAAGTAGCTGAGCGCGAAGATCAGGTAGATCGCGCACGGCAGGACGACCAAGAACCAACCAGCCCAGAGATCGTCCATGCGAGCGAGTGTTCCGGGATCCGGGATGGCGCGTCAACCAGCCGCATGTTTACGCGTTCTCGCGGTTCCTAAAACGCGACCACCGCGGCGCGATCCCAAGGACTTTGCGACGTTGCGAGATCGAGGACGACTTCTGG
>Ga0207701_10002284_pt1 | contig 19929 bp, 17 predicted proteins | sample KBSSwiSSwithPhiX_FD_184294 | JGI IMG/M metagenome (GOLD analysis project Ga0207701, IMG submission 184294) | Switchgrass rhizosphere bulk soil microbial communities from Kellogg Biological Station, Michigan, USA, with PhiX - S5 (SPAdes) (version 2) | ecosystem: Environmental > Terrestrial >... | reverse complement strand
AGTTTTCTTCTGAACTCGGGGACCTGCTCTTTCAAGTTGTTTTTCTGTCGCGGGTGGCGGAGGACGAAGGATCGTTTCAGATTGATGAGGTCGCCCAGAAGATCATCGCTAAGATGATTCGCCGTCATCCTCACGTGTTTGGCACTGTGACCGCCTCAACTGCGGACCAGGTTCTTGAGAACTGGGAAAGCATCAAACGCTCGGAACGCGCGGAAAAGGAAGGTGGCAATGGGACCTCCGGCTCACCGCCTTCGATCCTGGAAGGGATTGCGCCCATGCCGGCGCTGCTCACCGCGAGCAAGCTCACCACGAAGGCAGCCCGTGTGGGATTCGACTGGCCGAACATCGAGGAGATCTTCGCCAAGCTGCACGAAGAAGTCGACGAATTGAAGGAAGCGTTGTTGGAGGCTCCTGCGGCCTCGGAGAGTTCTAGAATTGAGCAGGAAGTGGGAGACCTGCTATTCGTTGCGGTCAACATCGCACGCTTCCTGCGCATTGATCCGGAGACGGCGTTACGAAAGACCAATCAGAAATTCGTGTCGCGGTTTCAGCACATCGAACATCGGCTTAGGGAAGCAGGCAAGGATTTCAGCCAGAGCAATCTCGAAGAGATGGAGCGGTTCTGGCAGGAGGCAAAAAAGGAGGCGTGAACGTCCATGGCCAAGCTAACCACTGAAGCTGTTCAGGGAGCACTGCGCGCAGTGTCACCGGGACGACGGCACGGGGACGTCGTTTGGTCCGGGCTTGACGGGTCGCCGCGTGCAGGCGCAGACCGACGGCGCGCTGTTCTGGAAGATCACGAGCGGAAACACGCGAACAGGGATGCCGACCTTCAGCGGGTTGCCCGAGCTCCAGCGCTGGCAGCTGGTGCTGCACCTGCGAGCGCTGGGCTCGAGACACTCCGCTCTGCCTAACCGACCGTGAACGGCGCCGTCGCGCTGACGGTGCCCCACTCGATCCGCAGCACTCCGCCATCCGGCGCGTCGTCGACGAAGATGGTGAGCTGTTCGGCTGGCACTGCCGCCTTGCCCAGTTTCATGGGCGCACGACCCATCTCGAGTGACGGGTCGTACGGAATCCCCCACTGGCCCGGCTTGCTGAGCTTTCCGACAATCAGCTCCCACGCGGTCGCGCCAGGCTGCGTGTTGATCGTGTAAGTGCCCGGAGCCAGCGTCAGCGTTCCAAACTTCAGCGTCTTGTCCGTCGTGATGGTCGTCGCTTCGTCGGCGCCGGTCCGCCAGGGCTGCCCGACAGGCATCAGCGAGGACTGCGCGCGGCCCTTCAGGTACGGCCGGCCGTACTCGATGGCGATATGGGCGCCGTGTGCCGTCCACGCGGACTTCACGTGCGGGCTGCCGCCCTTGCCCGGATGAATCGTCGTCATCTGCTGGGCGAAAAGCGTCGAACTTGCGAGCGCGGCCACCGCCGCGAATGCCAGGCTGAAACGTCGCATTGAGCCTCCTATCCGTTCCACGATAGCACCGCCGCTCGGTGTTCGCTCCTGTCCGGTCCCTCGTTTTCATCCGAGGGAGGACATGTAGGCGGATGCCGCACAGAACCAAGCTGCTGATCGGCGCCCTTGGCGCGGCCACGCCGCTGGCAATCAACCTCATCGTTGTGGACCATCTGGCGCTTGCGGGCCCGACCGCGCTGACGGTGCTCGGGTATGGGATTCGTGTCGTGGCGCTCATCGGTCTCGGCGTCCTCGTCGTCAGGAACCTCGACGAGGAGCGGCCGTCGAGGATTTTCCTGCTGGGCCTGGCAGGTCCCGCGCTCATCACGGCCCTTCTCAACGGTGTGAACCAGCGGTCGCTGATCCAGGCACAAACGATGGCATCACCGACGGCGCGAGCGTTTCTCTCGATGCCCGTCGCCTACGCGGCAACGGCGAGCCAGCCGCGGCAATTCGAGCTGCCACCTGAGACGAGCGGCGAGCAGATCTGGCGCGGTCTCACGGGTGGGCGATCGGATCGCGTCTGGTTCGTGATCGCCCATCGCGCGCCGACGCGCGAGGCCGCCGAAGCGGCGAGCGATCGGATCAACCGGACGATCTACGGATTCCGCGCAGAAGTCTTCGAGCCGTACCACGCGCGCGGCGGCTGGTGCGTTGTCATCGGCGAGGGCCTGTCGCACGCCGAGGCGCAGCGGCTGAGAGGGCAGGCGCTCGGCGCCGGGCTCGCCGATGCCGAGCTCTGGACGCTTCCGCCGGTCGCGAAGTAGTGACAGGCCACTAGTCACGGCCGCCGAAGCGCCAGGTACGGCCGAATCACCTCGGTCCAGATCGCGTATCCCGCCGCGTTCATGTGCAGCTTGTCGTCCCTGAAGATGTCCGGCTTCGGCATGCCGTCGGGTCCGAGCATCCGCGGAAAGACATCGATGAACGCGAGGCGCGAATCAGTCGCGATGTAGTCGGCGATCTGCCGGTTGGCCCGCTTCACCGTCTCGACCTGCGACCAGCGCGCGGGGTTCGGGGCAATCGAGATGTAGTCGATGCGCGTCAGCGGCAGCGCGTCGTGCAGCACCGCGACCAGCGCCTTGAAATCCGCGGTGACCTGCTCTGCGCTGCGGCCCGCGTTGATGTCGTTGCCGCCGCAGTAGAGCACCACCAGCCGCGGCTTGTGCGGCACGATGATGCGGTCGAGGAAGGCGGTCACCTCGGGAATCATCGAGCCGCCGAAGCCCCGGTTGAGGACCGGCAGCCCCGCGAAGTCCTCCTTCAGCGACGTCCACATCCGGATGCTCGAGCTGCCCGTGAAGATGATGCCGCCCTTCGGGGGCGGATCGGCCATGTCCTCGACTTCGAAGGCGTGGATGTCTGCCTCGAATCGTGACGGGTCCGGCCCCTCGGGCGCCGCGGAGGCCGGCCTGGGCGCCGGCGCCTGTGCCGGTGCGAGGAGCAACGCAACGAGGAGCACGGGAAGACGCATCCGCCCATTATCTCGCCGCGGAGATCAATTCGCCACGGAGCCGCGGAGAACACGGAAACGCCGCGGAGCCGGGGAGAACACGGAGGGGCAATCTTACGAACGCCGCGGAGGCGCGGAGAACACGGAGGGCAATCTTACGAACGCCGCGGAGGCGCGGAGAACACGGAGGGCAATCTTACGAACGCCGCGGAGGCGCAGAGAACACGGAGGGCATTCTCGGGAACGCCGCGGAGGCGCGGAGAACGACGGAGGGCAGTCTCGGGAACGCCGCGGAGGCGCGGAGAACGACGGAGGGCATTCTCGGGAACGCCGCGGAGGCGCGGAGAACACGGAGGGCAATCTTACGAACGCCACGGAGCCGCGGAGAACACGGAGGGCAGTCTCGCGAACGCCACGGAGCCAGGGGCGCATGAGGATCATTCGCCGCGGGGATTCGGTGATCCGTTATCGGATGAATCTGCGAAGTCCGTCGACGAGTCGTCTGGCGTTGAAGTTCAATAGCAGCCCGACATGAAGCCCCGTCGCGTGGAGATAGCCGATCACTTGAGCCTCGAAGACGGGGTCGAATCGTTCGACAGCCTTTACCTCGACCACGGCCGTTTCTGCGACGATGAAGTCCAGGGCATAGTCACCAACGACATGGTCCTTGTAGTGGATCGGGATGCGGACCTGACGCTCGAATGTCACGCGCTGATCGATCATCTCGATGGCGAGCGCTTCTTCGTACGTGCGCTCGCGGAGGCCAGGGCCCAGAGCCCGATGCACCTCGATCGCACACTTGATGATCTGTTCAGTGACGTCGGTCGGGCCATCCACGCCAGCCGATTAGTGCAACCCGTGGGCCGCGCGCGAGCAGCTTCAAATGTCGTGCAAATCGTGGCGCGTGCAAACAGGCGTGGGGATTTCTGCCATTGGACATTCCGGGCGGCGATGCAGAATCTGCCGATTCTCCGAACCTTGGCGGCTCTGTTCCTCCGAGCGCTCCGCGGCTCCGCGGCGAGAAATTCCGGCCGGCACTTCTCCGGCCCCTCCGCGCCTCCGTGGCGTATTTCTCAGTGTCTCCGGGGCTCCGTGGCGACGAGTTCTCCGTGTCTCCGAGGCGAGACAATCTGGCCGCTCTGAGTGCTCCGCGTCTCCGCGGCGAAGATTTCTCCCTGCCTCCGCGGCCTACCGCGCGCCGGCGGGCCGCATCAGGCTCGCCCAGTTGACGATCACTCGGAGCTGGCTGCTCCGCTCGCCGGCGGGCCGCTGCAGCAGGATCCGCGAGCAGTCGCGCGACACGCGGATCTGATCGTACTGCGCCGACGGCAGCAGCCGCCCGTCGAACAACGGTCGCGGTACCGACGGTGGCGCACCACGGTCGTCGGACATCGCCACCGACATCACCTGGCCGTCGGGCGAGAGGTAAACCAGCTCGCGGCCGTCGTTGCACCACTGCGGCTGCACTCCGCCGGCCGGCGAGATCTGCTCGCGCGCGCCAGTGGTGGGGAATGGCTCGACGAACACCTCCGGCCGTCCGTTCACCTGCACGTGAAAAGCGATCTGTTTGCCGTCGGGCGAGAAGCGCCCTTCGTCCGGCAGCACGCCATCGGCGACGTCGACGATGTGATTGGCGTTTTCCAGATCGACGACGCTGAGGCGGTACTGGGAGCTGCCCTGCGCACCGCTTCCGGGACGGCCCAGCAGCAAATAGCGTCCATCGTGTGACCAGTGCTCGGGGTACCCGGGCTCATCGAGGACGACGATGTCGGTGCCGCCGAGCACGGCGCGAACGATCGTGCGGCGGTCGACACGCACGGCCATGCGGACGCCGTCCGGCGCCCAGACGGGATCCGAAATCTGCCCGGACTCCGAGCTGAGGACCTCCGTGGCGATGCCGGTGCGCGAGTCGATGAGCCGCACCGACCGCGTGTCGGTGCTCTGATCGCGGCGGATCACCAGAATGCGCTGCTCGTCGGGAGCCAAATCGAAGCTCGTGTACCGATCGATCGGCCCCGTCGTCCCCAGCGTCTCGCCGCGGCGGCCGAGCCATTCGAACTGCATGGGCTCGGGGAGTTCCGGAAAGAACGCGACCGAGCCGAGCGGCGACACATCGAACGCGGGATAGCCCGCGGCGACGACGCTCTGATACAGCGGGCGCGCCAGCGGCAACGGCTCGCCGAGCGGCGCAAGCGTCGTGACGTTGACGCTCTGGACGAGCAGTTGGCCGCCGCGGCCCCAGAACAGGTAGCCCGGCAACACGAAGCGCCCCGCGGACGCGGCGCCGCTGATCACCAGCCGTTCAGCGCCGTTCTCCAGCACGCGGATGCTGCCGGCCGGATCCGTGGCGGTGCCGGGCACCCAGTAGAGGATTCGTCCATCCGGCAGCCGCTGCGGCCATGAGGCCTGCGGGTTGGCGCCCAGCACCGGCGTGGGTGTGCCCCCGGCCGAAGGGACGCGCATCAGCCCACGCCCGCGCACGCCGACGATGATCCCGTCCGGACCCCACGTGCCGCCGACGATGTTGTCGGGCAGTGTCGCGAGCGTGCGCTCGCTCGATGAGTCGACAGACACCGCTCGCAGGCGATTGGCGTCGACGGCGGCGATCTCGCGGCCGTCGGGCGACCAGAATGCCTGCGTGAGCAGGCTCGATGTCACCCTCGTGACTTCCGTCGTCGCCAGCGGGCGCAGGAAGGCGCCGCGTCCTTCGCTGCCGGCAGTCGGCACGTTGGCGACGAGGACGCTCCGTCCGTCCGGCGAGATCGCGGCAACGGGCGGAAGGCCGGTCGAACGGCCGATGGGGATGTCGAAGGTGACGGGCTGGAGGTCGCCCTCCGGCGCCGTCCCGCGCAGCCTCCAGCCAACTATACCGGCCGCGGCCGCGACTGCGAGCGAGAGGCCCGCGGCTGCGAGGAGGCGCGGAATGTGGCCGCCCGGCACGCGGGCGGGGCGGATGCGCGACGGGCTGTCGGTGAGCTTCCCGGCGTCGAGCACGGGGCCCGTCCCACGAAGCGCGTCGAGCGCGAAGGCCAGGTCGCGAGCCGACTGGAAGCGATCCTCGGGCGCCTTCTGGAGGCAGCGGTGGATGATGCGATCGAGCGTCGCTGGCACGTCGGGCCGCAGCACGTTCGCCGGCGGGGGATCGGTGGAGACGATCGCCGTGATGAGGTCGGCTGGTGTTCCGCCGGTGAACGCACGCCGCCCGGTGATCATCTCGTAGAGCACCGCGCCGAACGTGAAGATGTCGGTGCGATGATCGAGTTCGCGTCCGCGCGCCTGCTCCGGCGAAAGATAAGAAATGGTGCCGATCACCAGCCCCGGCGCGGTCTTCGGTCCGCCGGGGGCGAGTCGTCCCGCGGGAATCCCCGTCTCCGGGCCGGCCGGGAGGATCCGCCGCACGAGGCCGAAGTCCAGGATCTTCAACCGGCCGTCGGAGGTCAGGAAGATGTTGTCGGGCGTCAGGTCTCGATGGATGACGCCGCGCTCGTGGGCGGCGGCCAGGCCCTGCGCCATGGCAATCCCGTACTCGACCGCTTTTGCGGGATTCAGCGGGCCGTTGGCCAAACGCGTACGCAACGTCACGCCGTCGAGCAGCTCCGTCACGGCGTAGGCCGCCTGGCCCTCGTGGCCGAACTCGAAGATCGAGACGATGTTCGGATGCGAGAGCGACGCGACGGCCAGCGCCTCACGCTCGAAGCGGGCGACCGCCTGCGGGTCGGCCGCCGTGGCCGGCGGCAGCACCTTGATGGCGACATCCCGATGGAGCCGGAGGTCGCGCGCCCGATAGACCTCGCCCATGCCCCCGGACCCCAGGGGACCCATGATCTCGAATGCTCCCAGGCGGGATCCTGCCGTCAGCGACACGATGGCCGTGATTATATCGGGCGCCCGGAAGCGAGCCGGGATCAGAGAGGCGCCATGTCCTTGACGACCACGGTGACGCTCTGCCGCTCGAACAACGCGTAGCGGGAATCGAGGCCGGCGCCGGCCGGCCCCTGGGGCATCCACACCATCACCAGCGACATGTCGCGGAAGCCCTGCACGTCCCAGTCGAACAGATCGACGAACTGCAGCAGCGCCGAGGAGTAGTCGAGGTCGCGCGGCGCGGCGTTCCAGTACCGGTTGCCGTCCTTCGAGGGCTCCTCGACCAGCACCGTCAGCGGTCCGGATGCGGGAATCACCTGCAGGAAGTCCCACGGCTCTTCGTCTTCGTTCCGATCGTCGTCGCGCTCGAGGGGGACGAGGACGAGCGAGTGGAACAGCAGCCGGCGAATCTCGTCGAACCGCTTGACCGTGAACTCATCGACGGCATCGCCGAGAAAGTACGTGTTCCACACGGAGCGCGCGCACTCGCAGTAGCGGCGGATCAACAGATCAGGGGTCATCGTGCCTCCCGGCCTCCGAAACATACCATTGATGATCCGGATCGTTGGCTCCCGGCCGTCGGGTCGAGTAGCATGACCTGCTCGTGGAGGCCTCACCATGTGGACGCTCGCTCTGATGTTGACGACACTCGCACCGCAGGCCGCGCCTGCCGCGGCCGCGCCGTTGCCCCCCGACCAGCAGGTCGCCGCCGCCGTCCTCGCTGCGCCGGAGGAGCGCCGCGCCGATGCCACGGTGCTCGGGTACGACGCCTCGGGCGCGCTGGTCACTCTCAGGAAGGGCGCGGGCGACCTGATCTGCCTCGCCGACGGTCCGAAAGACGCCGACTTCGACGTCGCGTGCTACCAGAAGGATCTCGAACCCTTCATGGCGCGCGGCCGTGAGTTGCACGCGAAGGGCGTTGCCGACAAGGAACGCAACCAGATCCGCTGGAAGGAAGTGGACGCGGGCACGCTGACGATGCCGCGTGAGCCGCGCGCGCTGTACACACTCACGGGGACGTCTTACGACGCCACGACGAACACGGTGACCAAGGCCTACCGGCGCTACGTCGTCTACATTCCGTACGCGACTGCGCAGTCCACCGGGCTGTCGACGATGCCGGTCCCGGGTGGCCCGTGGCTGATGTTCGCGGGTACGGCGGGCGCGCACATCATGATCAATCCGACCAAAGACAAGGACTGAACCAGGGATCAGGGGCCAGGGATCAGGGGCCAGGGATCAGGGGAAACGCGCACATGTCCAATACGGTGTCTCGACGTCAGTTCGGCAAGCTCGTTGGTCTCACGGCGCTGGGGGCATCGGCCAGCGCGCCGGCGCGCGCGGCGGGTAGCGACGCGATCGAATCGCTTACGCAGGCGGGCAGCGCGTCGGCGGCCCGCACGTTCCCGGCCGGGTTCCTCTGGGGATCCGCGACGGCCGCGTACCAAGTCGAAGGCGCCGCGGCCGAAGACGGGCGCACGCCGTCAGTCTGGGACACGTTCTCGCATACGCCTGGCAAGACGAACGCGGGCGCAACGGGTGACGTCGCCGACGACCACTACCACCGCTACAAGGATGACGTCCAGCTGATGAAGTCGCTGGGCGTCAAGACCTACCGATTCTCGATCTCGTGGTCGCGAGTGTTCCCGCAGGGTACCGGTGCGCCGAACCCGAAGGGCCTCGACTTCTACAGCCGGCTGGTCGATGAACTCCTTGCGAACGGCATCCAGCCGTTCGCGACGTTGTATCACTGGGACCTGCCGCAGGTGCTGCAGGACCATGGGGGCGGCTGGGAGTCGCGCGACACGTCGAAGGCATTCGCGGACTACGCGGGCTATGTCGCGGAGCACCTGACCGATCGCGTGAAGCACGTCTTCACGATCAACGAATTCGGCGCGTTCGTGGAGCTGGGCTATCGCATCGGTGTCCACGCGCCCGGCCTGCGGTTGCCGCCGGACCGCTTCAACCAGACGCGGCACCACGCCGTGCTCGGGCATGGGCTCGCCGTGCAGGCGATCCGCGCGAAGGCGAAGCCCGGGACCAAGGTCGGCCTCGCGGAGAACATGACGATCTGCGCGCCGGTCATCGAATCGGCGGCCCACATCGCCGCGGCCGAAAAGGCCACTCGCGAAGTGAACGCGCAGTACATGACGGTGATCCAGGAAGGCAAATACACGGACGCCTACCTGGCAGCTGCGGGCGCGAACGCGCCGAAGTTCACGCCGGAGGACTTGAAGGCGATCTCCAGCCCGCTGGACTTCGTCGGCATCAACATCTACACGCCGATCTACGTCCGCGCCGACAGCTCGCCGCTCGGCTTCGCGGTCGTTCCGCACCCGCCCTCGTTCCCGCACATGGCGTCGCCGTGGCTGTTCGTCGGCCCCGAGGCGCTCTACTGGGGCCCGCGCCACGTGGCGAAGATCTGGAACGTGAAGGAGATTTACATCACCGAAAACGGCTGCTCATCGTCGGACGTCCCGGCGGCCGACGGGATCGTCTACGACACCGATCGCGTGATGTACCTGAGGAACTACCTGAGCCAGCTCCAGCGCGCCACGGCCGACGGCATCCCCGTGAAGGGCTACTTCCTGTGGAGCCTGATGGACAACTTCGAATGGGCCGACGGCTACACGAACCGCTTCGGCCTGCACTACGTGGACTACGCCACGCAGAAGCGCACGCCGAAGCTCAGTGCGCAGTTCTACAAGGAAGTCATCGCGAAGAACGCTGTGCTATAGGCGCGTTCGTGCCGTACGCAGGGCCGAGCTTTAGCTCGGCCGATCCGCTGGCCGAACTAAAGTTCGGCCCTACGTACCGCAGCACTGTTCTAGAGTTCCCTGACCCAGATATTCCTGAAACTGATCGGCGGGCTCGGGTCGCCGTGTGCCTGGAGCTTGATCGGGGCTCCGTCGAAACTTTTGTAGCCCGGCGGGCCGATGTAGAGCGTCTCGCCCTTCAGCTCGAAGTGGTTCTGCACGAGCACGCCGTTGTGGAACGCGGTCACGTAGGCCGGCGACTTCAGTGAGCCATCGGCGTTGAACCGCGGCGCGGTCCAGATCACGTCGTAGGCCTGCCACTCGCCGTCCTTGCGCATCGCGTTGGCGAGCGGCGCGCCCTGCTTGTAGATGCTGCCCGCCTGACCGTTCACGTAGGTCTTGTTGTTGTACGAGTCCATGATCTGCAGCTCGTAGCCGGCGTCGCCCTTGCCGGTGGACGCCAGGAACACGCCGCTGTTGCCGCGGAGCTGGCCCGAGCCGGTGATGTCGACGGGCTCGCGCCACTCGATGTGGAGCTGGTAGTCGTGGAAGCGCCGCTTCGTCTCGATGTTGCCGGCCTTCTTGTTGACCGTCAGGATGCCGTCGGCGACCGCCCACTGCGCCGGCGATCCGTCCTGCGCGGACACCCACTCGTTCTGGTTGCTGCCGTCGAACAGGACGATCGCATCGGAAGGCGCCGATCCGTTGGTGCCGGGCGTGACGACCTTCGGTTCAGGGCTCCAGACCTCGGTGTCCTCGGGCTTCGGCTTCTGCTGGGCGAAGGGGAACGCGACGGCGGCGACGAAGAAAATCAGGATGCTGAGCACGCGGTTTCGCATGGTGCTCATTCTATTACGCAGATTCGCGGGGCGATTACACAGAGAAGGTGGTCCACAGATTACACAGATTTCACAGATTGGGAATTCCTCATCGTGGAATCGGGACCCGGGGACTGTCACCCTTCCTAGGAACGGGGGACAGTCCCCACGGATTCGCGCTCGACCACGTCGATCTGCAATTCCGCGTGTGTGGCCGGGACGTCCGTCGTCGGCAGCCCCAGCTCGGCCCGGACGATGTTGCAGCCCTGGGCAATGGCCGTGGCCTTGTAGAAGGCGATCTCGCGGTTGCATCCCTGGCGGCCGAACCCGCAGTCGCTCGAGATGATCAGCTGTTCGACCGGGATGTGCTTCAGCGCCTTTCGAATCTCCCCGGCGACCTCTTCGGGGCGGTCAGCCTGCAGCGTGCGGTGGCTCACGGCGCCGATGCAGATCTTCTTCTTCAGGTCGTTCCTGAACGGCGCGAACAGCTCGATGTCCCTCTGGTTGCGATCTTTCATCTCGAGCGTCCACACGTCGCCGCGGCACCGCTCGAGGTAGATTTCCATCGACGCGGCGTAGCTGGTGTCTTCCATCACGCGCTGCATGTTCGGGTTGCCCCAGCACGTGTGAATCCACAGCTCCACGTCGTCGAGGCCCTGCACCTCGCGGTTGAAGGCGTCGATCAGGAAGAGCACCTCTTCATGGTTCTTGCCGAAGGTGTTCGCCATGAAGTGGAACGTCGGCTCCTCGATCTGGATCAACCGGCATCCGGCATCGCGCAGCGCCAGCAGTTCGGCGTTCATCGCCTCGGCCATGTCCCAGATGATCTGCCGCTTGTCCTTGTACTTCTTGGTGTGGATGTCGAGGAAGAGCGCCATCACCTGGGAGCAGCACGTGCCGAAGCGGACCGGCTTCTGCGTCTTGCCCTGCGCGATGCGCCAGATCTTCGGGTATCCAAGCGGCCGATGCTCGATCTTGTCGACGACATGCGGCCAGCGCCAGCCCGTGTAGATCTCGTTCAGCAGCGTGCCCGGGGGGTAGTGGAGCCACGGCGCGCGCGTCTCCTCTGGCTGCAGGTAGTCGCCCTCGAAGCCGGCCCAGCGCTGCAGCGGATAGTGGTGCCACGCGCGGCCCGCCATGTCCTCGTCGCAGTGGTAGTCGCCGTGGGTGATGAGATCGAGCCCGGCCCGCTCCTGCTCGCTGACGACGACGGCCAGCGCATCCTGGAACTTCTCCCGGAAGCGGACGTCCATCATGCACGTGTCGATGGATTTACCCCACATGCTCACGTCGAACCAGCGTGGCCGGGGCCAGGAGCCGGTGACGGTGGCAGGAAGCATCAGGTTCTTTGTCGCCGTGAACATGTCGTCTCCTCACGCAATCGGCGAGCAGGACTGACGTCCTGCTCCACATCAGCTCTGCCCTAGAGTGCCCTCAGCGTCGTCGCGACGTTCGCGCGTGCGGCGCGGATCGCCGGCGGCAGCCCGCCCACGACGCCCATGAACATCGCGAACGCGATCCCCATCAGCAGCAGGTCCCACGTGATGCGGAACGCGAAGGACAGGTGCGCAAACGTCTGCCAGTTCATGGTTCCCGTGGTGATGCCGTTGACCGGCAGCACCGCGATGCAGCCGATGATGCCGCCGATGAGGGCGATCCACAACGCTTCGCTCAGGAACGAGATGACGATGGCCGCGCTGCCGAAGCCCAGCGCGCGCAGGACGGCAATCTCGCGCGATCGCTCGGCGACGGCCGAGTACATCGTGTTGAGTGCGGCGAGAATCGCACCCAGTCCCATCACGAGGGCGACCATCCCGCCGAGCACGGTGATGAGCGTCGTGACGGTGCGCGACTGACCTTCGTAGTATTGCGGCTCGCGGACGGCCTGCACCTGCAGGTGCGGGTTCTTGTGCAACGCCGCGTCGAAGGCGGCGAAGTCGTCGGCCGATCGCAGCTTCACAGTCACCGACTGGAAGACGCTGCTGGGCCGCTGGTAGTTGCCGTTGAGGACGTCGGAGTCGGCCCAGATTTCCGAGTCGAAGGCGCTGCCACCGGCGTCGAAGACGCCGACGACCTTCCACGTGCCCGGTCCAATGCGGATGCTGCGCCCGAGGTCGAGACCCTCGTACGCGACGGCCGCATTCCTGCCGACGACGATTTCGTAGAGGCCCGGCGTGAAGAACCGGCCCGACGTCACCTTCACGTTGTCTCGCACCCCGAGTACCTTCGGCGATACGCCACGCATCTGCACGTTGGCATCGGCGTTGGTGCCGCGCAGGGGAACGGCCGCGATGACGACGACCTCGGGCGAGACCAGCGCGTCGGCCCCGCGACGCGCCACTTGCGGCTGATCCTCCACCATGCGGACGGCGTCCAGTTCGATCGCGCTCGTCATCTCGGAGTCGGCGCCCGCCTGCTGGACGATGGCGTTCTGCGGCTGGCCCGACGAGACCAGCGTCGCCTGAAAGCCGCGCGCGAGAGCCAGCATCGCGATGAACACGCTGACCGTGCCCGCGATCCCGATGATCGCGACGAGCGACGACGTCCACCGCTCCTTCACGCTCCGCAGGTTGTAGACGATGGGCAGCGGCACCTAGAGTCTCCGGAGCGCGGTGGCCACGTTGAGGCGCATCGCGTTGAGCGCGGGCAGGAGGCCGGCGAGCACGCCGGTACCGAGGGCGATGACGGCCCCCAGCGTCAGCGCCGTCATGGGGAGGTAGAGAAGGATCAGGCCCTGCGTCAGGTCCTGCTTGATGATGGCGTTGGCCAGCCACAAGCCGAGCGTGCCGCCCACGGCGGCGATGAGGGTCGACTCGAAGAGCACCAGGCCCAGCACGAACCCGCGCGTGTACCCGATGGCCTTCAGCGTGGCCAGCTCGTTCGTCCGCTCGCGCACGGCGATGGCCATCGTGTTGCCGGTCACCAGCAGGAGCGTGAAGAAGACGATCGACCCGATCGCGCGAATCAGGAACTCGATGTTGCCCATCTGCTGCACGAAGGCAGCGGCAAACGACGCCTCACTCTGGGTCCGCGTCTCCGATGCCGAGTTCGCGAACGTCGCGTCGATCGCCTTGGCCACCTTCGGCGCATCGTCCGGATGCGCGACGCGGACCATGTACCAGCCGACGATGCCCTTCCAGAAGTCTGGACCTTTCTCGACCAGGTAGTCGTGCCTCAACCAGAACTGCGTCTCGTCGTCGTTGGGGCGCGTGCCGCGATAGGTGCCGCGGATGTTGAAGTCCCAACCCGTGCCGCCCATGAATCCCGGCGCTTTCAGGGGCACGTGGTCGCCGACTTTCCACCCGAACCGCTGCATCGTCTTCACGCCGACGATGACGCCCTGGCGATCCGCGAGAAACGCCTTCCATTCCTGCGGGTCCACCTTGTACTCGGGGTACATGCGGATCCAGTCGTCGGGATTGATGGCGAACTGCGCGAAGAAGTTCTTCGGATCCTGGTAGACGCCGCCGAACCACGTCGAGTACGCCACGTCCTTCACGCCGGGCAACCGCTTCAGGCGCTCGTAATACGGGAGCGGCAGCGGCTGGATGATGGACGTCCGGCCAATGACAACCAGCCGGTCGGCGCCGGCGACGTCGATGCCCTGGCGGAACCCGTAGTGGATCGCGCCGAGCAGTCCGAAGAGAAAGAACGCCACCACGAAGGACCCGACGGTCAGAACGGTGCGGATCTTCTTCCGTCGCAGGTTGGCGAGGATGAGCGGCAGAAACTTCATTGACTCCGCCATTGTATGCTTCATGTGTCCGACCTCAATAGGAGTCCCGTAATGTCCACCGTTCAGCAGGCAGCTCCCCCCAACCCGGTCCGCATTTTCCAGACGCTATTGGGATTCCAGCAGTCGGCAGCCTTGAGGGCCGCCATCGGCTTCGACCTCTTCACGGCCATCGCCGAGGGCCACACCGATGTCGCCTCCATCGCAAAGAAGATCGGCGCTTCCGAGAAGGGGACGCGCGTGTTGTGCGACGCGATGGTCATCATGGAGTTCCTCTCGAAGAGCGGGTCCAGTTACGGGCTCGTGACCGAGAGCGCGGTCTTCCTCAACAAGCGCGAGCCGAGCTACATCGGCGGCGCGGCCAACTTCCTGGTGGACGATATGCAGGCATCGGGCGCCTACAATGACTTCACGGGCGCGGTGAAGAAGGGTGGCTCGGTGTTCAGCGACGAAGGCACCGTGTCGTACGACAATCCGATCTGGGTGAGCTTCGCGCGGTCGATGGCGACGCTGATGGCGATGCCGGCGCAGTTACTCGCCGCGCGAATGACCAGTGAGAACGGCGGGCCAATCGACGTCCTCGACATCGCCGCCGGGCACGGGCTGTACGGCATCGCGTTCGCGAAGCTGAACCCCCTGGCGAAGATCACGGCGGTGGACTGGCCGAACGTCTTGCAGGTGGCCACGGAAAACGCGGCGGCCGCCGGGGTGGGCAGCCGTCACCGCACGATTCCAGGCAGCGCCTTCGAGGTCGACTTCGACGGCACTTACGACGTTGTCCTTCTGACCAACTTCCTGCATCACTTCGACGTGCCGACGTGCGAGGCCGTGCTGAAGCGCCTGTACTCGGCGATGCGCCCCGGCGCACGCGCGGCCATCCTGGAGTTCGTCCCGAACGACGACCGCGTGTCGCCGCCGAACGACGCGATGTTCGCGGTGACGATGCTGGCCACGACCGGCCACGGCGACGCCTACACGCAGAAGGAGTTCGACTCGATGCTTCGTAACGCCGGCTTCGCGCGGTCGGAGTTGATCGAGTTGACGCCGCTGCCGCAGAGGGTGGTGATCGGCTATCGCTGATTGCGGTTAGGCCTCGGAGGGCGCGGAGGGGATTCGCCTCGGAGACACGGAGGGATCAGCCTCGGAGACACGGAGAACACGGAGAACTACTAAGGCTGCCCCCGAAGACCTCCGTGCTCTCCGCGTCTCCGTGGCGAATCTTCTCCGCGGCGCCTGCGGCTTACGCCGTCGCGAGGATCCGATTCATCCGCGCGATGGTCTCATCGAGCTGCGCGATGCCGTTCATGCCGACGACGACGGCATCGACGCAGCCGCAGTTGAGGACGAACTTCATCGCCTTCTCGCGGTCCGCGGCGTCGGTGAAATCGCCGTTGCCGACGAGCTTCATGCCGATGATCCCGTGGCCGCGCGCGTGCATGGCCGTCAGCTCCTTCATGGCCGCGTCGCGATTGCCCGGCTCGCCGAAGGTGCCGTCCGCACCGTCCATGTGACGCGCCTGCGCGTTGACGCGCGCCAGGTGGACGTCGATCCAGTCATTGGTCGTGGCCGCGGTCAGCGCCGGCAGGCCGTGGCAGGACACGCCCTTGATGCGCAGCACGCCCTTCGACTGCGCCTCGGAGAAGGCGTCCTGCATGAAGCGAAGGTCGGTGGGCCACGTGTGCTTCAGGGCGCAGTGAATCAGCACGCTGTCGAGGTACTCGACGCCGAGCTCCTGGCGGAACCGATCGAGCTCGGCCTTGGGGTTCTCGGTGAAAGGCGCACGATCCCACGGCATCTTTGTCTGGATGTACAGCTTCTCGCGCGGCAGGCCCTTGATGGCTTCCTTGATCATGCCGTGCGTCTGGTAGTTATGTGCCGTGTCGATGTAAGTGACGCCGCGCTCGAAGGCTGCGTGCACCAGATCGGTGAAGGCCGCCTGGCCCATCGCGCGCTGCACCGCGCCGTTGTTGCTGCCAGTGCCGATGCCCAGCCGGCTCAGCTTCACGCCCGACTTGCCGAGCGTCACGATGTCGGTCGCCGTCTTCTTCGTCGCGCCGAGCAGGTTCACGCCGCTCAGTCCGACCGAAAGGGCAGCCGCCGAGGTCTTGAGGAAGTCGCGCCGGTTGAGCGTGCTGGACATGTCGCCTCCTGACGTCTCGGGCAATCGTGCGCGTCCCGACGTCCGGCGTCAAGGGGAAGGGTCTATCACCACCCGATGATCGACGCCAGCGTCCGGTCGAACCCGTCGAGCACTGACGAGCGGATAGGCTCGTCTCCGGCGACGATCTCGCGCGAGCGCACCATGCCATCCGCGAATCGGATGATCTCGACCTGCCGGGCGGGCAGGTGCACGAGCCAGCATTCGCGGACGCCGTACCTGGCGAACCAGGCCAGCCGCTCGGCCACCGTCCCAACGCGCGGGTCGGGCGAGAGCACCTCGATCGCCAGGTCGGGCGCGCCGTAGATGCGGTCCTGAACGATCGCGCTGCGCGCCTCCGATACCACCACCAGATCGGGCTGCACGACGAGCGCGCGGTCGGCATCAAGGATCACGTCGATCGGCGACAGCCAGACCTCGCCGGATCGCCGGGTCTCGAGATGGTGGAACAGCGCGATGAACAAACGGCCCACCGCGAACTGATGCGGCACGAGCGGCGCGTCTGCGACCCGCAGCACGCCGTACGCCAGCTCCTGCGGGTGCAGCGTCTCGGGAGTGGCCAGATACTCCGAAGTGGTCATGATGTGCTCCCTTTGTTTCCTGAGCGCGGTACGAGAGGTCGGCACAGCACAGCTCCTTCCGACCTCACGAGACGACGATGCCATCGTCTCAGCCACGCAGCAAGAGGCAAAATTTGCCAACACAAGCCGGGGCAGAAGATCAGGCGCTCACGGCCGAGAGGGGCACTGCAGGACATCGCTCGGCCGTCGCCCGCGACACAGCCCACATCGTGACGAGCCCGGCCAGCATCGCGATGGTTTTCACGGGGCCGCTCGCCGCGCCCGCGGCGTCGGTCGCGAACGGGAGGAGCACGGGCAGGCCCAGCAACGGCTCGCCTGCGCCCACGCGCAGAACGAACGAGACCAGCATTCCCGCGTACGAGCCCCACCGGTTCGCCCTCGGATCCTTCAACGCGAGCAGCAACTGCGGGAAGAGGACGCAGTAGACCAGGTCGCTGCAGAGCACCCACAGGGTGTAGATGCTGCGGACGTGAAGCGCCATCAGCGTTGCCGCGACGCCCACCACGACCACCGCGCGCTTGAGAACCAGCGTCAGGCGCGCCGAGCTGGCGTCGGGCTCGACCAGCGGCCGGTATACGTTCCACGCAGCCATCGACGAGGCCGAGAGCACCGAGGCGTCGATGGAAGACATCACCGCGGCCGACACGGCGCCGAGGCCCAGCGCCGCGACCAGCGGCGGCGTCAGGTGGCGGAGCACGTAGGGCAGCACCAGCGCCGCTTCCGGCCCGGCGACCCCGTGAGCGTGCCAGTCGGCGCCGCAGGCGAGCATGCCGATGAGCGCCGGCGGCACCGCGGCCACCATGCAGACCAGGCCGGCAAGCAGCGAGAGCCGGCGCGCCACGTCCGCGTCGCGCGCGGCGAGGACGCGCTGGAAGTAGACGTGCCACGGAATGCCGCCGAAGACGAGCAGCAGTGCCGTGTCGGTCCACGTCCACCAGTTGACCGTCGCGCTCCGGCTCGCCACGGCCGCCTGGTACGCCGCCATGCCGTGCGAGAAGCCGCCCACCGCGTGCGCGACGAACGGAACGACGACGGCGAGCCCGATGATGAGGACGAAGAGCTGCGCGACGTCGGTGATCGCGACCGCCCACAGACCGCCGGTGAACGTGTAGAAGAGCACGACGGCGGCAGACAGCACGATCGACCACGAGACGTCCAGGTCCAGGATCAGGCCGAACGTCGTGCCGAGCGCGGTGAGGATGGCGGCGGTCCAGAACACTTCACCGGTGAGCGCCGGCAGGTAGAGCAGCGCCGCCGACTTCTTCCCGAAGCGCTGCTCGAACGGATCCAGCAGCGTGGTGAAGCCGTGGCGCCGCATGATTGGCGCGAACCAGAGGCCGCCGACGATCAGGCTGAGCGCATAGCCCCACGGCGCCTGCACGAACAGCAGCCCCGCGCCGTAGGCCTGTTCGGCGGTGCCGTTCACGTAGCCGCCGTCGACCCACGTGGCGGTCATCGTGCACACGCCGATGCCGAGGCCGAGACGCTGGCCCGCGAGCACCATGTCGCGGAAGCTGCCCGCCTGCGCGCGCTTCGACGCCCAGATGCCGAGCCAGTACGTGCCGGCGTAGAGAATGCCCATGCACGCCAGCGCTCCCCACTGCGGTGCCGGCGCGCGCAGCGCCAGGCCGAGGGCAATGAGGCAGAGCACCGCGAAGCCGGCCAGCGAGAGTCGCGTCACGACGGTACGCGCGCGATCGGACGCGTGAGGCAGGTGGGACCGCCGCCGCCCTTGAGGCTGATCTCGCCGCCGGCATATTCGTCCACCCGGACGCCGGATGCCTCGAGCCGGGCGCGCGTACGCGGGTTTCCCGCCACCATCACGGCGTGCCGTGGCGCGATGGCGAGGACGTTGGCCCCCATTGAATCGAACTCCTCCTCGGGTACGTCCACGAGCTGCACACCGCGTTCGGTGAGACGCTCACGGAACGGGACCGGCATGAGCGGCGAGTAGACCACGGCCAGGTCGTCGGCGACAGGGCTGATGATCGACATCAGGTGAAAGACGTCGCCTGGCCCGCGCCAGTGGGGCAGTGGCACGACGATCAGCTCGTCGATCGAGTCGCCGAGCAGCGCACGGAGCTGCCGGATGCCCTCGTCGTTCGTGCGGTAGCCGCGGCCGACTGCGATCGTGCGCCCGTCGAGCCACACGACATCGCCTCCTTCCAGTGTTCCGGGAGGTTCGATGCGGCCCGCGACAGGAATTCCCCACGTCTTGAACGCCGCTGCCTGCGCGGCCGGCTCGCCCGCCCGCAGGAGCTTCCCCATCGCACACAGGATGAGGCCTCGCTCGGAGACGATCGAGGCATCGCGGGTGTACAGGGAGTCGAGGCCGACGCTCTCGCCCTTCGGCAGCGAGAGAATTTCTGCACCGCTCTGGCCAATCAGCGTCAGGAAGTCGTCGTATTCCTCGATCGCCCGCGCGAGGTCCGGCGGCGCCGTGAACCCCAGGTCGCGCCACTCCGCTTCAATGGCGCCAGGCCCACCGAAGGCGTCTCTCGGATGCTTGACGATTACGCGGGCGATTCGATCGACTTCGGAAAGCACGAGGGATTATATGGCGCGCGCTTCGCGCGCGGAGGGCGTGCTCGCTCCGCTCGCACCGGAGTGCTCCGCCTCAGGCCTCACGGGACGCGCTCGCTCTGCTCGCGCGAGGACTGACTGGCCACGGCCCACGCCACGGTCCGATCCGATAGATAGCCAAAGAACGGGTTGTACGACACGCGCATGAGCGTGTCCACGGGCACGGTCAGGACCGAGCGCTCGCCGCGCGGGGCCAGCAGCCCGAGACGGATCGGCCCGGAGGGCGTGCGCGCCACGGACGCGCCGTAGACGGGATCGTCCGGCGGAAACGGCATGGCGATGTGCGAGAGCGAGAAAACATCGGCCGGCCACGCCAGGCCGAGCGGACGCTTCTCGATAGTGGTCGTCCCGGCGGTTATCTGCCATTCGGCGATGTCCAGCGTCTCCTCCGATACGTTTCTCAGCACCGTCAGCGTGTAGTCACGCGACGCATGCCGGTCGAACAGCGTCGCGAGCAGCGCGAGGTCCGACGGCCGGATGAACGGATCGAGGTGCGCCGACCGGTTCAGGTCGAACATCACGAGCTCGCT